>JAEEGH010013767.1_pt1 | contig 17880 bp, 15 predicted proteins | sample 9134181 | NCBI WGS metagenome assembly JAEEGH01 (sample SAMN16246544, study PRJNA631951) | gut metagenome | biome: gut microbiome; feature: rumen; material: DP-attached | host: Bos | place: Iran: Karaj | collected 2018-10
GAGGAGCAATCGAACGCAAGCAAGCATTCGCGGCTCTTACGGCAACCGCGGATGCGCAGCCCGTGAGATTTGCGACGACGAGGAAGCCTGTGAGGTCCGTTCCGACGAGGCCCCTCCATTGGATCTTCCCCAGGGTTTACGGGAGTCTTACGAAGGACGGGAGAACCCAGTCTGAATACTCCAGTGTTCGGACGCTTGGTCTTGCGTTGTGTTTTTTTCATCCCCGCCCCCCGGAGGGAGGATCCAATGGGGGGAACCCCCGAGGGGTTCCCCCCTTGGCCGTCGGGAAAGATTCCAAAGGAAACCGCCTCGGAACAGGTTTCCTTTGGGGCGCCTTTGGTGACTTTCCCCGCACTGGGAAAGTCACGCCCCCGGCAGGGCCCCCCCGGCGGCCCCGGAAGATGAGGGAAAGGATAAACCGGGGAGGCAGACAAAACCGGAGCGCCTCGGTTGAGACGCTCCGGTCGTTCGTTATGCGATTATGCAGGGGAATCTCCGTTTATGCGGCTTCCCGCGCCAGATAGTCCTCGTAGGCGTCCTGATAGATCTTCTTGACCTCGTCCAGGCCGATGGAGCGGAGGGTCTCCACGTAGCTGTCCCATTCGCTGAAGGGCTTGGTGCCGTCCATGAACATGCTGAAGTTCTCGGCGATGTAGGTGGCCAGCTCGTTGCGGTACTGGGAGATCTCCTCGCTCTGCTCCGTGGTGAGGTTCGCGCCCACGGGATAGAGGCCGGCGGCGTCGTAATGGGCGTTCAGCCAGTCGGTCCAGTAGGCGATGGCGACCCGGGCCTTGTCGCCCGCGGGGTTGAAGAGCTTGGTCTCGGTGTCCGCCAGGGCGGGATCCACGAAGGCGTCCATGGAGTAGATGAAGGCCAGCCAGGTGAGGGCCTTGCCGTCGGGGTTATTCAGGGCCCAGTCGGTGTTGTGCCGCTCGCCGTTCTCATCGGTGTAGACGATGATGCCTTCGGGGCCGTAGGTGTAGAGCTCATAGCCCTCGGGGCTGTAGCGGTAGTCGATCCACTTCATGGCGGTGGGCAGGTCGTAGCAGGTGGAGGCGAAGCTGCAGTTGCCGGTGCCGGTGCGGACACGGCTCTTGCCGGTATGGAAGATCTGGCCTTCCTCCAGCACGGGCTTCTGCATGGCCTTCCAGCGGCAGTTGGGGTTGGAGCAGTGACCGTCCGCCTCAGGCAGGTTGGTGGCGCCGTTGTAGGTGCAGGCCACCTGGTCGTTGTTCATCTCCTCGGCGTAGTCGTTGGGGGTGGAGTAGGCGGTCCAGTTGGGGGTGATGAGCCCCATGCCGTACCACTTGTTCATCTGCTGCATGAGGGTCAGGTCCTCATCCGTGGTGCAGCCCAGCTGCACCTGGCCGTCCTTCAGGTACACGGAGGGAAGGGCGGTGGTGGGGATGGCGGTCATGCTGCCGTAGGAGTGCCACTGCCAGTAGTTGCCAAGCTCCAGGGTGCGGGCGAACCACAGGGGGTATTCGATGTTGTTGTCCGCCACCTTGATGGCCATGAGGGCGTCTTCCCAGTCCTGCCAGTAGATCAGGTCGTCGATCTTCATGCCCACCTGATCCATCAGGTCCTCACGGATGGTGTAGCCGCCGATCATTTCGCCGAACTTGATGGCCAGGCTGTACACGATGGGAACGAAGTCGTCGTAGTAGAAGACACGGGCCCTGGTATCCGTATCCTCGGGATGCTCGTAGGTGCAGTGCCACAGATAGTTGGGCATATACTCCCGGTAGTCGTATACGTTGACGAAGTAGCCGTCCTCCACCATCTCCACCACGGTGCCGGGGTAGTAGCTGGAGGCGTTGCAGCACATGTCGCAGAGGTCGTCCGCCGCCAGCATGACGGAGAAGGCCTCGTTGCGGCTGGTGGTGGGGGCCAGAACGTATTCCACGTTCACGCCGGTGCGCTTCTGGGCCTCGATGGGCAGCTCGGTGGCGCCGAAGCCGTCCTCAGGCAGGTACTCGGGGGTCCAGCAGCAGGTCCAGTAGGTGAAGGGCTTGTCGTTCTCGGTCAGGGGCAGGGGCCAGTTGTACTGCTCCGTGGCGATGCCGTTCTCATCCACCGCGAAAGGCAGGCCGGGCTCCTCGGGAGGGGCTTCGGTCTCCTGGGGAGCTTCCGTTTCGGCGGGCGCCTGGGTGGCAGCCGGAGCCTCGGTGGCAGCCGGAGCCTGGGTGGCAGCCGGAGCCTTGGTGGCGGGCGCCTGGGTGGCCGCGGGGGCCTGGGTCGCCGCGGGGGTGTTTCCTGCGCCGCCGCAGCCGGCGAACAGGGAAAGCGCCAGCAGCAGGGCCAGGATCAGGGTCAGTGTGCGTTTCATGTGTACTCTCCTTCCTCTTCTGTATTTGTCTTTCTGGATAAACGAAAAAACAGTGCAGCGCTTAATATTCTCGTCATAACTGCACGGGAAAAGTATAGCTTTTTCCTCCGGTATTGTCAATATATATGCAATCTTTGATCAATATACAAGAAAAACCCGGGCGGCGATGGCCGCCCGGGCATCGGACATACAATGTTCGGATCAATGGGTCTTGTAGTAATCCCTGGCGTAGGTGTCGTAGACCTCCCGCACCAGCTCCCGGCGCTTGGGGGTGAGGGGATCGTCCGGCTTGCCGCCCACCATGGCGCTGTAGGTGAAGCCGCCGCCGGGGGCGAAGGTATCCACGTATTCCATCAGGGCGGCCCGGATGGCCTCCAGATCGTCGCAGTTGTTCCAGGGGGCGCTGTCCCAGGCGCCGCAGAGGGCCAGCTTCCCCACGAAGCGCTTCTTGATGGACTTCAGGTCGTTGGTGGTCTGGGCGGGCATCCAGGAGCGGATCCCCATCTTCACCCAGTCCGGTACGAAGCTCTCGCTGCGGCCGCAGTCGTGCCGCTCGATGAGCAGGCCGTTCTCCAGAGCCAGGTCGCAGTGCTTTTTGTGGAAGGGCATGAAGAATTCCTCGTACATGTCCACGCTGAAGAAGGGGGCCCGGAGGGCGGCGTCGTCGTCCATCAGGGTCATGGTGTCCGGCTTCAGCCAGCGGATCTGCTGCTTCAGCACCTCCAGATAGAATTCCGACACGTATTCCAGCAGGGCCTTGACCTCCTCCGGCTCCTCGTACAGGGCGATCATGGCGCTCTCAAAGCCCGTGAAGGAGATGAGAGTGAGGAAATAGTCCCCGCCCACCACGGGCAGGTATTTCTCCCGCCGGTCCAGGTCCTTCAGCTTCTTGGTATAGTAATCCTCCCAGTCGAAGCCGGTGAGATCCGGGGTGTGGATCACGTCACGCCATTTGGTGATGTCCTCCAGGATGATGCAGCCGGGTTTGGGCATGGCGCCGTTCATCAGGTCCGGACTGCCCACGTAGGTGACCCCCAGGGGGGTGACGATGGGGCCGTTGGGGGCGTAGACCGGGGTGAGCCACTCCTCCGTGATGCGGCAGGAGCGCTGCTCGAACATGCTGGGGATGTATTCCGGGATGTCCCCCCGGAGCATGGTCAGATAATTCTCTTTCGGGTTCAGCAAGTTGCTCCCTCCTCCAAGGGCAGTATATTTGCATATAGTATAGACTCAGCTTAACAGTATTGCAACAACATTCTGCGGAGGCCTTACTCGAACTGGCTGGCGTAGAGCCGGTAGTAGAAGCCCTTCTGCACCATCAGGCTCTCGTGGGTGCCCTGCTCCACCACGTCCCCGTGGTCCACCACCAGGATGTGGTCCGCGTTCTGGATGGTGGAGAGGCGGTGGGCGATGACGAAGCTGGTCCTGCCCGCCATGAGAGTGCGGATGGCCTTCTGTACCTGGCGCTCCGTATTGGTGTCCACATTGCTGGTGGCCTCGTCCAGGATCAGCATGCTGGTGTCGTAGAGCATGGCGCGGGCAATGGTGAGGAGCTGCTTCTGCCCCTTGGAGATGTTGCCCCCGTCCTCGCTGATGACCGTGTGATAGCCCTGGGGCAGGCGCATGATATAGCCGTGGATGTGGGCGGCCTTGGCGGCGGCCACCACCTCCTCCATGGTGGCGTTCTCCTTGCCGTAGGCGATGTTTTCAAAGATGGTGCCCCGGAATACCCAGGTTTCCTGCAGCACCATGGCGTAGGCCCGGCGGAGGGAGGCCATGGTGTATTCCCGGCTGGGCCGCTCGTCCACGCAGATCTGCCCGGAATCCGGGTCGTAAAAGCGCATGAGCAGGTTGATGATGGTGGTCTTACCCGCCCCCGTGGGGCCCACGATGGCCACGGTCTGGCCCGGCCTGGCCTCCATGTTCAGGTGGTGCAGCACGGGCTTCTCCGGCGTGTAGCCGAAGCTCACGTCCCGCGCTTCCACATGTCCCCGGCAGTCCGCCAGCTCCGAGGCCCCGTAGAGGTCCTTCACCTCCTCCGGCTCGTCCAGCAGGCGGAACACCCGCTCCGAGGCGGCCAGGGCGGAGAAGATCTCGTTGATGATGTTGGAGATCTCATTGATGGGGCCGGAGAACTTCCGGGAATAGAGGACGAAGGCGGAGATCTGCTCCAGTCCCACGACGCCCAACATGTAGAGGATGGCGCCGCCCATGCCGATGGCGGCCAGGCCCATGTTGGAGATCATGCCGATGGTGGGCCCCATGCGCACCCCCATGCCGTCCGCGTCCCGGTAGGCCTCGGCGGCCTTGCGGTTTATGCGGCTGAAATCCTCGCAGACCCGCTCCTCCTGGGCGTAGGCAAGGATGGTCTTCTGCCCGGTGAACATCTCCTCCGCAAAGCCGTTCATCTCCCCGTAGGCGGCGCTGCGCTTGGAATAGAGGGGCCGGGTCTTTTTCCCCATGTACCGGGTGAAGGCGATGGAGATGGGAATGGTGGCCACCATGCACAGCACCAGGGGCAGGGAGATGGCGCACATCATGACGAAGGAACCCACCACCGTCACCAGAGCGGTGAGGATCTGCACCACGTCCGTGGCCAGGGATGTGGAGACCACGTCGATGTCGTAGCTCACCCGGCTGATGATGTCCCCGGCCTGGTGTTGGTCGAAGTAGCCCACGGGCAGGGTCATGAGCTTGTTGAACACGTCCCGCCGCATATTCCGGGCCACTCTGCGCCCCACGCGCATCATGCCGATGCTCACAAGGAAGCTCATCACGTTCCCACCCGCGTAGCAGGCCAGCATCACCAGGGCATAGCGCTTCACCAGGGCCAGGTCCACGTGCCCCGGCCCCTGGCGGAAGCCCGCCTCCGCCACGCCGATGGCCTTGCCCGCGAAGCGGGGGCCCAGAAGGTTGCCGATATTGCTCAAAAAGGCGCAGACCAGGAAGAGGAGCACTAGCCAGCGGTAGGTCAGCAGATAGCGGAGGATCCGCCGGAGAGCGCCCTTCGTGTCCTTCGGCCTTTCTTTTTTTCCGCCCCGATCACCAGGTCCAGGCATAAGTCACGCCCCCTTTCACTGCATGTCGCCCATCTGGATCTGATAGGTCTCCCGGTAGACCGGGCAGGATTCCATCAGTTCCTCGTGGGTGCCGTAACCGATACACTTTCCGTCATCCATCACCAGGATATGGGTCATGCCCATGATGGAACTCACCCGCTGGGCCACCATGATGAGGGTGGCGTCCCCGTAATGCTCGTGGATGGCCCTGCGCATGGCGGCGTCCGTCTTGTAGTCCAGGGCGCTGGAGCTGTCGTCCAGGATCAGCACCTCCGGCTTTCCCGCCAGGGCCCGCGCCACCAGCAGCCGCTGCTTCTGGCCGCCGGAGAGGTTGGCCCCCTTGATGGCGGCGGCATAATTAAGCCCCTCCGGCAGGGAATCCACGTATTCCAGGGCCATGGCGTCCCCCAGGGCGGCCCGGACCTCCTCATCGGAGAGCCTGCGGCCGAAATTCACATTTTCCCGCAGGGTGTCCTGGAACACCATGTCGTTCTGGAAGCAGACCCCGAAGCGGCGGCGCAAAGCGTCCTGGTCATAGGTGCGCACGTCCCGCCCATCCAGGAACACGCCGCCCTCTCCCGCGTCATAGAAGCGCAGCAGGAGCTGGATGATGGTGGATTTGCCGCAGCCGGTGGGGCCGATGATCCCCAGGCTCTCCCCCTTCTCCAGGGTGAAGGTGATGCCGTCCAGAGCCTTTTCCCGGCCTTCTCCTGCGAAATCGGAGCTGTCCCCGCCGCTCCGGCTGTCCTCCCCGTAGCGGAAGCCCACGTTTTCGAAACGGATGAAGCCTTCTCCGGCGGGCTTCAGCCCCTCCGCCCGGTTAAGGATGTGCTGGTCCGTCTCGGCCCGCAGAACTTCATCGATGCGGTTGGCGGAGGCGCTGGCCTTGCTCATGGTCATGAAGATGCGGGTGAGGCCCATGACCCCCATGGCGATCATATTGAAGTAAGTGAGGAAGGCCAGGATGACCCCCGGCTCCATGCTGCCGGCGTTCACCCGCCGGGCCCCCAGCAGCACCACCAGGGTCAGGCCCACGTTCAGGCAGAATTGCAGGAAGGGGCCCGGAATGGCCATGACCGTGCTGGCGGTGATGTCCGTATCGGTCATGTCCCCGTTGGCGTCGGCGAAGCGCCGCTTTTCATATTCCGCCTTGGAGAGGGCCTTCACCACCCGGATGCCGGTGATGTTCTCCCGCATGATGCGCACCAGCACGTCCAGCTTGCCCTGCACGCGGGCATACATGGGGATGCCCTTGGCGGAGACCGCCAGGACGATGAGGATGAGCAGCGGCAGCATGATCACCAGGATCATGGCCAGGGAGGCGTCCATGGCCAGGGTCATGGCCACCCCGCCCAGGAGCAGCATGGGCGCCCGGATGCACAGGGCCTGGAGCTGCTGCGCCGCGGATTGGACGTTGTAGCTGTCCGAGGTCATGCGGGAAATGAGGGAGGGCAGGCCGAAGGCGTCGAACTGGTTGCCGCTGAGATAGGCGATCTTGCGGAACAGGGCCTGCCGCACGTCGTAACTCACCCGGTGGGCGTTCTCAATGGCCCAGCGGTTGGCGGTGACGTTGAGCATCCTCGTCACGATGGCTGCGGCGAACATGAGGCAGCCCCAGAGAATGACCGGCTTCAGTTGTCCCAGAGGCACCACATAGTCGATGATGTGCTCCAGGATATAGGGGATGGAGAGCTCCGCCAGGGTGCCCAGGAGCTTGAGGGCCACGGCCAGGAAGATGGTCTGCTTATAGCGGCCCATGGAGCGGAAAATCAGTTTCACCCTTCTTTCCCTCCTTCCCCATCCAGCAGCGCCAGTGCGTTCCGGCGCAGGTGCTCCGTCAGCCTTTCCAGCGCAGCCTGCTCGCTCTCGTCCAGCCCCGCCAGGATCGCTTCGGTGAAGCTCTCAAAGGCCTCGTGGATGCGGGGATAGACCGCAGCCGCCTTCTCCGTGGGGTAGACCAGGCGGCAGCGCCCGTCCTCCGCCGGGATCTCCCGGCGGATATAGCCCTCCTCTTCCAGCTTCGTGAGCTGGTGGGCCACCGTCGTTTTGTCCAGATGCAGGCCGGTGATCAGTTCCTCCTGCGCCAGGCCGGGACGGCGGCAGACAAGGCTGAGGAGCATCTGCTGAGCGGGGCGCAGAGCCGTGTCCTCCAGCGCCCGCGCGCGGTAGACCCTGCAGCATCTTCCGACGCTGAGGATATTGCCCAGGGTATGGCTGTGCATGGCATCGCCTCCTTGCCTGCAAGTATATGCTCTTTAGTTGTAATTTGCAACTATCATTCCCGGCGATAGAGGGAATCCCGGCCCCCGGGAACAAACGCGCCCTTGTACGGCGGCGGAGATGCGGGTATAATCGTTTTCAGGAAGGGGTGAGGAAGATTGCTCGTGCTGCATGAGCCCTCGCTGCCGGAGCTTCGGTTCCGGGAAGAACTTTTGGGCGATCCGGAAACCATGTCCTACAACCATGCCTGGGGCGGCGTGATCCCCTTTCCCCGGGAGAAATGGGCCGGCTGGTATGAGCACTGGCTGGTCCAGCATGAGGACAAGCGGTTTTACCGCTACCTGAAGGAGGGGGAGACCGGCGTTTTCGTGGGGGAGACCGCATATCATTTTGACGGAGGCCGGAAGATCTGGTTGGCGGACGTGATCGTGGCTGCCGGATACCGGGGAAGGGGATACGGCACGGAAGGCCTGTTTCTCCTGTGCCGGGCCGCAGCGGAAAAGGGCGTTGACGTTCTTTATGACGATATTGCCGCCGACAATCCCGGCATCGGGCTGTTTCTCCGGGCGGGATTTACGGAGGAATACCGCACGGAGGAGTTTATCATGCTGAAAAAGATACTGCATGGGGAGAAGGAGCGCGGACGATGAAAACGCTGATCTTCAACGGCTCTCCCCGGAAAAAGGGGGACACCGCCTCCCTGATCCGCGCCCTGACGGAGGACCTTGCGGGTCAGTACCGGGTGGTGGACTGCTACCGGGCGGACATCTCCCCCTGCATCGACTGCCGGGTCTGCCGGAAGGAGCCCGGCTGCGCCATCGACGACGGCATGCGGGAGATTTACGAGTATATCGAGGAGTGCGACAATGTGGTGATCGCCTCCCCCATCTACTTCTCCGAGCTGACGGGAAAGCTGCTGGATGTGGGCAGCCGCCTGCAGACTTACTTCTGCTCCACTGTCCTCCGGGGCGAGGCGGCGCCGGGCAAGCCCAAGCGGGGCGGCGTCATCCTGTGCGGAGGCGGCACCGGCAGCGTGGAAAAAGCCTGCTCCACCGCACAGAGGCTGATGCACTACATGAACTGCGACGATGTTTACCCCGTGGTCAGCAGCCATTCCACCGACTCCCGGCCCGCCGCGGAGGACGAGACGGCCCTGGCCGCTTTGGCGGGGCTGATCGGATTTCTGAATCAAGAGGGATGAACGATGATCGAGATCACAAAAGACAACTTCATGGAGCAGCGCTATGACGTGTTCCGCAAGTTCAGCCGCCAGCTGGCGGTGCTCACCGCCGGGACCATGGAGGATTTCAACTCCATGACCATCGGCTGGGGCATGCTGGGCAACGTGTGGGGCCATGCCCCCGGCATCACCGTGTACGTGAGTCCCAGCCGCTACACCTGGCAGTTCATGGAGAAGTACGACCTGTTCACCGTGTGCTTCTTCGACGAGAGCCGCCACGCCGACGTGATGACCCTGGGGACCATCTCCGGCCGGGACGGGGACAAGATCGCTCACACCTCCCTCACCCCCGTCGCCCTGCCCGGGGCCGTGGGCTTCAGGGAGGCGGAGCTGACGCTCCTGTGCCGGAAGGTGTACGGCGCCCAGTTCAACAGCGAAAAGGTGCCTCCCCAGGCAAAGGAGATGTACAAGCGCTTCCTCCCCCACTACGAGTATATCGGCGTCATTGAGGACGCCTTCGGCAAACTGTAAACACTTTATCGACAGACAGAGGGCAAGACTATGGTAAATGTGATCGGGCTGGGCTATATCGGGCTGCCCACAGCGCTGATGCTGGCCTCCCACGGCGTGGAGGTGGTGGGCACCAACCACAGCGGCAAGGTGGAGCTGCTGCGCTCCGGGAAGACCACTTTTCAGGAAAGTGGCCTACAGGAGCTGTTTCAGGCCGCCCTGGACGGAGGCATCGTTTTCACCACGGAGTACCGGCGCGCGGAGATCTACATCGTGTCGGTGCAGACCCCCTACGACGAATTCACCAAGAAGGTGGATATGAGTTATGTAAACTCCGCCATCGGCGACGTGCTGAACGTGGCCCCCAAGGGCGCGATCATCGTCATCGAGTCCACCATCAGTCCCGGCTCCATTGACAGATACGTCCGGCCCTACATCACCGACCGTGGCGTCAGGCTGGGCGAGGACGTCCACCTTGTCCACGCCCCGGAGCGGATCATCCCGGGGAACATGATCTATGAGCTGCTCCACAACGACCGCACCATCGGCGCGGACGACCCCGCCGTGGGAGAGCGGATCAAGGAGCTGTACGCCTCCTTCTGTCAGGGGGAGATCGTGGTCACCGATATCAAGACCGCCGAGATGACCAAGGTGGTGGAGAATACCTACCGGGCGGTGAACATCGCCTTTGCCAACGAGCTGGCCAAGATCTGCCGCCACGACAACATGGACGTGTATCAGGTCATCCGCATCTGCAACATGCACCCGCGGGTGAACATCCTGCAGCCCGGCCCCGGCGTGGGCGGCCACTGCATCAGCGTGGACCCGTGGTTCCTGGTGGGGGACTATCCCAGCCTCGCCAAGGTCATCGACGAGTCCATGAAGACGAACGACGGCCAGCCCGCCTTCGTGCTGAACCGGATCCACGAGATCATGAAGGAGAACGGCATTACCGACACCCGTCGCGTGGGCCTGTATGGCCTCACCTACAAGGAGAATGTCGATGATGTCCGCGAAAGCCCTACGCTGCAACTGCTTGAGTGCCAGGAACGTCATCTGGCCGAACCGCTGAAGGTCTACGACCCGCTGATTGAAAAGGACCTCGTGAAAAACCAGTATCACGACTTCGATGCCTTCCTCGCCGACGTGGACATGGTCGTGGTCATGGTCAAGCACGACCAGATCAAGGGCTGCTGGGACAAGCTCGCCGGAAAGGTGATCCTGGACTGCCATAACATCTGCCCGCTGGAAGGGGTTTATCATATTTAGATTCTTTCGTCGGCCTTCGGCCTCCTCAGAATGACAATTTCTTGTCATTTCGAGCGAAGTCGAGAAATCTTTCATCAGAATGAAGAGAATCATGCTCGTTTTCGGAACCCGCCCGGAGGCCATCAAGATGTGCCCCCTGGTGAAGGAGTTCCAGAAATATCCCGGGGATTTTGAAACGCTCGTCTGCGTGACCGGACAGCATCGGGAGATGCTGGACCAGGTGCTGCAGATCTTCGGCGTGAAGCCGGACTTCGACCTGAACATCATGAAGCAGGGGCAGGACCTGTACGACGTGACGTCGCGGGTGCTCCTCGGCATGCGGGAGGTCCTGGACGAGGCCAAGCCCGACGTGGTCCTGGTCCACGGGGACACGACCACCTCGATGGCCGCGGCGATGGCGGCGTTCTATCGCCAGATTCCTGTCGGCCACGTGGAGGCCGGCCTGCGGACGCACAATATCTACAGCCCCTGGCCGGAGGAGATGAACCGGCAGATCACGGGGCGGATCTCGACATACGACTTTGCGCCGACGCCTTTGAGCCGGCAGAACCTGCTGGACGAAGGAGTTGACCCTGAGAAGATTACGGTGACGGGAAATACCGTCATCGATGCGCTGCACTGGGTCGTTGAAAATGTGATGGAAAAGGGCTATGTGCCCAAGGATCCTTCGGTCGCCGCGCTTCCGCGCGGGGATCGCCGGCTCGTGCTCATCACCGGCCACCGCCGGGAGAATTTCGGGGAAGGCTTCATCAACATCTGCACCGCCATCCGGGACCTGGCGGCCAAGTATCCGGAAGCGGATTTCGTGTATCCGATGCATCTGAATCCGAATGTGCGGAAGCCGATCCGGGAAGTGTTCGGGGAGATGGCCGATCAGGTCGGCCATGACGGGCGCGTTATTCCCGGCTTGACCGGGAATCTCTTCTTCATCGAGCCGCTGGATTACCTGGATTTCGTGTATCTGATGTCCCGGAGCTACCTGGTCCTCACGGATTCCGGCGGCATCCAGGAGGAGGCGCCGGGGCTCGGGAAGCCGGTCCTGGTGATGCGGGACACGACCGAGCGGCCAGAGGCGCTGGAGGCCGGAACGGTGCGTCTGGTGGGTACTGATTACGACCGGATTATGGCCGAAGTTTCCGCCCTCATGGATGACCCCGCCCACTATCGGGCGATGAGCCAGGCCGTGAACCCCTACGGGGACGGCAAAGCTTGCCCCCGGATTGTGGTGAAATTCAAATAAAATGCTTATTTTTGCAGGTTGAATAATTTGATAAAAACAATACGCCATATGGAAATGAAGAAAATGTTCCGGACGGGAATCGTCCTCGCGCTGGTCGCCTTGTCGGCCGTTTCCTGCGTCACGAACCGGAAGATCGCTTATCTCCAGGACATGAAGCATGCGACCCAGATCGAACTGGAAAACCGGTTTGAAGCGGTCATCAGCCCTTATGACGAACTGGATGTCATCGTCTCCAGTTTCGATCAGGAGCTGGCCCGGCCTTTTAATCTGCGAACCTCCAGTTCAGGTACCTTCTCCGGTTCAGGCTTGGGTTATTTGGTCGATCAAAATGGAGATATCGAGCTTCCTGTTCTCGGAACGATTCGTGCCGCCGGCATGACCCGGCTCAAGCTGCAGGAGCACATCAAGAATATGCTGATTGCCGGTGGCTACATCAGCGACCCTTATGTGATGGTCCGTTTCCGTAATTTCAAGATTTTCGTCCTGGGATCCAATGGAGGCCGATCCATCACCATCCCCGAGGAGCGCTGTACTTTCCTGCAGGCCCTCGCCATGGCCGGCGACCTGAACGTCTATACCGACCGCACTAAGATCATGGTCCTTCGCGAGGTCGATGGCCAGATGGTCTCCCGCTACCTGGACCCCCGTTCCTCCAAGGTTTTCGACGATCCGTTCTTCATGATGCAGCAGAATGATATCATCATCACCCGGAACACGGGCTATCGGAACTTCCAGCAGTCCTGGAGCATGCTGGGTACGGTATTCTCCGTCTTCTCCACTATCACCGGCCTGACGTCCACCTACTTTGCTGTCCGGGCCTATCTGAATTCGAATAAAAATCAGTAATCCTCGACCGATCCATGGCTATCAACCAAGATAACAAAAGCGACCTCTCTTTCATTGAAAAAAAGGATGCCAATTCCCTTTCGGGAAAGGACATATTCTATACCATCGTCCGGAATCTTCATTGGCTGATTCTCAGTGCCGTCATCTGTGCCGGCATCGCCTATTACCGGAGCGACCGGGCGGACCGGATTTATGAGAGCCATGCCAAGATCCGCCTGAATTCCGTCACCCGGAACCGGCTGGAGAGCGGGACCACGACGCTGGAGAACATCACGAATCGCCGCGTCGCTATCACGATGAACGCCATCAACGACGAAATCATCGTCCTCCGTTCGGAAACCCCGATGCTGGAAGTGGCCAAGAACCTGGGCCTGGGTACGACCTACCACTACCAGACCAAGCTCGTCAAGCGGATGAAGGACCTGTACAAGGAGTCCCCGATCCGGGTCGAGATGCTGGACATCAGCGAAACGGACAATGCGACGGCTCTCGTGACCGTAAGCAAGGATTCAAGTTTCGTTATCCAGATTGGCGAGTTCGAGCCGGTGGACGGCCATCTCGGCGATACGGTGTCCACCAGCCTGGGCCGCATCTCTGTCAAGCCTACCTGGGCTCTTCGTGAACTGTATTACGATAATCCGATTACGGTCCGTCACCGCAATATCAACAGTGTGGCGGAATCTTACCGGAACAAGGTGAGTGTGACCAGAAACAGCTCCTCCGATGGTATCATCAACCTTTCTCTCCACGATACATCCCCGCAGCGGGCGGCCGACATCCTGAACGAGATGATCGCTGTCTACAACGACAACACCATCGAAGAGAAGAAGGAAATCATCCAGCAGACGTCCGACTACATCAACTCCCGCGTTGCGCAGTTGGACCGGGACTTGGGCGCACAGGAGTCCCAGATCGCGAGCTTCAAGAGCCAGCACCAGATCCTGAATCTCAATGACTACGGCAAGTCCTACCTGAGCCAGAGCATCGAGTCACAGGAGGAAATCAACCGGATCAACGCGCAGATTTCCCATGCCCAGTACCTTCTTCAGCTGACCGCTTCCAATACGGAGAACAAGCTGTTCCCGGTCACCGTGGACATCAAGGATGACCATATTAACAGCACCATCCGCAAGTTCAACGAGCTTGTCCTCAAACTGGACAAGTACAAGGAAACCGGCACGACCAACAACCCGATTGTCAGGGACCTGCAGACGGAGATGGCTTCGCTCAAGGCGAACCTGAACCAGCTCCTCTCCTCCTACATCGGCGCGATGCAGCAGCAGATTGGCGGTGTCCAGGCGCTCAGTCAGATGGCGGCCGACAAGGTCCGGCAGGTTCCGGGCGGACAGCTCTATATCGACAATCTCTCCCGCGTCCAGGGCATCAAGGAGCAGCTGTACATCACCCTCCTGACCCGCCGTGAGGAGATGCTCATCAGCCAGCCTTCCCTGACCGGCAACGCCAAGGTTATCGACAAGGCTCGCGTGAATTCGAGCCCGATTTCTCCGAACACTCGCCGCAGCACTCTGATGGGCCTGCTGATTGGTCTCCTGATTCCAGTGGCAATCTTCCTCCTGCGCCGGATGCTGGACACCAAGGTCCGCGTCCGCAAGGATGTCGAGGCCTACACCGACATTCCGATCCTGGGTGAAATCCCGGCTAAGGACAAGAAGGATACCCGTGAACTGGTCGTGACCGACAAGGGCCGCGATACGATGACGGAAGCCTTCCGTATCCTGCGAAGCAACATCGAGTTCACGCGAGTGCCCGGCCAGAAGGCCACCTCCTACCTGTTCCTTTCCCTGATGGAAGGATCCGGTAAGACCTTCCTTACCACCAACTTGGCGGCCAGCCTGGCCCAGGTGGAGAAGAAGGTCATCCTGCTGGACCTCGACCTCCGCAAGGGTACGCTCACGCACAACATCGCCAGCCGGAAGCTCCCGGGCTTCTCCACATACCTTTCCGCGAAGACCGACGATATCGAGAGCATCATCAGCCACGACGTCGTGGCTCCGGGCGTGGACACCATCCTGTCCGGCTCCCTGCCTCCGAACCCGGCCGAACTCCTGGCCAGCAAGCGGCTGGACACCATCATGGACTACCTGAAGGAGCGTTACGACTTCATCCTCATCGACGCCGTTCCGGCGGGTATCGTGGCCGATGCCACCATCCTCAGCCGCTTCGCCGATGTGAGCGTGTTCATCCTCCGCTCCAACCTGGTGGACAAGCGCATGCTGCCTGACCTGCAGGAACTCAAGGACCAGAACCGCTTCCCGAACATGATGATCATCATGAACGACATCCAGTTCAAGAAGCATCGCGGCTACGGCGGCTACGGTTACGGCTATGGCTACGGCTATGGTTATGGCTACGGCTATGGCTATGGTTACGGCTACGGTTATGGTTATGGCTACGGAAATGACGAGAAATCCGACGGCAAGAAGCACCATCACCATCACCACCATAAGAAGGAAGAATTTTCCTCCGATACCAAAGAAGAGGCATAATCCATGGCGAATTTCGCATTGATCGGGGCGGCGGGATACATCGCCCCCCGTCATTTAAAGGCCATCAAGGATACCGGAAACAACCTCCTGGCTGCCTATGACAAGTTCGACAGCGTCGGACGGTTGGACAGTTTCTTCCCGGACTGCTCGTTCTTCACCGAGCACGAGCTCTTCGACCGGTTCTGCTCCAAGCAGAAGCAGTCGGCGGACCCGCTGGACTGGATGAGCATCTGCACGCCGAACTATACGCACGACGCCTTCATCCGCTACGGCCTCCGGCTGGGCTGCGACGTCATCTGCGAGAAGCCGGTGGTGCTGAATCCCTACAACATCGACGCCCTCCAGAAGGTGGAGGAGGAGACGGGGCACAAGGCCTACAACATCCTCCAGCTCCGTCTGCATGATGCCATCGTCGCCCTCAAGAAGAAGGTGGACGAAGGCCCGGCGGACAAGGTGTATGACGTGGACCTCACGTACATCACCTCCCGGGGCAAATGGTATTATACGTCCTGGAAGGGAGATGTGCACAAGAGCGGCGGCATCGCCACCAACATCGGCGTGCACTTCTACGACATGCTCCAGTGGATCTTCGGTCCCGTGCAGGAGAACATCGTCCATGTGATGAGCTTCGACCGGGTGGCCGGTTACCTCGGCCTCAAGAAGGCCCGGGTCCGCTACTTCCTGAGCATCAATGCCGACTGCCTCCCGGAGAATGCCGTCCAGGGGGAGAAGCGCACCTATCGGACGCTTTCCATCGACGGCAGCGAGTTCGAGTTCTCCCAGGGTTTTACCGAGCTCCATACCGAGAGCTACCGGCAGATCCTGGCCGGAAACGGTTTCCGCATCGGCGAGGCGCGTCCCTGCATCGAGATCGTGAGCCAGATCCGCAATGCGACTCCTGTCGGCCTGGTCGGGGACTATCATCCCCTGGCCAAGCTTCCGCTCTCCCATCATCCCTTTGGCTGGGACGACCGGCGATAACTCCGTATGCATCCTTTCAGAAACCTGCTGCTGATCTCCCTGGGCCGGGAATCCTCCTTCCGGAAGGACCCGACGCCCAAGGACTGGGCCGTTATGTTCAAGATGGCCCGCCAGCAGGCGCTCATCGGCGTCTGCTATGACGGTGTCTGCCGGGTGCCGGAGCATCAGCGGCCTCCGCAGGATATCATGAGCGCCTGGAGCCGGCTGACGGAAAGGATCGCCGATATCTATCGGCTGCATCTGCGGCGCACGCAGGAGATGATCCCGCTCCTGGAGCAGCTCGGCTTCCATGGATCCATCCTCAAGGGTACCGCCCTGTCCCGGATTTATCCGGTTCCGGAACGGCGGATGTGCGGAGATGTCGATGTCTGGGTGACAGGCACGCACCGTTCCATCCTGAAGGCTTTGCGGACATCCTGGCGCCCCTATGACATCGTCTATCAGGAATGCAAGGTGAATTTCTTCCCGGACGTGGAAGTGGAGATCCATTTCCATCCGGGCAAGATGTACAATCCCTTCCTGAACGCCCGCCTCCAGCGGTATCTTGAAAAGGAATCTCCCATTCGGGATGACAAGACGCTGACGATGCCTTCTCCCCGGTTCGACGCCGTCTATTGCATGGCGCACATGTTCCATCACTATCTGGAAGGCGGCATCGGCCTGCGGCAGATGATGGACTATTACTACACCCTCCGGCTGCTGGATCCGGCCGACCGGGAACCGGTGATGAAAGCGCTGCGGCATCTGGGCATGGGCCGTTTCACGGCGGCGATGATGGAATCGCTCTGGTTCAATTTCGGATTGGAGGAGGAGTACTTCCTGTGCCCGCGGGATCCCAAGCTGGGACGCAAACTGATGGAAGAGACCATCATCGGCGGCAATTTCGGGGTGGGAGACCGGCGCAATTACCAGAAGGTCAACGAGACCCGTCTTCACAGGTTCTTCCGCAAATCATCCCGCGTCCTTTCCCATCTGGGCCAGTATCCCCGCGAGGTGATCTGGGCGCCTTACGCGCGCCTCGAACACTTCTTCTGGCGGCTTTTCCTGGGGTATCTCTAGTCTTCCGGTAGCGGGATGACGTCTTCCCGTGCAATGTTCACCCGCGCGCAGATCAGCGTCTTGACGCGCACGAGGAGCTGGACACCACTCGGATGCTCCATCACTTCTCCTTCGACATCTTTCAGGGGCCCGCGTATCACTTTTACGCGGGTTCCTTTCTGTATAGGGATGTCGGTACTGGTGACGGCATAGGGGCATTCGGTCGTGACCCGGATGAAGGATTCCATCTGCTTTTCGGGGACTTCCAGGATGGAATGCGTCTGGCGGTCAATCAGGAATCGTCCCTTGATTTCGCCGGCATTCACAAGATTAAGAGCCCGGTCCTTGCCTGTGTGGAGAAATACCAGTGTGTTGTATGACGGTGGTATGAAGCATCCGACACCCAGCTCGCGCAGCCGCTGAGGAATCTTCTTCCACTGCCCCCACCGTGTGATGAGGGCGAACCAGCCGATATGCTGTCCTGAATCCATGCAGTGGCAAAGGTAGTCATTTTTTTGTATCTTTGCTCCATGAGCGACGTACTGAACGAAATCACCCCGCTGTCCGAGAAGGACTTCTTCTACATTGTGGAGCGGCACAAGACCGAATTCACGTATCCGGTGCACCAGCACAGGGAGTATGAACTGAACTTCATCGAGGGCGGCGCCGGCGTGCGCCGCATCGTGGGCGACAGCGTGGAG
>JAEEGH010013769.1_pt1 | contig 17878 bp, 8 predicted proteins | sample 9134181 | NCBI WGS metagenome assembly JAEEGH01 (sample SAMN16246544, study PRJNA631951) | gut metagenome | biome: gut microbiome; feature: rumen; material: DP-attached | host: Bos | place: Iran: Karaj | collected 2018-10
TGGCTCTGCCTTTCGGCAAGATACGCATCCGTGAGCGTGGCAGCGATGGCGGCCATAACGGATTGAAAAACATTGCCGAATCGCTCTCAACCACCGATTTTGCGCGTATGCGTTTCGGCATCGGCAACGAGTTCTCTCGCGGTCATCAGGTCGATTTCGTGCTCGGCCAGTGGACCGATGAGGAGCAAGCCAAAATCGATGAGCGCGTCAACCTTTGCTGCCAGGCCGTGCAGCAACTGCCTTTTGTTGGCGTTCCTGGCATAATGAACCAGTTCAACAATAAGTAGTTGCTGTGCAAAGAAAATGCCGACAGAATAGTCCGTCGGCATCTTCCAATATGACATTGATAATCAAATCTTTTTTATCACGAACGGCTCAAAGTTAATCAGGCCGTCGCTATCGGGTTCGAGTTTTTTCCATGGCGAAACTTTCTCGCCCATAATCTCTGCTTCTTCGCGCGAATCGTAGTAATAGGTACCGTTCACAGCCTTCCACTCGTAATTGTCGCCCGAGTCAATCATTCCGTCGACAATGGTGATTTCGCCCGAAGCCACGGCCTCGTCAATCTCCTTTTTGCTGGCATACGGAGGTATCGGCGTGAATATCTTCACTTGATGGTCGGCAGTGAATTCGATAACACTGTCGAACATGCACAAAACGCTTTCCCACAATTCGTGGTCATCAATTTCGCCAGCGGCTTTGCGTTTGTTGGCATCGGCCAAAGCTTCCTCGCGGGTGTACATGTCAAAATTATCGCCAACCATGGCCAACGACTTCACAATCTTGTATTTGCCGACAATATCGTTCATCTTCAAATCATCAGCCGACGGTTCGAGGTCGCCAATATCAGGGGCTTTTGTTATTTTTCCTTTTTTGGTCTTTTTCATTCCTGCGCTGATGAATCCGAGCGGGAGCGCCAAATAGCCGTCAAACACCTCTAAAGTTTCAACATTTTCGGCATCAACACCGTCAGAAAGGTCGAAAAAGCCGTTCAAGGCATAATGGAATTGGGTGCTTCCAGTTTGCTCCCAAGTGCTTTCCACACTCTTTTTGGTCACAGAGTCTTTCATGATGAGTCTGTGGTCTTCGAAAAATTCAAAGGTTATTCCGTTATATTTCTTTCCATCGGGCGATTTAAACTTTGCTACAGGTATGTGTTCAAGGTTATCTGACCAGAAATTCACGATGTAGTCAATCTTCCAGGTCCCGACAATAAACTCAAGTCCCCATTTCAAATCTTGTTCATCAATTTCCATGTAAAATGTAGTTTAATAGATTTTTAATAATACAATACCCAAATATAGTCAAAATGTCCTGATTTGCTGGCTATACGCAAAAAAAGACCGCCAACTCACATTGCTGACGGTCTGTTTTGATTGTTATCTAACTGTTATAGAATTATTTCGGCAACTTAACTCCGCGTTTCTTAGCGGCTTCTTCAAGGCGCTGCTGGAATCGCGACTTGGTCGGAGCCTTCTGCACTTTGGCCGTTTTCAGGCGGTTGAGCACTTCTTCAGGATTGATTGAGCGCTTGATAATGTAGGTTTGCACAATGGTGATGAGCAGCGACACGAAGTAGTAGTAACTCAAGGCTGCGGCGTAATCGTTGAACCAGAAGAGCATCATCACTGGCATCATATACATCATCATTTTCATACCTGGCATCTGCTGACCGCTGGCGTTGGCCTGATTGCTCATCTTGATGTAGATGATGTTGACAATGGTCATCAGCAGACAGAAGAGGCTCACGTGGTCGCCATACCAAGGAATGCTGAATGGCAGGTTGAGGATGGCGTCGTAGGTCGAGAGGTCGTCGGCCCAGAGGAAACTCTCGTGGCGCAACTCGATTGAGGCTGGGAAGAATCGGAACATTGCGATGAGCAGAGGCATCTGCAGCAGCATCGGCAGACAGCCGCCCATCGGGTTCACGCCAGCGCGTTTGTAGAGGTCCATCATCGCCTGCTGCTTCTTCATGGCGTCTTCTTGTTTCGGATATTTCTCGTTCAGTTTGTCGATTTCGGGTTTCAGGGCGCTCATCATACCTGTCGATTTATACGATTTGTAGGTGAGAGGGAACAAAACCAACTTGATTAAGATGGTCAGAATCAGAATGATAATGCCGTAATTGTCGATGAAGCGGCCGAGCAGGTTGAACACAGGAATCACAATGCCCACATTCACCCAGCGGAAGATGCTGCGGCCCAGCGGAATGATGTTTTGAAGGTCGATATCCAAGGCCTTAAGTGTCTTGAAGTGGTTCGGCCCGAAGAACATCTCCATATCGAAATTCTCTTCGGCGTGGCCTTCGTATGGAAGCGACAGGTCGGCAGTATAATGACGTAAATATTTAGGTGTCAACAATTTCTCTTGTTTGAGCACTGCGTTGGCGAAACCGTCTTTTGCAATCAGCGTTGAGTTGAAGAACTGCTGCTTGAACGATACCCAATGCAGGCGGCTGTTGACGTTCTCACTGTCAGAGTCACCATCGCCGAGTTGCTCCACATCGTCGTTGAAGTAGCGATAGGCAATGGTCGAGTTCATCGTTTCCCATTTCACGCCCTTCTCCTGCTGTCTGATGTACGACTCCCAGTTGAGAGTGAGGTAGCCCAGGTTGGCTGGCACCAGTTTGTCGAGATTGTGCATCTTGATGTTGAAGCCTACAACGTAACTATTTGGTTTAATGGTGTAAACATATTCCAGTGAGCGGTTGTCGCCGAGGTCGAGCGTGAAGCCGATGGTAAGCGAGTCGTTCTCAACTTTTGCTGTCGTGAAGTTAGATGATGGTGTGAAGAAGAGTTTGCCAGTCTCGATAAGGCGGTTCTGCGCGAAGAAACTGAGACCGAAGATGGTTGAGTCGCCATCGAAGAGCACCACTGGCAGCGAGTCGAACGATTCGTACTCTTTCAGAGTGACTGATGCGATGCGTCCGCCAAGGTTGGTGAACTTAACGCTCATCAGGTTGTTCTCAACGGTGTAGAACTCGCGCTCACCTGCGGCGCAAACGGCAAAATCGCCATATTGGTTGCGGAGCATCTCGCTTGCAGCCGAATCAGATGCTTTGGGCGAAATGATTTGTGCCTGCTCAGCGGCTTGCGTTTTTTGCATCTCAAGGTCGAGTTGGCGCAGTTGTTCGACACGTGCGATTGAATCGCGGCGTGCGCGCTCGCGCTGAATCTGCTCTTCCGACGGGCGTGTAAAGAAACTCCACCCAAACAAGATGGCCATAATCAACAGTAGGCCAATCCAAGAATTTTTATCCATTATTATATTGTGTAAATGTGTTTTCCAAAAAAACGGTGCAAAAGTATATAAAAGTTAGGAATTAGAATTTATGAATTAGGAATAGGAGTAACATTTGATTTAAATGCAATATAATCAAATTGTTATGGTGTTAAAGATGTCTTTATGGCTGATTTGTGACATCGATGTACATGCTCATGGTAGTGAAGAATCGTCAAACAAATGCAATATCTTATTGTGATTCAAATGAATAAATCTATTGGATGTGTGCGGGAGGTTTTATTTAACACATTATTGTTAAAAAAAAGTTCTGCAATGGCTATCATAGTGAAAAAAGTGCATATTTGCATAAGCCAAATAGCGCATGATTTGTCGTGATTAGGCATATCCGGAAAGGGTATGAGGGGCAAGCAATGAGTGGTGCTAAAAGGCGTCAACCCTTTTTTTTGTGTATTAACCGCCTATTATTGTCGGATTATCAAACAAAAAAAAAGGTGGAAATAAAAAAAATTACTTTTATGCGCTTTTAATACACAAATGTGAATGGAGCAGAAAAAGAATAGCAACACTTCAATAATATAGGTTATGAAGAGACACATTTTTACCGTATCGATTTTATTAGTTGCAGCGCAACTATTCGGTCAAGAGTCGAGATTCTGGGTTGGCGGAAGCGGCAAGTGGGCAGATGCGAGCCACTGGGCAACCGTATCGGGAGGCGAGCCGGGCGCAACAGTGCCGGAATCAGGAACAAGTGTAGTGTTCGATGAAAACTCGTTCAGCGGTAGTAGGAATACTGTCACGGTGGGCGAAAATGTCACAGTAGCAGAGCTGAAGGCCTCAAATGCCGATTTCATCTTCTCTGGCAAGACAGGACTTGCAGTGAAGGGCTCAATCGATGTTGACAATAAGGTTGACTTTGGTAAGCTGCGCGGCGAGTTGGTACTTTCGGGTGATGGCGGCAATGTTAATCTGCCTACAGAACTGATTGCCGACATTGTCATTGATGGCGGCCGTTGGACTTTGACATCCGATTTGACAACCGAAGGCAACATAACCCTTAATGCAGGCTCGTTGAACATCAACGGCTACAAAATGGAGTGTGCTGATTTTACGGCAAACGAGAAAGCCTCTAGACTTAATATTGAAAAATCCACAATTGTGTGCGATAAGTGGAATACCAGCTCAGCCGAAAAATTGACCGTGAAGGCTGATGGTTCAGAGATGTTGTTTAGAAAGAATTTCGTTGACAATATTTTTGTTGGAGAAAATCAGAATTATAATTCCAAGACAATTTCCATACGCAACTTGAATGAAGGGAAAGATGGTACAGATAATATTGAAATAAGAACTATTCAGACCCCTTCTTGTCCTTGGAACAGTGCCGAAGATTTAACAGATGAGGATAAATTAACGAATGGCATTATTGGTGTCAAGGTAAAGAATATTCCTGGTAAATTTGTTATAAAAATCACGAACCTTGATGTGTTATTATCAGGGAAAGGCGTTCAAGCACAATTTTACAAAACGGAATGCCAGTCAGGGATAGAATATTTCTTTGATGAGGATGATCTCCGGTCAGGAAATTATGTAGTTACGTATGATGGTGGTTTGACCCAAAAATCGCATCCTCTTGGTCCTCAAGCATTTATCGTGGCTATGGATATTACAAAACCGGCAACATGTTATATGGATCCCATTAATGTAAAGGCTGTGCCAAGCGGTGGAGCAGGTTTATATGACAGTTATGAATGGCTAACAATGCCATCAAGAACTGTTTTGGGGGCGGAGTTGACGGATGTTAACTTCGGAAGTTATTGGCAGGTCACTTTTAAAGATGCAGAAGGATGTTATTATTCTGCACCATTCCTGTATGATAATCCAGAAGATGACGAAGACGGATTAGTTACTTATACTAATCAACCAAAAGAAGTAAAAATAAATAGTCTTGTTTCCGAATCGGCTTGCATAGGTGTCGAAAATGGCAAAATTGTTGCAACAGCCCAAGGTGGTAATGAGGTGTTTAATATTAAATCAGTAAAAAGTAGTACCAGGGAGTACCCTACTATCACTTCGATGGTATATGAAAGTGTATTTGCAGATACATATACAGTAATAGTTGAAGATGGTAACCATTGTGTATCAGCTCCTAAAAATGTTACTGTTGAGCCAGCCCTGATGCCTGCTGCTAATCCTGGTTCTGATGTTGTGGTTTGCCTATGCGATAAAACAAAAACGTTAGGCGGAGCAACGATCACTACAGGTACGCTTTATAAATGGGAGGTTAAATCTGGTTCAGAAGAATTTATTGAGATTGATGCATCAGAAAAAACAAAGCTTGAACCTACAATAAAATTAAAAAAAGCAACAAGTGTAGCAGCGGAGTTGGAAATGTGGGTGACCAATGGAAAGTGCGATACGTTGAAAGCAACAAGAAAGATCAGAATTATTGGTGATGAAAAGCCGAAAATTTCAACAGGTAGTGATAACGTATGTAAAGTTATCGATATTGTGGCAGAAGCGAAAAACGGTGGCACTTTGAAGGCGAAATGGTCGGGTGGCGATGATGAAAGCGGTGTTACAATATCAGGTTTGAATATCAAAGCTAATAAACAAGGAACATACAAATTTAAAGTTCTAGAGACGGTTACAGAATCAGGTGTAACATGTGAACAATTAAGCGATGATGAAATAACTTTGACATTTTATTTGGATCCTGATTTGGAAGTGACAGTTCCGGATGAGGGGAAATTTTGCGGCATAGCAAATCCTGTATCAGTTAGCGTTAAAGATAATAATAATGCATCAGGAACCGTATGGTCATGGACTGTTTTGCAAGGCGAGAATCCTGCAATAACTGGAAGCACTGCGGCTTCAGTTTCCTATGCGCCGTTGGCAGCTGATTTAAATAATTCCGTATTACTTAAGGTTACAGGAACAAACAAATGCGGCGTTTCGACAAAGGATGCAACCCCATTAAAATTCTATCCGAAACCGAATCCTATCATTACTACAGATTTGACAAAGCATTTTTGTGGTCCTGACAATGGAGAGTTGACGGCAACAGTCACATCAGGCAACACGATTAATTGGACACTGCCATCAGAGTTGCAGATTATAAGCAGCGATCCTGCGAATGGACAAAAGGCCACATCAGGCACCGCTACTATTAAATTCAAACTCACAAACAATGATTTTCTATCGTCACACAGAATCAAATTAGTGGAAACTAACGATGGTGGGTGTTCAAGTGACGATGTGTTCGCAGATGTCTATTTCGATGGTTTGCCAAGTATAGAAGTGAAATCTGCCCAACCTGCTGAGATATGCGCCGGAAATGATTACGAAATAGAAATAACACTTCATAATTGTAGTGATGTTGAAAAGGATTGTAATGTTGACTCAAATATTAAGTTTGTTAAGACAGTAGGTAATGTTAAATATTACAAGTATGAGTCAGCATTGGCGCATGTCAATTCATCGGAAACAATCAAATTGTATCCATCGGTTGACCCATTAACATCTATGTGTAAAGCTACTGATTATAAAGGTGAAACCATTAATCTGACCATATATGGTATACCTCAGCCAAGAATATCCGATGATACCACAGTGTGTGGAACAATGATTGATTTCAACGGAATAAGGAGCATACCGAATTCAACATTAAATGTTAATAATATTTTGAACACCGAAAGCACAGATTTTGTGCATGTATTCAAAGTTCAAAACATGCCAGAACATGGCAATGGTGTGGGAAGAGTATCGGTAGTCGAGACAAATAAAGATTGTCCTTCTCCTTCAAAAACAGTAAAAGTCACATTTGTGCCAGAACCGGATGTTAATGGTGATGAACAAGTGAGTGTTTGTGAGGGTGAAAATACATGCACCGTGAGTGTTGATACAGCGAATTGCGTGGTTTTAGGTTGGGAAACAGAGAGCGGCGAAACAACTGGCTTTGACAACAACATGAATTGTGAGGCTGTTTACACATTCACCGCAACCGATAAAACAAATAAAGGTGTAAAACTGATATTCAAGTATAAAGGTAAAGGCCCTTGCGACAAGAGCGAAGTAAAGGAACACGTAGTAAACGTAAAAATCAATGACCGTCCGTCCTACCTGATTACTGATGATAATCCAAAAGCAGTCTGCGAAGGTGATAAACGCACATACAAAATTGCGTCTGGAATGAATTCGTATGAGTGGTATATAGGTGAAACTAAGCAATCGGAAACAAGCAATGTGTTTAAACACACTTGGAGTGATGGAGGGTCATATATAGTTAAGGTGAAGTATAAAAATGAAAACAATTGTGCACCGGAAACTGACCCAACTTATCCAGTGTTGGTTAATGGATTGCCATCTATTACAATTACAGAAGATCCTGCGACTTTCTGTACGGGCAATCCTGCTGACAAACAAATAGTTGTTGTTGCGCCTACTGCTGCTGCCGATGGTGTACAGTGGAGTGGTGAAGGTTCGGAGTATCTTTCCGACAAAACATCGCTTACTCCGAAGTTTAACAGCCCCGAGGCTGGCAGTTACAGTCTGACGGTGACAGTGACAGACGACAACCAATGTACAGACACTAAGAATGTGACAGTTGTAACTGCGAAAAGTCCAGAGGTAGACCTTGTTGATACAATAAGAGTTTGCTATGGCATGAAAGATGTTCCGTTGGAAGACATTGCAGAGATAACGGGTGATTGGTCACTTATAGAAAAGTATGAATGGAAATTAAAAAGCGGAAAAGGTTCCGTTAAGAATAGTGAGAGTTTGACTGAGGCAATCTATAAAGCGAAAGATGCAGATTGGGATGCTGGTTCAGCAATAATCTCTTTTGACGTAACCACTTCATGCGGAATAATATCAGATAGCGTAGTACTGGTATTCTTGCCAGAAATGGTGGCAGCTGTTGGTAGCGTGAGTCCGTTCTATATTTCTGACCAAACATTAATCGAAGTTAAGATTACAGCGTCACATAAGCATTTTGGACAAGTAGGATTTTATTTGGTTTCACCGACAGGGAAGAAAGTAAAATTGTATTATTATCTGGAAGATGCAGAAGGTGATGGATGTAACGCGACCGCTAAAGCTGTTAAGGATATAAAAGATTTGCAATTTACTACAGCAGTTTCTGCTCCACTTGATTGGTGTAACTGGTCGGGTGAAATTATAGATAGTAAATATACAGGTAGTTTTGGCGTGACAGATGCCAATGGTTGGGCTAATTTATATGGCGAAGATCCAGCAAAGGGTGGTTGGTCAGTTTTGGTTAAGGATGGTTTTGCCGGATTGGAAGGAACATTACTCGAAGCCTCAATCGCGTTTACCGACAAGAATCAGCAAGGAAAGTTGCAGACTATTATGTTTGACTCGAAAGCAATTTCGCAGCCAATTGCCGACCATGCCAGCACATCGTATTATGTGCCGATGGGTCTGCGTACTAGTTGCTATGGGACTTGTGACGCACGAGCCATTGCCAATGCAATCGGTGGTTCGGGTTTATATGAAGAGTTCTTCTGGGCTAACGATCCAGGATTCATCGAAGTGTTTAATACTGAAGACAAAGTTGACCTTTGCGCAGGAACATATTATGTCCGCGTAGTTGACGATAATAAATGTCAGGCTGAAACATCAATAGAGGTTCTTTCTCCTGAGGAGATTAAGATTAGCGAGGTTGGAAAACATGCTGACTTAAAATGCTTTAACGATAGTAGCGCAACAATTACAGTGACATCTGAAAACTGGATTGGAAAGGCCAAATATGCTTGGTATGACTCACTTACCAATGTATTATTGGATTCTACGCCGACTATTTCAAATCTATATGCTGGTAAATTCAGAGTGGTTGTAACTGACGTAAATGAATGTATGTCTGACACAGTGTTCACAGTTAATCAACCATCGGAAATCGAGATTGAAAGTCTTACAGTTACGCCGACTTGTGGTAACGAAGGTGTAGCAGAATTTAAGATCAAGGAGGGTACTGGAACTCCAGGTTCAGGGGTTGGTTACAAACTTTCGTATACAGTTGGCAAGAATGGCATACCTAAAGATGTGGATGGTCTTAAGGCAGAGAATTTGCCGGCTCAAGACTCTATTTTCTTTACCATCACAGATGGTGCAGGTTGCTCAATCGATACAATGATTAGCACACTTCCTGATTCGCTTGATATTAAAGTTGTGCCCGATGGTGAGATATTGTGCTTCGGTGGTACAACATCGGCTACAGTTAGCATTGAAGGTAAAGATCCTAATGCATTCACTTATGAATGGAGTAACGGGCAAACCTCAGCAACTGCAATAGATCTTAAAGCTGGAACATACACGGTTACCATTATAGATGCTTTGGGTTGTGAGTTCCCAGAGACTGTTGAAATAGAGGGACCTGCCGAGATTGATCCTTCAATTGAGTATGCAGATGTATTGTGTGCTGGCAGCGAGAAAGCCACCATCAAAGCTTCTGCAAAAGATGGTCTGCCGAAGGATAACAGTTACACATACGCTTGGTATGATATGAATGATATTCTGGTATCGAACGACTCAATATTTGACAATGCAGTTCCAGGTAACACATATTATGTTAAGGTGAAGGACCAATATTGCGAGGTTAATGATACAATTGAAATTGCAAATCCTGCTCCACTAGCAATCAATATGGGAACTGTCAATGCTTCAGATTGCGCTGTCAACAATGGTTCTGCTGAGTTGGAGTCAGTAACTGGAGGTCTTGCTCCTTACAAATACAATTGGTACGCAATGTTTGATGAGAATAAGACATCGGTTGGAAATGCTATAAAAGCAACTGACCTTGGCGTCGACTTCTACATTGTTGAAGTAACTGACTCGCTCGGTTGCCAAGTCTACGATACAGTTGAAATCAACGGTGGTGGCAATATCGATTTCGATCTTGCATTTGCAGGTGTGACTTGCACCACTATCGAGAATGGTCGGGCACAGGTATTCAATGTAACATCGAATGGCGTGCCAGTCAACGATGCTCAAATAGCATGGAACGGCGATAACAGCCAACTGTTCACACAACTCGATACTGTAAAGACATTGCATTTCGGTTGGAACAAGTTCATGGTGACAACAGCCGATGGTTGCCGTGCGGGCAGAGTTAACATTGATGCTTCGCAGGCATTGCGTGCTGACATTACTTCAACCCCGATTGTCCGTGAGGGCAATTGCAATGGTGCCTTTGAAATTGCCATCTCAGGCGGTTCGGGCGAATATACTTACTCAGTAAAAGACGCTGCAGGCAAGGAACTTAATACAAATTACGATGCTCAAGAAAAGAAGATAACATCGGTTGATGATCTTTGTGCTGGCACATATTATCTGCATGTCGACATCGAAGGCGGTTCAGACTGCCCGGTTGACGAATCGTTTGAAATCGAAAGCCGCAAACTCTATTATGCGCTTGCATCTCAGAATGGTGTAGTCCATGTGAATTGTAAGGGCGACAGCACTGGTGTTATTACAGGTCAGGCAGTAGGCGGATATTATAATGATGAATATGTCTATGAGTGGCGCAGTTCACTTTGGGGCGAGGATTCAGTTCGCACAACTGCTACAATCAATGGCCTTAAGACTGGTTCATACAATCTGAAGGTGCTGCAGTATCATGAAAGCGGCTTGGTAAAAGACACATTGGTATATGACACCTTAATTGTAGTAAACGAGCCTACAAACAAGTTCGTGGTATTGGCTGACAGCATAAAAGTGGTTGGTACGCCCTGCTACGATGAAATTGGTTCAATATCAATAGGTGTGAATGCCGAAGCGTTCCACGGAACTCCGAAGACTTACACATTCTCGTTCGATGAATGGACAAGTGATGTGGTTACAACAACTCCTTTATTGACCGACTTGAAATCGGGTGATTATAGAATGAAGGTTGAGGATGAGAATGGTTGCTCGTTCGTTGACACAATCACGGTTGAAGACTTGTCGAATTTCACAATTGACTTCCAAACTAAGGAGCCTGATTGCCATGGCATGAATGATGGCTTTATTAGGCTTGATGTAAAGGGCGGAAATGGCAACCTCCATTACTCTTGGACTAGAAACAATGTTGCAATTGACGACACAACAGCATTGCTGGTTGGCTTGGATTCTGCCGCATATTTTGTTACAGTTATTGACGACTCGTTGTGCAAGAGAACAAAACTGATTGAACTTGGCCAGCCACGTGAACTGCTGACAAATGTCAAGTTCGACAAGCCGATTATTTGCTACGGCGACACTGAGGCCGATTTCCATTCAGAACCACAGGGAGGTACCGCTGGATATACCTTCGTTTGGACCGATGCCATCGAAGGCGACACTCTGTCTCTCAATTCAGCAATGTTGGGTGTTGGTGAAGGCTCATACGCAATCAAGGTTGTCGACGCACATCGTTGCTCGGCAAGCGACACCATCAACATTGTATATCCTGATTCGCTGTTCGTAGAGATGGGTTCGGAGAAATCAGAATGTGCAGGTGCAACAGGTTATGCAGCCGTTAAGATTAACGGTGGTGTGGCTCCGTATGTAGTAAGTTGGACTGCAAAATACAGCACCGACACAATCATCAGAACCGATACCCTGCTTCCGGGCGTAATGGTTGATACGTTGAGCAATGTTGGTCCTGACATGTACTATGTAACTGTAGTTGATGCATTGGGTACAGGTTGCAGCATTGCCGACAGTGTTGAGGTTCTCGACGATGGCGATTTGAGATTTAAGCCTGATCTTACCAACGAACTCTACTGTCTCACCAATCCTAATGGTGGTGCCATGATATCTAAAGTCATGAACGGAAAGACATTCGAATTATACACTGATGCAAAAATCATTTGGAATGCCGGTAACGACACTGTCAATATTGGCGATACAATCAAGACTCTGCATTATGGTAAGAATATCGTTGAGGTTATCTCAATGCCTGACGGATGCCGCAAGTTTGGTGAATTAGAATTCACAGATGATTACGCACTGCGTATATTGACTATCGATAACATACCTGTTCGAGGCGTTGAAACAGCCACTAACGGCGCACTCATCGCTGAAATCGGCGGTGGTTATCCGAAGTACACTGTGGTTTGGGAGAATGAGGCAGGTGATACCTTGCAGGTTGATACCACCGCAGGAAATACAGCATTGTACGGATTAAGTGTTGGTAAATACATATTGAATGTGAAAGACCAGAATCCTGAGACTTGCGAACTTACAGAAACTATCGAGATTAAGTTCAGCCCGCTTCGCGATTCGATTACCGTGACGAATGTTACTTGCAACGGCTGGAGCGATGGCAAAATCACAGCACAAGGCATTGGTGGTCTGAACAGACCTTACCTCTACGAATGGAGCAGTGAACTGTGGGGCGAGGATTCGGTTCGCACAACTCAAACCATCACCGACCTTAAGGCAGGCTTCTACGTATTGAAGTTGTCGCAACTTTACAGCACTGATAGTGTTGAATGCTTGTACGATACTATAGAGGTGACTCAACCTGTTAACAAGTTGATGGTTGAAAAACTGTTGGTTGACAGCATTCCGTCGCACTGCTATGACTCGATTGGTGCAATTGTGATTAACCAACCTACAGGCTTTGAGAAGTTGTTCGGTGGCAATGCACCGTTCACCTACAAGTTCTCGCGCGACAACTGGTCAGTTGTGAAGAATTCGGCCAACGAGGAGAAAGTTGAGGTTACCGGCCTGACCATTGGCGATTACAATCTGTATGTTGTCGACAGCCTTGGTTGCGACTACAACACAACAATCACTATCGACGACTTGTCAGAATTCCGTATCAAGAAAGTTGATGTTGAGAAACCGATTTGCTACGACGACTATGGTACAATAACCGTTACCGCCGAAAGCAAGAATGGTGGATTCAAATACGGCTGGACAGATGTTGAAGGAAACAAGATGAATGACACAACAAATAATGTTACAGTGAAATCTGGCACTTATGTGGTTAAAGTTACAGACGATTCGTTGTGCGTGAAGTTCGATACAATTACTGTTAAGCAAATTAAACCGGTTCTGTTCTCTGTATCGAACACAATTGAGAACTCTTGCTACAATGTGGCTGACGGCGAAGTTAAGTTCACCAAACTTAGTGGCGAAGAGGGAAGAACGTTCAACAAATTTATCTTCTTGAATCCGGACGATGCAAAAGATGTGAAATTGAGTGTTAGTGAGAAAGTTGCAGTAAACGATTCTGCAGAGTTCACATTGAAACTTGATGCCGACAACTACAATCTGGTTTCAGGCACATATAAAGTTCGTGTAGAAGATGCTGCAAGTTGCTTGAGCGAACCTGTTGATTTGGAAATCAAATCGAAGTATCCGCAGATTGACATCAGCAGTTATGTCAGCACAGCCGATGTAACCGGACCTGACTGCCAGGCATACACAGCCGATGGTAAGATATCTAATAATGGTTGGGTGAAGATCAACTTCAAGCAAGTATCGGGCACTGTATCGTTCAGATTCGACGACCGTTCGGTAACCGAGGATCAGCAGCCGACATTTGAGAAAGTTACCAGTGGCAACCACTTGCTGACAGTTGGTTACACTGACAAACTCGTCTGCGCAGTAACCGATACAATTAAGGTGAATGGCAAGAACAGTTTCGCAATTGAGGAGGCCGGCTTCTACCAGAACGGCAAGAACTCACCGGCAATCTTCACTTGCCCCGACAATGAGCTTTCAGCTTACGTCACCGCAAAGGGTAACTTCACCTATAGTTTCTATGCACAATACATAGAGGAGCCTGTAGAGGAAGTTGTGGTTCCGGTTGATACAGTTACTGCTGACAGCAACGGCGTGGCTTATGTATCAAGATTCAGAACTCTCAGATTCTATGCCGACTCGCTCAACCAAGATTCTTCAGCAACTGAAACACCGGTTGTTCCAGAAGAGGTGAAGAAGCCTGCATACAAGAAGTTGGAGACAATCAACGGCGTAGTTTACGCAGTATTTGAGGATTCTTCGGCAACGAACAAGGGTTGGGCTGACTTCATGCCATACGGCGGCGAGACTTACTACTACGTGAGTGTTAGCGACGGTCGTTGCATGGATATCGACTCAATCAAGGCAACCTCGATGAAGCCAGTCAACAAACTGAATGCAAGGCTTGGAGGCGACGAATCGTTCCGCTCGGTAGTTTACGGATATGAGGTTCCGGAAGGCGGATTGGTACAATTCGAGGCCAATACTCCTGAATTTGAATTCGGCAACTCTCAATCAGTATTCATTGAGAACTACTGGAAGTGGGATTTCGCAGGTGAAAACGAGGCTTCTGGTCTTATGCCGGAGATAGATTTCACTGGCAATCCGATGGTTGCGAAAGCCTATGGTGATATTAAAGTCAAAGTAACTGATAGTGTGGTATTCACCGCTTATGACGCCATCTACAACATTGACGATGATTTGACCTGCTATTACACTGACGAATTGAAAGTCAGCGCAATCAGCGGAATCACGCCAGCCGATGTCTTTACACCAAACAACGACGGTGCAAATGATGTATGGAGAATTAAGGGATTGGCATCGTACGAGAATGTCACAATCTACGTGTTCAACCGCTGGGGCGGCCGAGTATGGCAATATTCTGGCACAGGTGCTGATTATGACGCTAATCAGTGGGACGGCCGGAATGCCAAGAACAAACCGCTGCCATCGGGTACCTACTACTACGTTATCCAATGCAGTGACAATGTACTCGTAGGAAAGAAAGTTACAGGACCTGTTACAATTATAAGGTAATACAGCTATGAAGAGGATTATTTTAACCTTGTTTGCAGGAGCTCTGATCGCAGCTCCGAGTGCCAAAGCACAGTTACTGCCACAATTCTCGCAGTATATGTTCAACGAGTATGCGCTTAACCCTGCAATAGGTGGAACAAGTGACTATTGGCAGATTAAGACGAACTATCGTTATCAGTTTGCCGGAGTGAAGGATGCTCCGCAGACCTATATGCTCGGTGGTTACGGACCGCACAAAGTGATGCCTATGGGCTACGGCGGCTACATCTTCAACGATGTGACCGGTCCAATCGGCAACATGGGTGCCTATGGTTCCTACAGTTACAACGTGCGCATTTCGGGTGACATCCGCATATCAGGTGGTTTGTTCGTGGGCGTGGTTCAGCAGAAAGTGGATTTGTCCGATGTCAATGGTTTGGATGATCCGGATGAAAGATTCCAGAACACAGTTTACAAGAAGGTTTATCCCGACGGTTCACTTGGTGTTTACCTTTATACATCGCAGTATTACGCAGGTATCTCTTTTAATCACTTGTTCTTCAACAATCTGTCGTTGCTCGACAAGTACGACGAGGGCTACATTGTGAAGGATGGTCGCGTGAAACCGCACTTCTACATCCAGGGTGGTTACAAGTACAACATCGATCGTAACTTCGACCTTGAGCCGTCGATCCTCATCAAGACTGTTCCTAACTACGATTTCATGACCGATATCAACTGCCGCGTGATTTACCAGAAGATGGTTTGGGGCGGTTTAGGATTCCGCTACAACTTCAAGAATCCTGAGGCTGTCATCGCATTCGTAGGTTACAACTACAACGATATGATTAATATCGGCTACTCATACGATTTGACCATATCGAAGTTGAGTTCGGCAAGCTACGGTTCACACGAGATTATGCTCGGTGTCAAGTTTGAGGACATCCGCAAGTCGAAATCGAAACGTAAGATTAGATAAACATCGAAAGGCCGCCGCAAACACGGTGGCCTTTTTTAATTGATTCATAATGCGAAAAGTTTTGCTGTTATTGGTTTTTGCTGTTGCGATGCTATCGTGTTCGCATGAGGATGGCGATCGACCAGAGATAAAGAAAGACGTGCTGATCAACGTCCTTTTCGACATACATCTTACGGATGGTTACTTATCGTACAGCGGCGCCCGCATCGACCGCGACCGCGAGCGAATAGAGGGTGCTTATGATTATGTGCTTCGCAAGTATAACATCACACCGAAACAGTTCAGCAATACAATGAAATATTATAGTCGTCATACTGATGACTATGAGAAACTCTATAACAAGGTTATCGAGAAACTCACCAAATACGAGACCGAAAATTTGAGTTCTGACGATAACAAAACTCTCAAAAACAAGTCGGACAGAGATTGACGGGTAGGGAAACCCGGTAAATCCAAAAAATCCGCGCCCAACGCTTCCTACTTGCAACTTTTCCACTATCTTGCCGCCTATGGACGAAAGTTTTGACATACGGCAGAATGCCACTATAATATCTGACAAAGAGTACGAAAACAAGTTGCGGCCGCTCACGTTCGACGACTTCAACGGACAGGCGCGTATTCTTGAGAACCTGAAAGTTTTTGTGCAGGCCGCCAAAATGCGCGGCGAGCCGCTCGACCACCTGCTGCTCAACGGCCCGCCAGGATTGGGCAAAACCACTCTTGCCAACATTGTGGCAAACGAGCTTGGCGTGGGCTTCAAAATCAGTTCGGGCCCCGTGCTCGACAAGCCAGGCGACCTTGCGGGAATCCTCACAGGCCTTGAGCCAAACGATGTGCTTTTTATCGATGAGATTCACCGCCTCAACCCCGTTGTCGAAGAGTATCTCTACTCGGCGATGGAAGATTTTCGGATTGATATTCTGATAGATAAGGGCCCTGCCGCCCGTTCGGTGCAGTTGTCGCTCAACCCGTTCACATTGGTTGGCGCCACCACCCGTGCCGGATTGCTCACAAGCCCGTTGCGCGCCCGTTTCGGCATCAATTTGCATTTTGAGTATTACGATGCTGAAACGTTGAAGAAAATCGTAAAACGCTCGGCATCAATTCTTCAGGTGCCGATTGACGATGATGCGGCATTCGAGATTTCGTCGCGCAGCCGCGGAACGCCGCGTATCGCCAACGCCCTTTTGCGCCGTGTGCGCGATTTTGCGCAGGTGAAGGGTGATGGCACGATTGATCTGGAGATTGCTAAGTACGCCCTGGAGGCGCTCAATATCGATACGTTCGGTCTCGATCAGATCGACAACAAACTGCTGTTGACGATCATCGATAAGTTCCGTGGCGGACCTGTGGGCCTGAATACGATAGCTACGGCTATGGGAGAAGATGCCGGGACGATCGAGGATGTCTATGAACCGTATCTTATCAAGGAAGGCTTTATCAAACGTACGCCGCGTGGTCGTGAGGCTACCGAACTGGCCTACAAACACCTCGGCAAGACGCCTTTGTTACCTGACGGACAACAATCGATGTTTTAACTGCCAAAATGGCAGAACAGGTGTGCGTGGCACACAATTTGAGATTTAAAATTTTAGATTTTAGATTTTAAATTTATGAGTAAGAAAGAGAAGAATAATAAAGTGGAAAGTAAAGAGACGAGAGTCGAGAGTCAAGTCGAGAGTCAAGAGTCGAAAGTGGAAAGTTTAGAGGCTCGTGTGGCGGAACTGGAGGAGCAGAAAGCCGAACTAGAAGATAAGAACCTGCGAATGATGGCAGAGTTCGATAATTTCCGTAAGCGTACCAATAAAGAGAAACTGGATCTCATGGCAACGGCTGGAGAACGTATCTTCAAAGATATGTTGCCTCTGGTTGATGATTTCGAGCGCGCGTTAGTTTCTATCAATGGTGCGAATG
>JAEEGH010013770.1_pt1 | contig 17877 bp, 21 predicted proteins | sample 9134181 | NCBI WGS metagenome assembly JAEEGH01 (sample SAMN16246544, study PRJNA631951) | gut metagenome | biome: gut microbiome; feature: rumen; material: DP-attached | host: Bos | place: Iran: Karaj | collected 2018-10
GTATTACTATTTATGGATTAATTTTTTACTTGGATTTATCATATCTTTGCAGCGTTTTTTGACGAATGCTTAGATCAGGATGGACAAAAAGATGAAATCGTTCTGGACCAGGGAGTATCAGCGATACATAGGCAAAATGATAGGGATTTGCTACCGTTATGTGCCCGACCGAGCCACGGCAGAGGACTTGGCGCACAGTGCGTTTCTGCAAGCCATCGAAAAGGCCGACACCTTCAAGGGCATCGGACGATTCGACAAGTGGTTGATGCGCATCACGGTAAATACCGCGTTGACGCACCTTCGGAAGACGTCCAAAGGGCTACACATCAATGAAAACGCTGACATGGATAATCTGGTGGATCCATACACGGCAGACGATGAAATGCCCGCTGAAGAGATGATGGCTGCTATCCGGAAAGCCGACTTCACGACCGAAGAGATTCTCAATGCCATCGCCAAACTGCCAGACAACCATCGCATTGTCCTGAACTTGTATGTGTTCGAACACTATACTCATCAGCAAATTGCCACTGCAAGAGGCATTTCGGTAAACACCTCCAAATCGCATCTGATGCGCGCCCGCAAAGAACTACAACAAATTTTATTCCAACAGTCTAAACACAAAAAACAACCGCTTATGATGATTTTTCCACTTTTCGCCGCACCCGAAGCCGCTATCGATGCATATTGCCGTCGGAAACTGGACGGTTTCACTATGGTTCCGCAGAATCCGCTGCCAGAATCAAGCTTCCCGCCATCAAACTCCATCCCGTCGTTACGGTTGCGCTTGCGTGCTTACCGCGCGCCAATCGCTGCCGGAGTCACCACCGCTGGAGTGGCTGGCGCGATTATCTTTGCCAACACCGCACAACCATTGGAATCCATTACTTCAGAACCAAAAGATAATCAAAACATTACAGTTGTAAACAACAGCATCGCCCTGGTAGATAATGAGATTGGAGACTCAACGGTGGCTGTTACAGCTTCTTCAACACCATCCCATCGTAGTGTCGCGACAAAACATTCCGCCAGCACGATAAAAGAGGATCATGGGGAAGAAAACACAACTTCTAAATCCGACACTCTCACAACCACAGAAAGTGGGCATCCTCCAGTAGTGGTAAAGAAAGTCCGGCGCACAAACCGCACCATTGTCATTCAGGATTCTTTAAAACGATAAACATGAAAGAAGTATTGAATATCAGAAATTTGTTGCTCGCAGTCTGCTGCCTCTCATGGTTTGCCGCCATTTCACAGGTGGACGAATCAAAACCGAGGCAGGACACTCTTTACATCTACGAAGAGGAAGTCACTTACGACACGCTTTATCTCCAAGGCAGTCAACTAGACGAACTGCTCACAAAAGAAGAGTTGATGGAGGCGTTCCAGAATCGTGGCATCGGACAAATATACTACAACAAAGGACATTTCTGGCTCACCGGCAACGAAGAAGTCTATAAACTCGACAAGGCGGATCTTCAAATGCTATTCTCGCCGGCACAATACGAAGATTACCGGAAATCGAAGCGCAACCAATACATCAGCATTCCGCTTTTCGTAGCGGGAGGCGGGGCTGCCGCAATTGCAGGGATTGGTTTAGTACAATTCTGCGCCAGCTTCATACAGACGGCAAAATATCACGAGCAACTTCTTGACAGTGATAATCTTGGATTAAACATCTGGAGAAGCGCGATGGGAGGAGTGTTCCTCGTCGGTGGCGGCATGCTTGTGGCTGCGGGCTGCCTTGCACCCGCCACCATACTTACCGTCAAGAGCAAAGTGCATCTCAACAACATTGCAAACGATTTTAACACCTCCAGCACTTCTTTACGCATCTCGTTAGGCACGACGCCTCAAGGTGTTGGTATAATTCTTTCATTCTGAACATATTAAAAAGATATTTGCAGATATCGGGGCGTTACGGACTTCCGTTCAGACAATCACAAATATCTTACATTAATCATCAAGAAGTCCATGAAAAAAACATTATGAAAAAATTATTGGTTTTAGTTTCTGCCGTTTTCATGCTGGCAGCAGTTTCCACCTCTTGCAACAAAACGGGTTGCCATTGCTATGTCAAGACTGATGTCATGCATCTTGCACCCGCGTACGAGGATGAAACCTCAACGAAGGAGGAGTGCAAAGCAATGGAAGCCCAACTCAACGAAGAGGCCGGCATGGATTTCTACAAATGTAAACAGTAACGCATTTGATGACGACAGCGGCGGGCGATTCTGACACGTCCGCCGTTTTTTTTGGGGAACTAATCTCGAAAAAGATTATCTTTGCACACCAACCTCCTATCATTCTAACCCATTAACCCTCAAAATGTTCGGTCTCGCCGATTGCAACAACTTCTTCGTCTCCTGCGAGCGGGTGTTCAATCCCTCGCTCAACGGGCGTCCCGTCATCATCCTCTCCAACAATGACGGTTGTGTAATTGCGCGATCGAATGAGGCGAAACGACTGGGTATCAAGATGGGACATCCGTATTTCCAGCTCGAGGCACTCATCAAACGGCATGACGTGGCGGTCTATTCCAGCAACTATGCCCTATACAGCGACATGTCGAAGCGCGTGCAACAGACGTTACGCAGTCTTTGCCCCGCCACCGAGGTCTATTCCATCGATGAATCCTTCTTGAACCTCAACGGTATCAAGGAGGAAGATTTGGATGCTTTCGGGCATTATGTGTCGTATAAAGTATTGAAAAACACGGGAACACCTATCAGCGTAGGGATCTCACACACGAAAACGCTCGCCAAAATCGCCTCCAAGCTGTGCAAGCAGTACCCCAAACTCAAGGGCAGCTGCTACATGCATCGTCCACAGGACATTGAGAAAGTGCTGAGGAAATTCCCGATAGAGGATGTTTGGGGAATCGGAAGGCGTTTCTCAGCCATGCTGAAGAGCCGGAACATCAATACCGCTTACGATTTCTCACAGCAACCCCTGGACTTTGTGCGCAGCAAGATGCATCTCGGCGGTATGAAGACCTGGTATGAGCTGCACGGCAGACCTTGCATCGAATTTGAGGCACATATCCCTGACAAGCAGCAGATTATGGTTTCACGAAGTTTCAGCAAAGAACTTAATGACGTAGAGGACATAAAGGAGCAGGTGGCGCTCTTCACCTCCATGGCGGCCGAGAAACTGCGCAAACAGGGAAGCGTTTGCCACGCCATGTATGTCTTCATACTCACCAACCGTTTCCGGCACGAGCAGGAACAGCACTACGACAACCAGCTCATCACGTTGCCAGCCGCCTCCGACAGTACTGTGGAATTGGCCGACATCGCGGTGAGAACGGCTGCGCAACTTTTCCGACAGGGCACCTTCTACAAGAAAGCCGGAGTCTGCCTGACCCAAATATCCCCTAAAGAGAGCGTTCAGACAGTGCTTTTCGATGAAATCGACCGCGAAAAACATGACAAACTGATGACTGCTTTGGACAAAATCAACGAAAAGCAGGGACATCGCACCGTTGTGGTGGCCACCGCCGGTTTCGAAGGCGTGCGAATGAACCGCAACCATCTGTCGCTGAATTACACCACCGATTGGAACGAGATTCTGGAAATCCATTGTGATAATTCATAATTCATAATTCATAATTCATAATGCATCGTGTTCGCGAACGAAACAACCAATCAAACCGACCCATACAGCAAATGCACCATTCCGTTTGGCCGCCCCCCTCAACCGAAAACAACACGCATTTCCGAGACCCACTTCCCCAACGTTAACGCAACGCCTTGACCGGTCAAACGGAACCTCTGCCCCGCGAGGGGACGCCCTTTCTAAACACGAATTTTCACGAATTCACCACGAATTTGCCATAAATATTCATCGTCCATTCATCGCAAACCGCAAACCGCAAAAAAGGGATGCCACACCGACATCCCCAACTGCTAACTGCTAACTACTAACTGCTAACTAATGACCAATCACTTATCTTTGAACGAGAAGATCGAACTCTCGAACTTCTCCTGCGCATAGACCTTATCGACTACGATCTTCTTCTTGTTGAGACTCGGGAATTCAAACATGGCGTCGGTCATGATTTTCTCAACGATGGCACGCAAACCGCGGGCACCGAGTTGCAATTCCACCGCCTTATCCACGATGTAGTCAAGGCAATCTTCGGTGAAGTTCAACGAGATCCCGTCCATCTTGAAGAGGGCAATGTACTGCTTCACCAAGGCATTTTTCGGTTCGGTGAGAATGCGTTTCAAAGCGTTACGGTCAAGTGCATCCAACGAGGTGATGACCGGGAAACGGCCGCACAATTCGGGAATCAGACCGAATTCCTTCACATCCTGCGCACTCACATATTTCAGCGCCTCTTGCGGGTTGAAGTTGATGTTCTTCGTGTTGTAGCCAATAGCATGAGTATTCATACGATCGCAGATGATGTTCGACAGGTTGTTGAACGCACCGCTGCCGATGAACAGGATGTGACGCGTGTTGACCTGAATAAATTCCTGCTCGGGGTGTTTGCGGCCTCCTTGCGGCGGCACATTCACCAATGAACCCTCCAAGAGCTTCAGCAACGACTGCTGCACGCCCTCGCCCGACACGTCACGCGTAATAGACGGGTTTTCAGAACCTTTGCGGGCTATCTTGTCAATTTCGTCAATAAAGACAATACCGCGCTCAGCACGCTTCACGTCGTAGTCGGCGGCTTGCAGCAAACGGGTGAGGATGCTCTCCACATCTTCGCCCACATAACCGGCCTGCGTGAAAACGGTAGCGTCGGCAATGCAGAACGGCACATCCAACAGCGTGGCTATCGTTTTGGCCAACAAGGTCTTACCAGTACCCGTCTCCCCTATCAGCAACACATTGGATTTCTCAATGTCCACATCCGGATCCGACTTGTCCGTTTCCTGCATCAGGCGTTTGTAATGGTTATAAACTGCCACCGAAAGCACCTTCTTCGCTTCCTCCTGACCAATGACATAATCGTCCAATTTAGCCTTTATCTCTTTCGGTTTCAGCAGTTTAAGTTTGATTTGGGAAAGCTCTTTGCGGTCAATTTCCGACTGATGCTGGTGATAGATGTCCATCGCCGCCTCTAAGCAGTCGCTGCATATCATCGCATCAAAACCACCGATAATAAACTGGTTATTGGGAATTTCCCGCCCGCAAAAGCTACATGTTCTGTCTATATTCTGTTTCTTTGCCATTATTCTGCTTTTCTTTTGAATTTATACCCGAACACAATACCCGCTGTATGAATATTCGGCAAATCGCTCACCGAAACAGCGCGAGAAAAAGGATATTTGAACGAATAATCATAAAAAATGCCTAACGAAGTCTGCGGGTTTAGTAAAAAATTGATTTGAAGTTTCCCATCCAGACTTCCGTGCAAATATAATGTTCTTTTTGACAATGTTGGACTTATTTTTTCGTAAAGCAAATCCCAGTCAGCACCTGCCAACAAAGAAAGCCCCACTGAAACAGGTTTATCAACATTTGAATGAATGCGAACCCCAATTGAAGTAACGCCAATAGTATATTTCGGAAAACGAACATCCCAAGACTGTCGTGTACCCGTGCCAAAAGAAGTGGCTGCCAACAAATCAATGTGAGGGTCAGGACCAAAAGCATACTGTATCTGCAATGCAACACCAGAGACAGAATCGCGCCAAGCGTAACCTGCATAAACGTCAAGTTCGTGTCGAAGTTCCCGTTGCTGCGCAAACGCCAACAACGGAACGCATACCATCAACATCAAAACCAGTTTTTTCATAACTTTTGTTCTTTTATATTAAAAGAAAGACCAGTTCCGGAAATCACTCCAGACACCAGTCTTTCATTGTATCAACGTAACCTGCCTGCGTAATAACCAGCAAATTACTCGTGATTATTTCCGTTGGTCACGGCCCAGCACTTGGTCGATCATGCCGTACTCTTTAGCTTCGGCGGCTGTCATCCAGTAGTCGCGGTCGCTGTCCTTCCACACTTGGTCGTAATCTTTGCCAGAGTGGTAAGCAATGATTTCATAGAGCTCCTTCTTGATTTTTTGGATCTCGCGGGCCTCGATCTCAATGTCGGAAGCCTGACCCTGAGCACCGCCCATAGGCTGGTGAATCATGACGCGGGAGTGCGGGAGCGCGAAACGCTTGCCTTTGGCACCGGCGCACATCAACACAGCGGCCATAGAAGCGGCCATACCCGTACAAATCGTGGAGACATCGGGTTTCAGATACTGCATCGTGTCGTAAATGCCAAGTCCGGCATAGACCATGCCTCCGGGGCTGTTGATGTAGATTTGGATGTCGCGCTCGGAATCCTGCGATTCAAGGAAAAGGAGCTGCGCTTGGATGATGTTGGCCACATCGTCATCGATTGGCACACCCATGAAGATGATTCTGTCCTTCATCAGGCGGGAGAACACATCCAGCTGGGTGATGTTCATCGGGCGCTCCTCGATGATGTACGGAGTGATGTAGTTGCGAGTCATGGACGTGTAACGGTCCATTTTCAGGCTGCTGATGCCATGCTGCTTCAGCGCGTAGTTTCTGAATTCGTCTCTCATAAATTACTCTTTATCGGTTTTCTTAGTGGATTTGGCTCTCGGCTTTTTCGGTTTCGCCTCGGCGGGAGCGGCTTCGGCAGCAGGTTCCTCTGTCTTCTCGGCGGTTTTGCGCTTCGTGGTCTTCTTGGGTTTCTCCACCTTCTCTTCCTTCTTGTCGTCTTTCGGGGAAATCACATCGATGAAATCCTTGAAATCGCCTTCCTTATGTTCGATGTTCATCTTCTTGCGCAACACCTCAACCAACTTCTGGTCATAGAGCATGTCGTATGCATTCTTCACATACTCTTGATTCTTCATGGAGTCGGCGACAATCTTATCCACCTGATCCTTCACGCTGTCGGCGTTGAAGTTTCCGAAATAGTTCTTGATGAAATAGTCGCGGAAATAGTTCTCGATGTCAGCGCGGGTGACATTCACATCCTCACCTTCCACGATGTTGTTCTCCAGAATCTGCCATGCGAAAGAACGTTTGTACTGGTCGAATTCCTTCTCCAGTTTCTCGTCATCCATATCTTTCTGGACAGCCTTGATATAGCGTTTCATGAACTCATCGGGAAGCTCCACGGTGACGTTGTCAAGCAACGTTTCGATAGCCTTGTTCATGAACAGACGCTCGGTATCGGGTTTGTATTGGCCGGCGATGACGTTCTTGGCCTCTTCCGTGAGCTGTTCCTCGGTGGTGATGTTGCCGTTGGGATATGCAGCCTTGAAGAATTCCTCGTTCAGTTCGGCGGGTTCGATGCGGCCGATACGTTTGATGGTCAGTTCGTAGGTGTACGGATCATCGGCGTTGAGTTCCTCCACCTTGAGGTCGAATGCGCGTGCGAAGAGCGCGTCGGTGTTGAAAGCCTGGCGCATGGCCATGGAGACCTTGTCACCCACCTTCTTGCCGAGGAGCGACTTTTTGGCATCTTCCTTAAGGTCTCTCAAGAAGAAGAAAGCTTCCTTTTCTCCGCCGTAATCCACTGACACGCTGTCGTTTGCCTCGATAGTTTCGGGCATGACATATTTGCCGTGACGTTCACGGAGTTGGTCAATGTAGTTCTTGATTTCCTCCTCGCCGGGAACGATGGTGAAATCGACGACGGCGGGCATGGCTTTGTAGTCTATCTTAACCTCAGGACGGAGGGCATATTCGTAGGTGAAAGTGAAGTTGTCGGGGTTGTCGAAATCCACTTGAGACTTGCCTTCAACGGGCATGGGCTCAAAGATGTATTTCACCTCATTGTCTTTGAAGAATTTCTCGATTTCTTCGTTGACGATACGGTCAATTTCCATCACAAGGACGTTTTTGCCGTACATTTTCTTCACGATGCCCATGGGGGCGTTACCCTTGCGGAAGCCGGGAACAGCAATTTCGCGGCGTTGTTTCTTCAACGCATTCTCCACCTTTTCAGCGTAATCTTCCTTCTGGATTTCAATAACGAGTTCCTGAACCTGACCAGGAACATTTTCATGCTTAATATTCATTGAATCAATTTTTTATTGTACATACAAAAAAAACACACAACACCCATAGGCGTTGCATGTTTTATCATTCCTATCCTCTATCTATTACTCTTCAGCAGCATCTTCAGAGGTCGTCGTCTGTTCTATCTGGGTGCTGTTGCCATAACGGCTGTTGTACTCGCTTTTAGCCATAAAAGCACAGACAAAGCAAAGCAGCATGATGCCAGCTGCGAGGCCCCAAGTGGTTTTTTCCAGCACGTCAGCTGTTTTGCGCACACCCATCACCTGATTGGAAGAGGCGAAGTTGGAAGCCAGACCGCCGCCTTTGGAGTTTTGAATCAGCACGACAAAAGCCAGCACGACACTTGCCAAAATAATTAATACTACACACAATGTAAACATCTTTCTTAACTTTTTAGTTTATGATTTAATTACTTACAATTCCCTTTTTTTTGTGAAGTTTCTTGCAAAAACGATGCCAGAATCACCCTTCCGCCATCATTTTTTTCAGTTCTTCAATTCGGGCGGCAAAAATACTATTTTTTTCGGGAAAATGCAACTTTAATATTTCAAACATTTGGATAGCTCTGTCATAGTATCCCTGGTCAGCATATATATTTGCTAATGAAACACTTACAATGCTCTGGTCTTCGATAGAACTTTCCATTCCATAGTCGGCGTCGGCATCGTGCACATCCGGGGAGTAAATGATTTTCGGAGCATCTTTTGAAAATTTTTCAATCAGCTGATCAATCAGCACTTGCTTGTTATCGTGATCCGGTGCAGGGTGCTTGACGAAGATGGGATGCAAGGGGGAAGTCGGTTGCGGTTTATTTTCCACAATATTGAGCTGTGGTTTCTCACGCACCTCCACGACAGGAGCCATCTCGAGTTGAAGGGAATCGAAACGCAGTTTGTCGGGCAAGGTGAGCAGCATTTTCGCACGTTGCCGTTGGGGAATCTTCATCCTGGACTCTTTCAGGCAAAAGATGTTCAGGAAGGCGGAAGCCGGATACTGCTTCTGCCACTGTGTCAATTTCTCCCGTGCTGCGCCGCGTGACGACGGCACAAAATCCGTAAAAAATAGTTTATCCATGCACAATTATTTAGCGTGCAAAAATAGTTTTTTCTTGGACATGCAACGCATTTATCTTGATAAACGAAACATAAAACCCCGGATGAAATTCCGGGGTTATCTTTTTTCAGTGGAGTCGGGGGGAGTCGAACCCCCGTCCAAACATGCCGCAAGAATGCTTTCTACAAGTTTAGTCTCCGTTTGGTTGTCGGCGCCGGCATGGTACGGGACACACCTGGCAGGCGCTTATCTTCTAAAGATTCGCCTCAGCCTCGAAGCGCGGCTTCGGCTATCAGCCCTTTTATGATACTCCGGTCCGGACGTTGAGCCGAAAAACTTCCGGGGGAGCACCCGCGGCTACGGACCTTGTCCGCGCGGCGGGATCCGCAACGGTTACGCTGCGAATGCGTATGAAGTTTCGCCATTTATTTGGCATCGAGGGTTAATTTTTAACGGAATCAGCCCACAAATTCCGACCTGCTTACATTCCCCCGAACTTGCTGTCAAAACCAGACGACCCCAGGGAAACAAGGAGAGGTTACTTCACCTCCCCTTTCAGTTGCAATATCACTCTGTCCGTGTTGGCGTTCGAGAGCACAGTGAGTCGTTTGCTAATCAACCCGACGTTCTTGGCGGTGTAGGTGGCCTTGATGGTGCCGGTTTTGCCAGGCATCACAGGAGCCTTAGACCACTCCACCTCCGTGCAGTCGCAGGAGGAAATCACATCGTCGAGAATCAACGGTTTCTTTCCAATGTTCTTGTACGTGATGGTCACTACCTTCACATCGCCGACCTTCAATGTGCCGAAATCAACGAACTTCTTTTCAAATTCGATTTCTGCGCCTGAGCCCGTATAAGTGGTCTTGGTGGCTGAAGCCTTGCTGTCATTGGATTGTGCATACAACCCGGCCGTAAGTCCCAAGCAAATCAAGCAAACAAGAGCTAATATCCTTTTCATCGTTCCAATTGTTTATTAGTTATTCACTTTGGGGGCGCCGCTGTTGTTTTGAGGAGCCGCCTCCGTGGGTTTCGGGCTGATGTTACCCGTGATCTTCAGCACCACACGGTCGTTCACTGCATTGGATTCCACCGTGATGGTCTTGTTAATCTGACCGATACGCTGGGTGTTATATTTCACTTTAATGGCAGCTTTTTTGCCGGGGGCGATGGGGTCCTTCGGCCATGACGGAACTGTGCAACCACAACTAGAACGGCAATTGGTGAGAATCAACTCCGCTTTGCCTGTGTTTTTAAACACAAACTCGCATTCGCCATTGTCTCCTTGATTGATTTGACCGTAATCATGTACGAGGCTCTCAAAGGTGATCTCAGGAGTTTTCACTTTTTTGCTCTTTTTTGGCTTTGCAGCATCGGTCTGAGCCATTCCGACCATTACCAATGCCAATACTAACAATAAACTGAATACTTTTTTCATAATATTGGATATTTAAGTTTTTCTTTTTAGACTTTTATTCTATATCTTAACAACAATTTTCCAAGACTCTTCACACTTCAAATAGTTTAATCTTCCCACTGTCATATTTCATCAAGAACGAGGTGACCGCCAAGTCATAACTCTCCAAGCCGAACCCGCTTATGAACCCTGCACACACGGAAGACAGAACGCTCTTTCGGCGGTATTGTTCCCTGCCGAACAGGTTGCTTATATGCACCTCCACCACTGGGCATTTGGCCGTTCGTACCGCATCTGCCAACACCATTGAGGTATGCGTATAGGCACCTGCGTTGAGGATGATTCCATGCAAATTCCGTGCCGTAGTGATGGCGTTTGCCAATGCCCCGACATCGTCCGACTGGAAGAAGGATATCTCCGCCTGTGGATAAAGGACACGTAACTTTCCGAGGTATTCTTCGAAAGAGACGCTTCCATAGATATCCACCTCTCGCGTTCCTAAACAACTAAGGTTCACACCGTTGATAATCAACAATCTTATATGTTCATTCTCATTTTTCATGAAGTATCACAAAGACATCCTCGTTCGGTTTATGCATGTTCAGCTGTTCGCGTCCATACTTTTCCAACAAAGTCGAATCCTCCAGCAATTGCTCGTATGTATAAACATTTCCCACTTGGTTTTTCGTATTGGTAATCTTATCCTCCAGATTGGAAATTTTCCGGTTCAAGTCACGATGGGTTTTGAGGTTATGATCGGAGAAGAAGAAGATGTATGCCAGGAACAGCAGAAGCGTCACAGCATACATGATGGCGAAAAAGCGGAAGCGGTTGCGAGGTTTCGGTTGGTCGTTCATCGTCTATCGGGCATAGTTGACGGCACGGGTCTCACGGATGACCGTGATCTTGATTTGACCCGGGTACGTCATTTCGTTTTGAATCTTCTTGGACAAGTCGAGGGAGATCTGATCGGCTTCTTGGTCTGTCACCTTTTCGGCACCCACAATCACGCGCAGCTCACGACCGGCTTGGATGGCGTAGGTTTTCACCACTCCCGGATATGTAAGCGCCAGATTCTCAAGGTCGTTAAGACGTTTCATATAAGCCTCGACAACTTCGCGACGGGCACCGGGACGGGCACCTGAGATAGCGTCGCACACTTGCACGATGGGGGCAATCAAGGTTTTCATCTCCATTTCATCGTGGTGGGCGCCGATGGCATTCACGATTTCAGGACGTTCCTTGTACTGCTCCGCGAGACGGGCTCCAAACAGAGCGTGCGGCAGTTCCGGCTCCGTATCGGGCACTTTGCCGATATCATGCAAGAGACCGGCGCGGCGAGCGAGTTTCGGGTTGATGCCCAGTTCCGCAGCCATCGTGGCACTCAGATTGGCCACCTCTTTGGCGTGTTGCAAGAGGTTCTGACCATACGAGGAACGATAGCGCATCTTTCCGACCAAACGCATCAGTTCATGATGCATATTGTTGATACCCAGGTCTATACAGGTACGCTTTCCTAATTCCGTAATTTCCTGCTCAATCTGTTTCTTCGTCTTGGCGACCACCTCCTCGATGCGGGCGGGGTGGATACGGCCGTCGGAGACCAGTTTCTGCAAGGAGAGACGGGCGATTTCGCGGCGCACCGGATCGAAACTTGAAAGCAGGATGGCGTCAGGGGAGTCGTCAATCACCACATCGACGCCGGTGAGGTTCTCCAAGGTACGGATATTACGACCTTCGCGACCGATGATACGGCCTTTGATCTCATCATTCTCGATGTTGAACACAGAGACAGTGTTCTCAACAGCGGCTTCTGCTCCAGTACGCTGTAAAGCATTGACCACCACCTTTTTGGCTTCCAGATTGGCAGTATGCTTGGCCTCGTCCACAATCTCTTTGATCATCACCAAAGCATCGGCCTTGGCTTCATCCTGCATCAAAGTGATAAGTTGTTGTTTAGCTTGATCGGCGGTCATCTCCGCCATTGACTCCAGCTTGCTCTTTTGTGCGGCAATCTGCTCTTCCAGTTCTTTCTGTTTCTGGGTGACGGCAGCCATCTGCTTGTTCAGATTCTCCTTTTGGGCGGCATTCTCGTTAGTTTTCCTGTTGAGATCCTCCATCTTCTGGCTCAAGGTGTTCTCTTTCTGTTTGATGCGGTTCTCAGCGGCGGAAATCTGTTGGTTCTTCTCATTGCAGGACTTTTCATGCTCAGCCTTCAACTGTAAGAATTTCTCCTTCGCCTGCAGAATTTTCTCCTTCTTGATCAGTTCGCCGTCTTCCTCAGCTTTTTTGAGGGCCTCGCGCCCTGCCTTCGTCAATTGGTTTTTCAGTAAGGTATAGGAGATGCAGATGCCAATACCGACACCGACCAACACTCCTATGATAATCAATAATAACTTCATAATGTGTATATATTTATTTGATGTTGTCCCTTTTCGGGCAACGGGAAATAAAAAAACCGCATAAGTTCCATAGGGTTTCGAAAAACTCCTACTCGATATGGTCGAAGGTGCAGTCCGTGCTTCGCGCTTCCCCGGGCTATACGCCATCCGTACGGATTCGGGCCTGTTCTAGGCATGACAAGCGTCCCCTTCGTTTGTAATTCTGTTGAGTTTAACAAACGTATCTGAACTTATGCGGGATTTCGTCTTTCAAAGAACCTCTAATCAATGGGAAACTCCTCTGTCAGCTGTTTGAGCGACTCCATCATCGGAATCAGCTCTTCGTCGTAAGCTTTCAGTCTTTCCTTGTCCGCAAGACCTTTCACCACAAAATCCAATAACACCATGTTCGTAAGGTCTTGTTGGTCTTTATATTGCCATTTTTTTGCAAAGTCAAAAAAACTGTCATTGATTATCTTTTCAGCTTCGCGGAAGTAATGTTCCCACTCCCTTTTGATGATCACGGTCAGTGGTTTCTGACCTATCGTCACCGTCACTTTTACATTATCTTCGTCCATCTTACTTTCCGCTGAGTAGCTTAATACTGTTATCTATCTCCCGCACCCAATCGTTGATCTGTTTTTTTAGTTCTGTCTTATCTTCTCTGTCTATAATGGTACTTGTTAGTTCTACCAACTTCAATTTTTCTTCTGTTTCTTCCAGCTTGTTTCCCAGTTCCGACAATTTTGTGCGCAGATTTTCGTTTTCGCGCTTAAGATCCTCGTTTTGGGACTTCAGCTTTGAAAAACGGTAAACCGCCTCTCTCACATTCATTTCCGTTTCGTGATATAGACTCTCAAAAGACGACATGCCGTTTTTCTTAAAACGCTGCAAAAATACATTTTTTTGTGCAAAAATCCGCCCTTTCTCGCATTTTATGAATCTTCAACATGGCAAACCGGTGGTTATTTGATTAAATTCCAAATATTTACATTTTTATATTAACATTAATTTGTTTTTATTTTATTCCCGCCCCCTGACATTATCCATTATCCATCATCCATTATCCATTAACATTCACCTGTTCACAAAAAACCGCCCTGACATCTTGACAACCCCTTTTTCAGAATCGTATCTTTGCAGCATGAAAACAAGATTCCACTTTACCCGAGGCGAATGGGCGGCCGCCCTTCTGATGCTCACCATCATTCTGGCGAGCAACATCTTCTATTTTTTCTATGACATCCCTTTGAAGCCATCTTCCGATGTCCATCGTTATGAAGCTCAATTCCAACAGTTTGCGTTGGAGCAACAACGTTTGGAAGACTCTTTGTCCGCCATACGTCATCAGGCCTACGCGAGCCGGGCAAAAAGCCGTTCCGACACTCTCCCACCCTTCAAATCGCAGGGGAAGAAACCCCTGTACGAAATCATCAAGATTGACCTCAACAGTTGCGACACCAACGATCTGGTCACCGTGCCCCAATTCGGCAGCAAACGCGCCGCCAAACTGGTCGAATACCGTGACAAACTCGGTGGATTCCACTCTCTTTCGCAGCTTCAGGAAGTGTATGTGATGCAGAGCATTGACACCATGAAGCTAAAGGATTATCTGTATATCAACAAGCAGAAAATCATAAAGTTGAATATCAACACCGCCACTTATCAGGAGTTGGTCTCCCATCCTTATATTGATGGCTATTTGACGAAACTGATCATACACCACCGTGAGCGGAACGGCCCGATCCACGACCTTGACGAGCTTCAGCGGATCACCCACGCGTATCCGGAACTCATTGAAAAATTGAAGCCGTATGTTGTTTTTAGTGATCAGTAATCAGTGAACAGTGATTAGTGAATAGTCTTTGTCATTAGTCTAAGTCTAAGTCTAAGTCTAAGTTTAAGAATAAGTTTAAGTCTGGTGTGGTTACCTGGTCGCCGTGATCTCACATGTCTTACGTCACACGTCTTACGTCAAAAATACTATCTTTGCCGCCGGAACCGAAACAGCAATGAAACTGACGAAGGACTATTTTCTCACGGACGATGTAGTCGGGTTCGCGCACGACCTGCTGGGCAAGTACCTGTTCACCAATGTCGATGGGCAGCTCTCAGGCGGCATCATCTGCGAGGTGGAGGCCTACAAGGGCACCACCGACCGTGCCTCGCACGCCTACGGGGGGCGACGCACCCGCCGCAACGAGATGATGTACCACGAAGGCGGGGTCGCCTACGTCTATCTCTGCTACGGGATGCACCACCTGCTCAATTTCGTCACGAACATTGACGGCATCCCCGACGCAGTGCTCATTCGCGGGATCATGCCCACGCACGGCGAGGAGCTGATGCTGCAACGCACCGGCAAACGGAAAATCACCCCCGGCATCGGCATCGGACCGGGGAAGGTGTCGAAGTTGCTCGGACTCACCGTTGCCGACAACGGCATCTCGCTCTGCGGTGACAAATTGTGGATTGAGGACCGGGGATTGGTCCTGCCGGAGGATTGCATCGAAATCACCCCGCGCATCGGGGTGGACTACGCCGGCGAGGATGCCCTGCTACCCTATCGGTTCGTGGCACGATGTCAATGACCCACACGGTGTCAACACAGCGGCCGCAAGATTGCACAATGTTGAAAATATTTGGCGAAAGGGAACATTATTACAATACCCGAAATTATTGTATCTTTGCTGTCCGAAATGTTTGGATGTATAATGTGGCAATGAATTTTGACCTGATCATTTTCGATTTCGACGGGACGTTGGGCGACACGCGGCAGAAGATCGTGCGGACGCTGCAGCAGACGATGCGCGAGATCGGTTTGCCCGTGGCCGACGAGAAATCCTGCGCCGCCACCATCGGGATACCACTCGCGGAGGCCTACCGGCAGCTGTTCCCGAACATCACGGCGGAAACGGCGGAGAGTTACGCCGAGCATTACCGCCGCACGTTCGAGGCGAACAAGCAGCACCTCATCCCCGACCTCTTCCCGCACGTGGCCGACACACTCGCTCAGCTGCACGCGCAAGGGCTGAAGATGACCATTGCGTCGTCGCGCACCTCCAAGTCCTTGCGCTGGTTCCTCCAGGAGATGGGACTGGAACGCTACTTCGACTTCGTCATCGGCGCGGAAGACGTGCAGAAGGCGAAGCCCGACCCGGAGCCGGTGCTCACCACCTTGGCGAAGATGGGGATCAAGGCAGAGCGGGCGTTGGTGGTCGGCGACATGACCGTGGACATCCTGATGGGTTCCCGTGCCGGCGCACGCACCTGCGGCGTGACCTACGGCAACGGCTCCCACGAAGACCTCCTCGCCGCCGGCGCCGACTTCTTGGTGGATGACATTGGGGAGCTGGAGGGAATTATGAATTATGAATTATGAATTATGAATTGTATTGTCACCCGCCGAACGTCATCACGAACGTAGTATGCGGGCGCGTCCGCAGCGTGAGCGTGCCGCCCGAAAGCCGCATAATCTGGCGGGAGATGCTCAGCCCGATGCCGGAGCCCTCCTTCTTGGTGGTGAAGAACGGGATGAAGATGCGCTCCTCGACCGCTGGTGGAATCGGGCCGCCGCTGTCGCTGACCTCCACGACCACGTCCTCCCTTTCGTTGAGGAAGGCACGGACCTCCACCCAACCGTCGCTCCCCTCTCCTATCGCCTCCACAGCGTTCTTCAGCAGGTTGTTGAGCACGCGACCAACAAGGTTCTCGTCGGCGTGCAACAGCATGTCGCCAGGCTCCACCGACCAACGGAAGTCGATGCGGGCGTTTTCCGGCACGGACTGCACCAACTGCACGGCGCGTTCTACCAGTTCCCGCACGTAAAACAGGGTCGGCGCGGGTGTTGGGATGTGCGTGAACTGACGGTACGACTCCACAAACCCCTCGATGCCCTTGCCCGTGGAATGGATGACATCCAAACCTTTGTACAGCTCGGAATCCTTTTCGGGCACTAACTCGCGCAGACTTTCGCTCAGCGAGGTAATCGGACTCATGGAGTTCATGATCTCGTGGGTGAGCACACGAGTGAGCGAAATCCAGGAATCTATCTCTTTGTTTTCTAATTCGTTGTGTATATCGTTGACAACCAAGATGCGGATGTTGCGGTCGCGGATGCGGCTTTGCGAAACCTGCAGGGAGAGCTGCCGGTTGCTGTCGCCGTCGTGGAGGGTAAGCGTGCGGTTGTCGCCCGCCGCCGACAGTAACAGCATGTCCGCCAGTCCGTTGCTGACACGGTCAAGCTGGCGGATGTGGGTCAGCACGGGCAGTCCGAAGAGTTCCGCGGCCGCCCGGTTGGTCTGCGTGACGAAGCCCTGCTCGTCGTAGGCCACGATGCCGGTGCGCACGTTTTCGAGGATCTGGGCGTAGTAGCGCTCCTTGTCGATTGTCTCCTGACGGGTGCGGCTGAGCATGTCGCGGATGCGGTTCAGCGAGGCGGCCAGCACACGGTCGCTGCGCCGGGGATCGCCCTCGGGGAAGGTGAAGCTGAAGTCGCCGCCCGCCACCGCCTCCGACAGGAACTTGATGCGGTTGTTGATCCGCCGGTTCCGCCGGACGAGGAGCCACGTGGTGACTGCCCAGGCGATTACTATTCCTATTATGATTATCGTTGTCATCTTATCATCATATCATCGCATCATCGTATCATCGTTTCATCGTTCTCATCCGTATCCCTACCGAGCTCTTGCCCTTCGGGGTATCCCGCAGTCCGTACTTTCTGCCTCTTCAAGCCCCACACTGCGCTGTGCTTTCGTCGTCATCGCTATTCCCACGGTCCGTCCCTTTCTGCTTTGTCAGGCCCCACACTGCGCTTCGCTTGTGTGGGGTTATTAGCGCTTCGCGCGTCTTGCCCCTCCGGGGCTGCTCAAGGAAATAGTTTACCCCCCTGCCCTGCGGGCATCCCCCCTAAAGGGGGGAATTGTGGCTTTTCCGTTCCAACTGCTAACTACTAACTACTAACTGCTACCCAACTATATTCCGTATTTTTTCATCTTGTTATACAACGTCTGCCTTG
>JAEEGH010013774.1_pt1 | contig 17874 bp, 11 predicted proteins | sample 9134181 | NCBI WGS metagenome assembly JAEEGH01 (sample SAMN16246544, study PRJNA631951) | gut metagenome | biome: gut microbiome; feature: rumen; material: DP-attached | host: Bos | place: Iran: Karaj | collected 2018-10
TTACTCACAGGCCTGCTCATGGGCTTGTTAGACATAGCCACAAGCGCTTATATTTTGCATCCAATTCAATTACTATTGGACTACATTTTGCCATATGCTTGTGTAAGCGTTGCAGCGGCTTTAAGACCACTCTTTATAAAGAGTCAGTTAAAATCTGAGAAAATACTATGGTTGATTAGCGGCGCAGTTATAGGCGGCTTATGTAAATTTATATCACATTATTTAGCAGGTATTATTTATTGGGCTGATCCAGCATACTTTGCTTGGAACCTCAATGAAATGAATCCATATCTATATTGTTTTGTCTATAACATTGCCTTTATTGGACCATCCATTTTGTTATGTGCTGGTTTACTAGCGGTTATGTATTTAACTGCGCCTCGTATCTTCTTAGAAAAACCAATCATTGAGGATGAAAAAGAAAACAAAAAAGATAGACTTCCAATCGTTTTATCAAGTATCTTCATGGCTGGTGGTTTAGCAGTTTTTGTGATCTTCCTTACTAAATACATTAAGAGCTTTTATGGCTATACAGATGGGGGCGCTTATGGATATGACTTTGACCCAAATAGTATGGTAATTTTTGTATTGGGATTTTTCGTATTAATTTTAGGTATTAATTCCCTTATTTCTTACCTAATGAAAAAGTTCTCATATCTTAGAATGAGCACCTCATTATTGGCAATCGTCAGTGCTTCATTAATATTTGATATCGCTAGAATCTTAAGAGAATATCGTAAAGTTAAAAAAGACCCAACTTATGTCATTGATAACATGTATTGGATCTGGTTTATCGTGGGATTAGTAACAGTACTTGTGGCTGCGACCTTCTTTACTATTTCCTTAATTAATGATAGAAGGAATAAAACAGGAAATTAGTTCTGCCAGTGTATCGGATTAGCGCCGTTTGCCACTAAATATTCATTAGCTTTCTTAAAGTGATTATTACCGAACCATCCTCCATGATTCGCCGCTAAAGGTGATGGATGGATGCATTCAAGAATCAAATGACTTGGATTATGCAAGTAAGCTTTTAGTTTTCTCGCTGGTCCACCCCAAAGAAGAAAAACGATTGGTTGAGGCTGATGATCAAGAACTTCAAGAACCTTCGCTAAAAACATACGATATTCTTCAATATTATGGCTTAAAGCCTGATGAGCGCGCACTGATAAAATTGAGTTTAAAAGCAATACTCCTTGCTTGGCAAGGTAGGTTAAGTCTCCAGAAGACATATTCATCTTGCAATTATACTCTTGAGCAATCTCTTTATAGATGTTTACGAGAGATGGAGGAACCTTAATTCCTTCTGGTACAGAGAAAGACAAACCCATTGCTTGACCTGGTTCATGATATGGATCTTGGCCAACAATGACCACTTTAACTTTGTCTAATGGAGTTAACTTAAAAGCATTGAATAAAAGTTCCCTCGGTGGATAGCAAGTATGGTTTTGATATTCTTCGTTAAGGAACTTATTTAAAGATTCACAAAATGGTTCTGCTTGGATTTCTTTAAAGAATTCACTCCATGATTTTGCCACGTTACTCATAGAATGATTGTATCATTTTCCTATTTGAAATGCTGATAGAAACTTTTATAATATCGGTGTTTAGTAAAGCTAAACAATTTAAGATAAGATGAAAATCATTTATTTTACAACCGCATGTGAGAAAGAAGACTACGTATCATTCAGTAAAAACTGGAATACGACTTTAAACACGAATATTCAAAACATCCATAATCGCATTATCCGTTCTTTAGCGATGACTCACGAAGTGGATGTTATTTCCATTCGTCCTTTCTCTAAGAAATACTGCAAGTTGAAAGGTTTACCGGCGGCTAATACACCAGAAGGTAAAATCACTTGGCACTACTTAGAAATCAAACGTCATAAAGTAGCAAGGTTTATATCCGCTCAAAGACAAGCAAAGAAACTTCTTTCTAAGATGAACTTAAAGGATTGTATTATCATTACCGATACTCTTAATCCATATATCCTTAACAGTTCAACTTCATTAGCAAAGAAATTTAATTTGCCAATTATTGGTATTTGCAATAACACTCCAAGTGGTATTCATAACACTGGAAAATCATATACAACATTCCTTCTTTCCATGGCGGACAACCTCACTGGTTATGTCGCTTTAACATCTGGTTTAAACGAACTTTATAACGAAAAGAGCCGCGCTAGTATATTGTTAGAAGGCGTTATTGAATCAAAATTTAAAGAAGTCGACGTCTCTAAATATGGACAATATCTCTTCTACAATGGTTCACTTGAAGAAAAATATGGTGTCTATGATTTAGTTAACGCTTTTAATGCTTTGAATAGTGATGACTTAAAGTTAGTTATCACCGGTTATCATAGTTTTGAAGAAGCTAGATTTAAAAAGGCTATCGAAAGCAATCCAAATATCATCTACTTAGGTATGTCCAATGTTGATGAAATGCTTTCCTTGGAAAACGGAGCGTTGCTCAATATCAATCCTCGCCCATATAGCGAAGACTTTGATCGTTACTTAATTCCAGTCAATATGCTTGATTACTTAGGTAGCAATTCATTAGCCCTTTCTGTTAAAAACAGCAAATTACAAAAATACTTTGAAGAAGATTGTATTTGGATTAATTCTTCAGATACTGAAGATTTAGTGGAAGGTATTAATAAAGCTCTTAATCTCTCTAAAGAAGAGAGAGCGAAGATGATTAAAAACGCTGTTAACGACGCTAATAAGATGTACGCTATGTCAGTTGTTAACAAGAAACTCATTCTCTTCTTAAAACAATTCTTAAAGCAAAAAGACTAATATTTGCTTTTTTATGGAATAACATTTAAAATCTCTAACAATGGAAAACGAAAACAAACAACAAGAATTATTAGCCAAGAACCTAGTCTTTTATAGAAAGGCTAGTGGTCTCACTCAACTCGAACTCGCCGAAAAGTTTAACTATTCTGATAAATCTATCTCTAAATGGGAAAGAGGCGAAGGTTTTCCTGATGTCTTTGTTTTAAAATCACTCGCGGATTTCTATGGCATCACTGTTGATGATTTCTATAGTGAAGAGCATAAAAAGATTGTTAAACATTCCCAAAAAAGAAAACAAATCTTTATTAGATTGCTTTCTATCGGTATTGGTTTGTTAGTGACTTTCTTAACTTTCTTCCTATTAGATACATTGCTACCAGATAGCGCTACTTTTAAACCTTGGTTAGTATTTATCTATGGCTTATTAGTGGTTTCTATTATCTGGTTAGTGTGGGAATTCATTTATCATAAACGCTTACTACGTATGCTCGCGACAAGCGCAGTCATATGGACAGGCGCGCTAAGCATCTATCTCACATTCTATGTGATTATGCAAATGAACCTCTACTTGATCTTCATCGTGGCAATCCCACTTCAAGTATTGGAGATTCTCTGGTTCTTATTTAGAAATAAGAAAAATAAAACCGGTAACTAAACCGGTTTTTATTAATCTTCGTTTAATCCGTCATTGATGAAGAGGATACCGATTGTGGCTGGACCACAGTGGCTGGTAATCGTTGCACCAGCGAATGTTTCATAAATGGTCTTGAATCCCCTATTCTTTAAGGCTTCAATGGCGACTGCCACCATTTCAGGTGTCGCATGCGTATGTGTAACGAACGCAATTGATAAATCAGGATTAGCAAATTGTTCTAATGTGTCTTTGCAATACGCTTCGACGACTTGGCTCTTTCTACCAAAATACTTTTTAGCAGGGGCCATTTTACCATCAGAGACGATGATTTGTGGTTTGATTCTTAAGATGGCGGCGCCTAATCTTGCTAAGCCAGAACATCTACCACCTTTATATAAGTAATCAAGTGTTTGAATGACGAAACTAGCTTGCACATAAGGGATACGTGCTTTAACTTTCTCTACGACTTCTTTTGCATCTAAGCCTTTATCAATAAGTTTGCGAGCATAGATACATTCAAGAGCAATACCCGTTGATAAGCTAGCGGAGTCGATGACATAAACGTTATCAAATTTATGACTGGCTTTTTCAGCATTGCTATAAGAAGAGGAGATGCCTGCGCTTAAAGAGATGTGGATAACTGCGTCATAGCCATTATCTAAGAAACTTCTAAACCAATCTCTATATTGATATTCATTGATCGCACATGTGCGTGGGAGAATTTTATTCTTTTCCACATATTCAAAAATATCTGGACCGGTGATTTCACCGTCTTTGTATTCGTCTTCGCCTAATAAAACAGCGAATGGAATGACGTTAATGTCATATTTTTGTATTAACTCTTTTGAGAGATCTAATGTAGATTCAGAACACAATGCGATTTTCATAGCACAAGAATATTATACCAAAAATTAATTCTTGTCTAATAAAAGTGCGCACATATGTAAATTAATCACCTAAGATAGCGGAGTCGCTTAACATATCATTACCACTGTGAGTGACGAACATATTAAGCAATGTTTCGATAGTTAAGTTCTTCTTTTCTTCCCCACCAATATCAGCGACAATCTTACCTTTACTCATCATAATGAGACGATTACCGTATCTAATCGCGTCTTTCATATTATGAGTAATCATAATTGTGGTTAAGTTATTTTCAGTAACAATCTTTTCTGTGACTTCTAAAACCTTTTCTGCGGTTTTTGGATCAAGAGCAGCGGTATGTTCATCTAAAAGAAGAACAGGTTTTGTGACATCATAGAATCTAAGTTTCTTATCAAGTTCAAATTTAAGCTTTTCAATCTCTTCTTTCTTTTCTTCTTTAGAAAGATTGCTTTTAGCGATTCCCGCTTTCTTCACTTTGAAATCATCAAAAGCTTCTTTAAAGATGCGATTAATATCGATTTTGGCTTGCTTCTTATCACCATCAAAGAATCTGACGTAATCCTTTTTGATTTTGTTATAAGAAGGAAGGCTACGGATTGTCGCCATTAACAAAGTTAAAGCTTGTCTTTGACCACCGGAGAGAAGACCGACTTTTTGATAGAGTCTATCTTCTAAACCTAAGCCTAATGTTTTTAATTCATTAACGAAGAATTGGACATCTTCTTTTCTATAAGACCATCTAAAGAGTGATCTTGGTTTACCTCTTCCGTATGCGAGGGCGAGATTCTCAATAACGGTCATATCAGTCGCGGTACCCACCATTGGGTCCTGGAACACGCGTCCGAAGTATGGGGCTCTATCGTACTCGTGTAATTTACTAATATCATTATTGTTAAGAAGAATCTCGCCTTCGTCTTGGGGGACACTACCGGTGATAATGTTAATAAGTGTGGATTTACCCGCACCATTACCACCGATAACTGTGACAAAGTCACCTTCTTGCAGCGTTAAATTTAAATGGTTAATAGCGATAGTTTGACTATCGGAACCATTATCAAATGTTTTCAGTAAGTTTCTAATTTCAATCATAATTATTCCCTCACTTCCACATTTTGTTTCTTCTTGGATTTAAACCATTTGGAGAAATATTTTTGATATAGATATGGTCCGCCTAAGAATACGGCGACGACAACTGCGGCTAGCATCTTTAATAAATCGGTATCGAAACCGAGGAAGACAACAGTCTGATAGACGAAATAGTAAATGACTGCGCCTAAAACAACACCACTCATTCTAACTAAGAAGTTTGGTGAAATATGTTTAGTGATGGCTGTACCAATAACGACCGCACATAAACCGATAACAATTGCGCCTCGACCCATATTAATATCGGCAAAGCCTTGATACTGGGCCAAAAGAGCGCCCGCTAAAGCGACAATACCATTAGAAAGCATTAAGCCTAAAACGATATTGAATTTCGTGTTAATGCCTTGAGCTCTCGACATTCTTGGGTTATTACCAGTGGCTCTGATTGAAGCGCCGAGTTCTGTACCAAAGAAGATATAAAAGCCAACGACAAGTAAGACGATAATTATCGCGATCTTCCATAAGGCGTCATAGACATTTAGCTGCGAGAATAAAACAGTAAATGAACGCGCGGAAATGGAGGTATTGGAATGGCTGGACATAATCTTAAGATTAATGGACCATAATGATAGTTGCGTTAAGATACCCGCTAAAATAGGGGGTATACCGAGTAGAGTATGTAGTAAACCAGTGACTAGGCCGCATAATACACCAGCTATAAAGCCGAGTAATATGCCGAGCCAGAAACTACCACCATTGATGATAATCACCGCACACACTGCCCCACCGGTAGCAAATGATCCATCAACAGTTAAATCTGGAATATCTAAAACTTTATATGTAATGAAGACACCTAGTGCCATCACACCCCAGATAAGTCCAAGGGTAACAGCGCCAGGTAACGTTCCTAAATAATTTAGAAACATTAGGCGATTTCTACGTAACCTTCTGGAGCAGAAATACCTAATTCTTCACAAATAGCCTTGTTGAATTTTTTGACAGGATTTTCATCGTAAGCGATTGGCATTTTGGAAATGTCTTTGCCGTCTTTTAAGATTTCGACAGCCATTTGACCTGTCTTTTTACCTAAGTTGAAGTAGTCAATTGATAATGTAGCAACGCCACAACCTTTGCATAAGTTTTCTTCACCACAGATAACTGGAAGTTTAGCAGGTCTGCAAATCGCATCAATCGCGGTCATATTATCCGCGCAAGCGTTGTCTGTTGGGATGTATAAGACATCTAAACCACTGATCTTACCAGATAATACGCTTTGAAGCTCGTTAGAATCGGCGAAAGAGATTCTTTCGGTAGATAAGCCTTTTGCCTTTAAAAGACCTTCCACAACGTCGATTTGGTATAAAGAGTTAGCTTCTGCGGAACAGAAGAGTAAACCGACTTTCTTAGCTTCTGGGAATAATTCAGTGACCATATTGGCTTGACCATCTAATGGCGCTAAGTCACTTGTACCAGAAACGTTACCACCAACTGTACCATTGAAATCTTTAATGGATAAGGCAACGCCGTATTCTGTAACGGATGTACCTAAGATTGGAATAGTTAATGTTGAGTTAGCACAAGATTGTAAGGCTGGTGTGGCGTTAGCCATGATGAGATCAACGTTCTTGTTAACAAAAGAGTTAGCAATTGTGACGCATGTGGCAGCATCTGCAGCGGCTTCTTGGACGTCAAACTTAACGTTACCTTTACCTAAGCCTTCTTCTACTGCGGCTTTAAAACCTTCTGTCGCAGCATCAAGCGCTGGGTGAGCGACGAATTGGCAGATACCAATTGTTTTGACTTCCGCTTTTTGACAAGCAGTCATCATTAATGGTGTAAATAATAATGGTAATAGAGCGAATAATTTAATCTTTTTCATTGTAGTGTCCTCCTTTGATTAAATAAAAATGGTGCCATTTTGTGACACCATATATTTCCTTCTTTAGTTTTTATCATCGGTGTCACTGATTTACTAGTTCAGGTAATCAATAACACCCAATAGCTAAAAGGCCAAGATCTTATCGATTACCTCTTGGATAATAATAGCTATAGGAATAATAAAATGCTCTGTTCATCATATTTTTCTTGGGTATAAGTTTATCACTCTCATTTGATATGGCAACCACAAATTTTGTTATGTAATAAAAAAGCGACATCCAGTGGACATCGCTTAGTTTTTTGTAACGAATTTACCTATTCAGCGGCTTCTTCTGCAATTGAGAGAACCGCACTAGAGAAGAATGTCATAGATCTAAGTTGAGGCATTAAGGCAGTTTTGCCTGAAGTGCTCTTCATTTCAACACTGACTTCGCCTTCTGGAAGAGCAAAGCTCACCATCACTAAGTGATGCCAACCTTCTTCCACGAGTTCAACGCCTTCTTCTTCCATTGTTTCACCATTAACAGTGAATTGAACATTACTTAATAAGTCTTGAATACCGAATTGTTCTTCTTCATCACCACTGGCGGCTTTAACGTATTCAGTAGCGATTTCAAAGTCGATATCAACGAATGATTTTTCTTCTAAGGAGAGTTTGACACTAATTGTGCCACCCTTTTCGGTTAAATCGATGTAATCATCGTTAAGGTATTCTGCTTGTGAAGTTGAAACATTTAATTCATCCGCGGCTAAACTTAGTTTGTTTTTATATTCAGATTTGAATGCATCATTCATTTCAATGAGTTTAGGTTGAGCAGCGGAAACTGATCTCACTTCAAGATCGGTTTGATTGAATTGTTTTTCATAGGCGATATAGGCATTATGTGAATTGAGCATCGTGACACCGATAATCGCAAATGTGACACCGAATACGACGATACCAAGGAGGAGACCGAGGTGATTAAGACACCATGTACCAAATTTTTTCATACTATGTTCCTCCTTTTCTTATTCTGCAGTCGGTCCATCTTCTTTTTTCTTTCCAAAGAGATGGGCTCTGAATTCTGGGTTATGTGGCCATAAAGCACACACCGCACCAAAGGCAAAGATGACTATAACTAAGCCTTCGGCACCATGCAAGAGTGGTTTCCACCACACCCATGGCGATTTAGCACTACTAATAATCGCTTTATGTGATGTGTCTTGGTTATATAAGTAGTTATCATATTGAGGTTTTAATGTACCATAGATAACTTGTTTACCAGATTCTCTAAGTCTCCATTTATATCTTGTGGTGGCTTGAGCTTCTGTTTTATTTGTCCAGTTAGAGGAAGCAAGAATATAGTTACCACCCGCTCTAAATTGTTGGTTAGCGTCTTGTAAGGTACCATTTTCTGTATAGTCAGTAATGGTCATACCTTTGAAGCCCCATTCGTTTCTAAGAACACCTTGCATTAAAGCTTCAGAACCAGCGGACCAAATGGCACCAACACGGTTGAACGATGTCATTAAGGCAGAGGCTTTACCATTTTTAATAGATTCTTCAAATGGTCTTAAATAGATTTCACGTAAGGCTTGTTCGGTTAACCAGGTGAATAAGCCAACACGGTGATATTCTGTATCGTTGACGGCAAAGTGCTTAATGAAGCCACCTTTACCACCATCAGATAAGCCTGATGTAACGCTAGCTAAGCATTTACCAGATAAGAAACCATCTTCTGAATGATATTCAGCGTGTCTACCACCATAAGGAACTCTATGAATATTAGAGGCAGGACCATATAAGTAATCTTTGCCACCTAAGGTCATATCTTTACTTTCAGATAAACCGAATAAGTAACACATATTTTCGTTCCAGGTTTGACCTTGGACACATGGATCTGGATAAGCGGTTGGACGTTTACCACTACCAAGATCAGCACCGACTTGGCAAGCACCTTCAGCATCGGAGAAGTTAGCGTTACCAGCTTTAGTTAAACCGACAGATTGCATACCTGGACGGCTATATGATTGACCTTTTTGAATGGTTTGAGCATCGTTCCAACTCAATTGGTCTAATAAATCATCCCATTCTGGAGCGTCATAGTCTTCGACTAATAATTTGCCTAATTCAGTGATTTGACCTTTTTCATCCATCACTCTTAGGTCACCAGCTTTGCCAAATACTGGATCACCATCGAAATGAAGTTCGTTGCCAAAGCAATCGACTGTGGCATTATCCCATGCGTTAGCCATATTAGTGGAATAAGCGGTTGGTTTAGAAGAATCATCACATGTTTCTAAGCCTTTATTCCATGGTCTTGTTGGATTAACGGATGTCATTAATTCTGGGAAATCATCTCTATGAGCGTATTTGATTGGTTCACCAATTGATAAACCATCACAAGAAACACCATCAACAGCGTCTTCACCAGTGAATAATGGTTTCACTTCATTACCTGTCTCTGGATCTTCATCGACATCGATTGTATCTGGGACATTGAATTTAACACTGGTATTTCCTGGTTTAGCAACATGGGCAGAGGTCATTAATTTAACTTCATAACTACCACGGTCTAATTCATAACCAGCGTGACCATTATCGTTAGCGTCATAGCAGTCAAACGACATGAAATCACGTGTCTTTAAGGTAATTTCTAAGATTTGAGAATCGCCAGGAATTAATAAGTTAGTTTTTTGGAAGCCCACTAAACGGACAGCGGCTTTTTCAATTTCACCTGGATAGTATTGAGCGTCTAAATAAACTTCGACAACGTCTCTACCTGGACGAGAACCAGTATTAGTGACTTTCACTTGTAATTTAATATCTTGATTAGCAAGGATGTTGGCGTTTTTAGCAGGTTCACTATTGAGTAATTCCCAATCAAATGTGGTATAGCTTAAGCCATGACCGAATGGATAGGCCACAACGTTATCATAACCACCATAGGAATCCCAATATCCTTCCGCATCAGCGGTTTCAAACCATTTATAACCGACATAGATACCTTCATAGTAATCGGCAAAGCAAGCATGATTGTGACCACTGTTTGCTTTAGAGTTAGCTAAGTTAGCACCACTTGGGACATTAGTATAATACATGCCTTCAATGGCTTTACTTGTATCGCCATCTTGAGGCCAATAGCCGTTTGTGTAATAGGCAATATTGTAATAATGTTTCATTGGCCATGTATCAGCGCATCTTCCAGATGGGTTGATATCACCCCAAATAATTTGTGGAATGGCTTTCGCGGCCACGGTCCCAGTTGGACCAACGAGTAAACAAGCATCTAAACCATCGATTTCTTTCATGAAATCCATTTGCATAGTGTTGGTGTTGTTAATAATAACGATAACATTATCATAGTCTTCACCAACCGCGGTTAAGAGTTCTTCCTCTTCTTCGGTGATTTCTAAATAACCGCGTTCGAGGTTTTTATTCTTTTGTGATTTATAGTTATTTGTTTGTTGATGAGGTGGGTCTAAGTGTTCACCACCATAACGAGAGATGACCACAATCGCTGTATCGGTTTCACCAAGCGCAGTATCATAAAGAGCTCTATAATCAGCATCATTAGATAAACTTGGATTGGTTAAACGATATGTTGTATTGTGTTCAGTACCATAAGATGGTGATTTGTCTAATTTACTTGCCCAGTTCTTATAATAAGAGATGAGGTCTTGATTATATTCAACACCATAATCATCTAGGGCATCTAGAAAGCCCCATTCTTTTTGTGAAGAACCAGCACCAGCACTGCCAGAACCAGAATTAGAGATGTACCAGTCATAGGCATTATAGCCAAAGACATTGACTTTCTTTTGATCTTTGCCTAAAGGTAACACTTCATCATTGTTTTGGGCAAGAACAGCACCTTCTTGTTCAATTTCAATCGCTAAACGATCACCCATACTATTTTTAGCATTGCCGGTTTCAACTTTACATAAAGCGGCGGTAATAAAGCCTTCATTAGGGGCAATGACTTTAGCGTTTACAATCGTAATACTGATAACTGCGGCTATTGTGAGCAAGAGAAAACCGCCTGCCACTGCAAGCTTAGTTATCAGGTGACGCTTAAAAACTTTACTTTCCATAAGCGCTCCTTTCTAAGTGTATATGCACAATCATTGTATTATTTATTTTTAATAAATGCCAACAAAATCACATGCGTAAGAAAAAACCCCACTAAATGTGAGGTTTTTTATAGTTTTAATTTTGGCTATTCTTTATTGACTTTACCTGTATAGGTTTCATCGCCAATGTTGATTTTAACATCTATTTCATCTTTTTTGCGCAGCGCAGTCCAGATGGCGAAGAAGCCCCAAACGGCTAAGCCGACAGAGATCGCAGCGTCAACGACGTAGACTAAGACTTTCCATGTCGCAAGTTTATAACCAACAATTTCTGCCGCCATAATATTGGAGTTGGCAAGAGCATATAAGTTATTGTGCGCAGAGCGTCTTAATAAGTTAGCGTCTTTTGCATCTGTTGGGGAGACATATGGGCTATTATAGACACCACTTGTTTGAAGTTTGAGGGTATCTTGACCGATAAGACCAATATCACCACCAGCATAGAGCATTTGTTTGCTGTCCATATAGGAGTCAGTCTTGAAGTCGCAAATGACAGAACCTTGGAAGCCCCATTCTTTTCTGAGGATGGTTGTCACTAAGCGATAAGAACCACCAGCCCATTCATAACCGATACGGTTGAAGGAAGTCATTAAACCATGAGATTTGCCTTCCTTAACGGCCATTTCGAATGGTTTTAAGTAAAGTTCACGCATACATTGTTCATCTAACCATGTCGCTAAACCTTTAGCGGATCTATTTGTTTCTTGGTCATTGACCGCAAAGTGCTTGACATTGCAGTAAACGCCTAATTCTTGGACGCCTTTAATGACTTGACCAGCGAATCTACCGGAGATGAATGGATCTTCGGAGTAGTATTCAGTGTTACGACCAGAGAATGGAGAACGGTGTAAGTTGACCGCTGGAGCGTACCAACCTGGATATGGAAGACCATCGCCTTTGGCATAGCCAACTAAGGATTCATTACCAATGGCATGAGCTTGTTTAGTGGCGAGTTCAAGGTTATAGGTTTGGGCTAATAAGCATTCAGACATGTAGTAGCAGCAATCATAGACCGCTGGGTTACCTAAGAAGGCGACGAAGCCTGTAGGACCATCGGCAGATGTGGTCGCTGGAACCAAGACGTTACCATCACGTGTAATAGCAGGTGTGGAATAGCAACCATCGTTGAAGAGCTTGAGCATATCATTGAAGGTGAGTTGATCTAAGAATTCATCCCATAATGGATCATCATAGGCTTTACCCGCTAATTCTTTGAATTCAACAGTGATATCAGCACCCATGGTTGGAAGTTCGGAGTAAACTTCATCATTGGTGGAATCGTAGGAATCAAATTTAGCGACATCTTCAAGAGTGATTGTGCGTTCAGCATCAGTTGGTTGAACTGGGAATGTACCAGCGAAATCACTACGTGATAAGTTTTGACCAGCCGCCATATGTTCAGTCACTTCGTCGAATAATGGTTCAACTTTGTTATTGGTGACTGGATCATTTTCAAAGACCGCTGTATCGCTTAATGTCTTTTTGAATGTATCGAAATCGTTATGGGCATCGGTGCCGAGGTGGAATGTGTATTCGCCAGCATCTAATTCATAACATTTCTTACCATTTGCGTTCTTATCGTGATTATCAAAGCTAGCAAAATCGTATGGATTAACTTTAATTTCCACGGTTTCTTCCGCGTTTGGTTGTAAGAGTTGAGTTTTGGCAAAGCCCGCTAAGACTTTGTAGGATTTTTCAATACCACCATTGGTATATGGAGCTTCGGCATAAAGTTGAACGACTTGTTTGCCAGCCACACTACCGGTGTTTTTAACTTTGATTTGAACGGTGAATTCTTCGTTAGCGTTTAAGTTAGCGGCTTGTAAAGCTTCTTTATTAACAACTTCTTGTGAGAATGTTGTATAGCTTAAGCCGTGACCGAATGGATAAACGACGTTAGCGTTGTACCAATCTTCACCTTCGATGTGACCACGTGTTTCATAATAACGGTAGCCCATGTAGATGTTTTCTTCATATTCAACGAAGAAGTAACCTGCCCAACCGACTTTACCATTAGATTTAGTGACTTTGTAGCTGCCGAGGTTATCGGAGATACCATCACCAAAGTTTTGCCATGTTGGGTCATTCTCATAATGGGTGTAGCAAGTATCAACGGTGTGACCACTTGGATTGACTTTACCAGAGAGGATTTCGCCTAAAGCCATAATACCATTACCACCGACTGAACCGATGACGATGGCACCATCGACTTTGTTACCAAATTCAGCATAAGCTGGATCAGAGGACATCTTTAAGAAGCCTAAGTCAATGTAGTTAGAACCATTGAGTAAGAGAATGATGTGTTCGAATTTGCCAGAATCGGCAATGTGTTTAAGCAAAGCTCTTTCGTTGTTATCTAATTCAAGATAATGACGAGATGGATCGTCTTGAGCTTTACGTGGAAGGTCCCAGTTTTCACCAGCGATACGGGAAATGACCACTAAAGCGGCATCGCCATAATTATCGTAGGAACTTGTGATACTGGAATCGTAGCTAGCGATTGGTGTTTCACCAGTTGGAAGGGATTCAACACCACCATTTTCCATTGGTGGGTTGTCATCACGACCTTTACCGGATTTACCATTATCTTCATAGAAACTCTTAAGAGTTGGGTTATAGGCAATACCCGCTGCTTCAAGAGATTCAAAGATTGTTTTCTTTGGAATGTTGCCACCCGGGGCAGCACTACCAGAACCACCATAGACTAAACGGACGGAGTTTTTGCCAAAGACAGAAACTTTTGCGTTTGGTTTAAGTGGGAGGGCGTTATTTTCATTTTTAAGAAGAACCATACCTTCTTCACAAATCTCTTTAACGACTTTGTTACCGTTTTCACGGGCATCATCTTTTGTGAAGAATTCTTGTTCGAAGGCAATACCACCTTCGCCTTCTTTTGTAATCGCGGTATCAGAACCAAAAACGCCTTCTAATAAGCCTTTAAATGTTTTTGTTGTTAAAACTGTAGCGACCGCCATAAAGGCTACTAACAAGATTGTTGTAGCGCCCCAAGCGATAACGCGTGGTTTTAATAATTTTTTACCAATACCCATAGTAATCACCTATTAATATTAGTCGTCGAGGTTAGTTGGATCGGCATCTGGCCATGTTAATGTGCTAGAAGAATATAATTTGATGCAGTCAACAACTGGCGCTGAGGAAGCAATTGTACCGTTAACGGAAACTTTGTTATCGACTTTCATTTGAATGATGTTTGTACCAGCATTTAAAGAAACAGTGGCGCTGACAAAGTAGTCTTGGAATGGGATGAATAACATTGGAACAACGTTATGGAGAGTAACTTTGCCATATTTAAGAGGTGTACCATTAACGGTCACTGGGAATGTTGTATCATCAACCCAGCTTGTCACTTCACCAGTCACTGGATCAGCAATACCGTATTCAGCGGATAAACGCATGAATAAGACAACGTTAGAAGCAGCGGCATCACTTTCGATTTCCCATGTTAAGGTATCGCCTTCGCAATATAAGAAGTGGACGAAACCAGCAACTTCAGAAGTACCAACGGTGTAATGACCAGAAGTACCATATTTATTCTTACCATTTTCGTAATAGTCTTTACCAACTAAGCCTAAGCCATTTTGACCACCGGAATATGTGGCGCCTGGCATACCTTTTGGACCCCACTTATCATCGGTGAAGTCTGGGCATTCTTCCGCTTCAAAGACTTGCGCTTGCATTCCCGCTGGAACAAAGACTGGTTCAAATGTGACATTAGCCATGACTTGGTTAAGTGTTTCATCGTCATAATCCCAAATTTGACCACCATTTTCAACGTTCTTCCAACCATAGAAGACTTGGCCACTTGGAGCGGTTGGATCCGCTGGTTTGGTTAACGCTGCACCACGGTCAATATAAGAGACTGGACCAACGCTTGTGCCATCAGCGTTCTTATAAAGAACATCATATTTTTCAAGCCAGTTAGCGGTTAAGGTCATATCTTTAATAACTTTAGAGTTTTTGAATGACCAAGAAGCACCATCGTAATACCAGCCTAAGAATTTGTATTCGCCTTTTTCATCGCTTTTGGTTGGTGTGCCTGGATCTGTGACCAAACCTTTGTTTTCAACGATTTGATCTGGGTAAGTTTCGTTACCACCATTGACGTCAAATTTGACTGTCCATGGACCTTTGCCATTGCCACCACCAGAGCTACCGGATTCTTGGTTAGTGCCACCACAAGCAACTAAACTCATGGCGCCAACTAAGAGACCAAAGATTAAGACTTTCCTTTGTAATTTTTTCATAATAGATATAGTTATTCAGATAACCCTAGTTTTAACTGCTGAATAACTTTCTCCTCTCTAGGGTTTTTATAATTAAGCCTCTTTAATTCAGATGATTTAATTTGGCTTTATTAACAATTTAATTTGATACGTAGGCGTATCTTTTTTTAAATGCACCAAACTGCTAAGGCCAAAACGACCCTAGCAGTTATGGTAATTATTTAGTGATTAGATGAGCGATTAGGCTCTTCTTTTTTTATCAATTGCAAGAAGGGCAATGCCGACACCTGCAAGTGAGAGTAAGGCGATTAAGGAAGCCATGGATGTGACGTCACCGAAGCAACCCTTCTTAGCATCGCCGCCACCATTGTTGCCACCACCATTATTGGAGCCTGGAGCTTCCATTAAGTTTTCATCGTATTCAGCTTCATCTGGAACGATGTTAATGAGTAGTTTAACAGCTTTCTTAGAACTACCAACAGTGGCAATAACGTCGATTCTATATAAACCAACATGGCTAATCTTGCCAGATAAGCTACCGTTATCGAATTCTAAACCTTCTGGTAATTCAATACGATCATTGAGTTTAAATTCTGTAGCGCCTTCAACTTCGACATCATAACTGATGTCTTCATCAATCTTATATGTGAGTTCAACTGCATCACCAGCGATGGTTAAACCTTTGAACATACCGGATGAATGAACCGCCATATACATATAGCCTTTGGTTAATTCTCTCATGGCATACCACATGGACCAAGCGATTTGGTTTTCATCGCTCTTAAGAACAACAGCACCTTTACCGCCCCAAGCAGTGGAGCTCCACTTTGTATCGATATCGCTTTCGAATGTACCGGATGTGGTTAATTGAGTATTGTTACCGGCTAACATACGTAAGTTGATGCTTTCGTAGCAGTCGTAGTTAACACTACTATTACCTGGGTGAGCCATATCGGAAAGGACACAACCTTTGAAGCCCCATTCATCGCGGAGGACTTCAGTCATTAAACCATAGTGACCAGCAGCTTCTGTTAAACCGATACGGTTATAGGAACCCATGACGCCAATTGATTTGCCTTCTTCAAAGACCATTTGGAAGGATTTGAGATAAATTTCACGTAACGCTTGTTCGTTAACGAAGGAGATACCAGATTCTCTGTTCTTTTCTTGATCGTTAACAGCGAAGTGTTTGAAGTAACAATAGATACCTCTATCAGTGGCAGCGCCAACAACGTTAGCAGCGATTCTACCCATTAAGAATGGATCGGCTGAATAATATTCGAAGTTTCTGCCACCAAATGGAGAACGGTGTGTGTTGACCGCTGGGCCCCACCAACCATTTTTACCATAGATATGAGCTTCCATACCACAGCATTCGCCTTGGAGATGAGCAAGTCTTACATTGAATGTAGCAGCGATAATTGGAGAAGAAACCCAGTAAACTTTATTGAATTGTTGTGGGCCATCGCCTTCGTTATAGGTGCCTTTACCAACGCTATTGACGGCAGATGTATTTCTACTACTACCACGGACGATACTTACCATTTCGGAATAGGTGAATTCGTTCATAAATTCGTCCCATTGTTCATCTTCGTATGGAACATCTTTCATTGCGGAAAGTTGAGTACGTGGGCTTGTGGATTTTTGTTCCCAACCGTTGTCAATGAAGTCTTGTTCTGTCTTATGAGCAACTTCTGGGATATATTCAAATTCACCTTCCACACCTTTTTCATAGTCAGCTAAGCTGAATTCATGTGTTAAGAATTCTTCATAACGACTACCTTCGGCTAATGTTCTATCTTCAATTGTTGGATGAGTTGGGAATGTGCCTTCAAAGTCAGCACGGCTCATTTGTGTAAATTCTAAGTCGCCTTCTGGCATTGAGCTTAAGAAACCTCTATCGGTGAAACGGTTTTCAACTTTATTGCCAGTGAAACGGTCATTTTCAAATTTAATACCGTCTTTGATACTATATGGAATAAAGCCATAGGCTTCGTGAGCATTTTTACCTAAGATAACTTGGTAATCACCAGCATCGAGTTCATAACCTTTGAAGCCATTACCATTCTTATCATCGAAGTCATAGTTAGCAACATCTTGTAAGTAGAACTTGAGTTGTAAAACTTGAGAGTCGCCTGGTTCTAAGATTTCTGTTTTATCGAAAGCGCAGAGAACGTGATCAGCTTTTTCGATTTCGCCTTTGATATAAGGTGCTTTCCAATATAATTGAAC
>JAEEGH010013775.1_pt1 | contig 17874 bp, 15 predicted proteins | sample 9134181 | NCBI WGS metagenome assembly JAEEGH01 (sample SAMN16246544, study PRJNA631951) | gut metagenome | biome: gut microbiome; feature: rumen; material: DP-attached | host: Bos | place: Iran: Karaj | collected 2018-10
GCTTGCATTTGACGCCGCCTTCAAGCCAACCTTGGCCGTTGATCATTTGAGCAAGCTCGCCCGCTGTCATTCCGTAGATTGTCGGAATTGGGTCAAGGCTTACGTAGGATTTGTAGCGCTCGTCGCGGATGGGGCCGGCCACGCAGTCGATGTTGGGGTTGGGCCTGTCAAAAATTACAAGGTGAATGTCGTTTTGCGCGCAAGCTTCCATGATGTAATGCATCGCGCTTATGTAGGTGTAAAAGCGAGCGCCCACGTCCTGTATGTCGTAGACAAAAACGTCAACGTCTGCCAAAAGTTCGGGCGAGGGCCTCAGGCTTTTTCCGTAAATCGAATAAATCGGAACGCCGGTTTTTTGGTCAACGTCGTTGGCGATTGTCTCTCCGGCCTCGCCCTTTCCCCTAAAGCCGTGCTCGGGCGCGAAGACTTTGACCACGTTGATTTTTTTTGAAAGCAAAAAGTCCAAGTCGTGGACAGCGCCGCCGCCCGCGTCAACGATAATCGAAGTTGCGTTTGCGGCAATGGCGACGCGCTTGTTTTGCAAAAGCTTTTTGTACTTGTCAAAGCGCGCGGCTCCGACAATGACTTGCGCTTGCGCGAAGAGTGAAGCGCAAGAGAGCGCCAAAAGCGCGGCGCAAATTATGGTCTTGCAATTGTTCCGCTTAAAAATCATTTCATCATTTCCTTAATTTTTTCAATTTCGTCGGCGTCGCGCGTTGGGTCAAGAAGCGCCGCCGCCTCTTTGGCCAAGCGCGCCGCTTTGTCGGAGCCGTCGGCTTTGGCTCGGCGGACAAAGACTTCCAAAACTGAGTAGGCGGCGCGGACAATTGGATGGGCGCTGTCGGTGACCGGCTCGCCGCTTTTAAGCCGTTCCGCCTCGACAAGACGAAACTTGTCGTGAACCATGTCGGCCAAAAGCAAAAGCCTGGCGTTTTTTTTGTCGCTTCCGTTCCCAATTCCCTCGTAAAGCAGGGCGGGAACAAAACCCGGCGCGGCCGCGGTAAAATACGAGCCTTCAAATTCGTAAGCGTTTTCTTCGCGGAAGGGCGTGTTTCGCTTGCTGGTAAAGTAGGCGAGCGCGAGCTTTTCTTCCGGGTCAAGCATGACTAGCGTTCCGGTCCAGCCGTTGTGGCCGACTGTGGCGCGGCTCGCGCTTTGGCTAAAGTTCCACGAGCGGCGGTCGTCGCCCTGATGGTACCAGCCGATTGCCCAATTGGCGCGGTCCCTGTCTTGCGGCGAAAAGAAGGAGTCCAAAACGTCCTTGTCAAAAAATTTATTCTGGCCGTAGCCGCCGTAAAAAAGAGTTGACAAAAGTTTTAGCGCGTCGCTTGCCGTCGTGAAAAGGCCCGCGTGGCCGGACACGCCCGCCATCGAATAATAGGCCGTCTCGTCGTGGACCTCTCCTTGGATTGTGTCGCTGCGTCCCGCAAAGTCAAGCAAGGTTCCGCCGCGAGTGTTTCCGCGCAGCTCCGTGGCCGCGCAGTCGCTTTTTGAAAATCCATTTTGGAGCGGATTGAAAGTCGTTCGCGTCAAACCCAGCGGCTCCCAAAAAGTTTTTTTGCAAAAGTCGTCAAGCTTTTCGCCTGTAATCTGTTCCACCACAAAGCCCAAAATCATGTAGTCCGCGTCGGAATACAAAACGCGCTTTCCCGGCTCGTAAAGAAGCGGCGTCTTGCAAATGGCCTCAAAGCTTTTCGCCCGCGTCTCTTGGTCGGCGCCGCATCCCGCGTAAAGCTTGTTCTTTGGAGTCTGGTTTTCTTTTTCGCGGCCTTGCGTCGTTGAGTTGAAGTTTTTGTTGTAGTATGCAGGGCCCGCCGGAAAGCCCGCCGTGTGGCAGGCCACGTCGCGCACTGTGAGGGCGGCCTTCCATTTTTTGTTCTGGCCAAGCGAGGCGCCGCTTCCGTTTTTGTATTTTATGTTGATTGTTTTTTTGTAAAAGTCGTCGCCAAGAACGTCCGCGATTTTTGTGTCCAGCGAAAGTTTTTTTTGCGAAATCAAAAACTCTATCGCCATGTTGGCGGCGAGCGCTTTTGTGCAGGAGGCGATGTCGAACATCGTGTCGTCTGTGATTTTTTCGCGCTCGCTTTGGGGGAGCGGATTTCCATCCGTGTCGTAGGAATTGATGAAGCCCCAAGAATTTTTGTAAATGACCTTTCCGTTTTTTGCGACCGCAAGCTGAGCGCAAGGAAAGCCGTGCTCGATGTCGGACTGGATGATTTCTGAGACAAGATCGAGCGCGTCGGAGTCGATCGCGCTTTGCTCCGGGCTTGCGTCCAACAACACAGGGTAGGGAACGTAAACCTTGATCTTGGCGGAATCGCTCACTGACCGAGAAGCGGCGGCCGCGGCGCGAATGTCCGCGGCCTGCAAAATGTTTTTTCCGTTGCGCGTGATTTTTGAAATGTCAATCTTGTATGAGCGGCCGCCGACAAGCGCGGACGTGTCAACGCGCTCTTGGTTTACAAAAAGCGAAAAGGCCGCGACGTCCGTTCCGACTTGGACAAAAAGATAGCCCTGGCCTTCAAAAAAATCAAATGCGTACAAACTGTTGGGGGCGAGCGTGTCCTCAACCTCGCCAAATCGGTCTGGAAACGACAGTTCCGCCTGCCACTGAGCGTCCTCAGGGAGGGCACTTTCTTCTATCTTAAAGAGCGGCTCTTTGTCTTGCGCTTTTTGGGCGAAGATTGGCGTTTGAGCGAACAAGAGCGTTAGCGATAGCGCGAGGGCCGCGAATTTTTTTGTTTTGCGTTCATTTTTTATAATAAACATCATTCTGTTATTCTAACAGAGTGCGGCGGATTTTGCTAGCGGGAATTGCGGCGCTTGGCAAAGAATGTGCTTGGCAAATATCCCCCGCTCCTTCAGTTGAAAAAAAATCCCTTTTGCTTTATCATCGTTCAGAATGAATTACAACGACTCATCGATAAAAATTTTTTTCAGCTACTACAAGCCGCACATCGCGATTTTCGCGGCGGACATGGTTTGCGCTTTTTTCATCGCGGCCATAAACGTAAGCTTTCCGATTTTGACCCGCTATCTTTTAAACACCTTGATTCCGCAAGGCGCCTTTAAGCTTTTTTATTGCTTCATGGCCGCCGCCCTTGGAATGTATGTCCTGCGTTGGGTCTTTGTTTGGTTCGTCAACTATTGGGGCCACTACTTTGGCGTCAAGGTTGAGACCGACATGAGGCGCGACGTTTTTGCAAAGCTGCAGGAGCAGAGCTTTTCTTTTTTTGACACGCATCTTACCGGCCACCTTATGAGCCGCGCCACAAGCGACCTTTTTGAAATCACCGAGCTTGCGCACCACGGGCCTGAGGACGTGATGGTTTCGCTTCTCACCCTTGTCGGAAGCTTTGTCCTTCTTTTGAGAATTCGCTGGGAGCTTGCGCTCGTCGTATTTGTCTTTTTGCTCGCGACGATTTTCATCACGGCGGTCAACCGCAGGCGCCTTTCCGACTCTTCGCGCGTCGTAAAAGAAAAAACGTCGTCTATAAACGCGGCCTTGGAAAACTCGCTTACAGGAATCAGGGTGACGCAAAGCTTTACGGCGGAAGATTTGGAAATCCAAAAATTCAAGCAAAGCAACGAGCGCTACAAGGAAAGCAAAAAGGCTTTTTACAAGGCCATGTCAACCTTCCACGCCAACGTTGAATTTTTAATCGCGCTTCTTTCTGTCTTGGTCATCGCGCTTGGCGGCTATTTTATAATGAAGGGAAAGATGACGCTTCCTGACTTGATCGCGGCCAATCTTTTTGTGGCGGCATTTAGCGCTCCGATTGGAAAGCTGATTTTCTTTGTGGAACAGTACACTACCGGCATGGCGGGCTTTAGGCGCTTTTTGGAAATCATGCGCATGGACACTTCGATAAAAGAGGAGCCTGACGCGGTGGAACTTTTGAGCGCCCGCGGAAACATTTCGTTTAAGAATGTTTGCTTTTCCTACAACAAAAACGTCAGCGTCTTGGAAAACGTCAATTTGGAAATCAAGGCCGGAGAGCACTTTGCGCTTGTGGGCGAAAGCGGCGGCGGAAAGACTACGATTTGCAATTTGCTTCCGCGCTTTTACGAGGCCACAAGCGGAAGCGTTTTGCTTGACGGAATCGACATAAAGAAAATAAAGCTTCAAAGCTTGCGAAAGCAAATCGGCCTTGTGCAACAGGATGTTTTTTTGTTCGCCGGAACTGTCCGCGAGAACATCGCCTACGGAAACCCAAACGCGAGCGAGGACGAAATAATCCTTGCCGCAAAAAGGGCGGAAATCCACGACGACATTCTAAAAATGCCAGACGGCTACGACACGCTTGTGGGCGAGCGCGGCCTTAAGCTTTCTGGCGGCCAAAAACAGCGAGTCTCAATCGCGCGCTGCTTCCTAAAAAATCCGCCGATACTGATTCTTGACGAGGCGACAAGCGCGCTTGACTCCGCGACAGAAATGAAAATCCAAAAGGCCTTTGACGAACTATCAAAAGGCCGCACAACGCTTGTAATCGCGCACAGGCTTTCCACAATAAAAAACGCGGACAGCATCGCCGTCGTTGACGGAAAGGGCGTCGTCGAATGCGGAAGCCATGACGAACTTTTGGCACTTGGCAAAAAGTACGCCGCGCTTTGGAAGAACCAGGCGGCTGTTAGATGACGCGGCTTGACCTTTTGCCAAACGGCTATAAAATTTTCCAAAACCCCGCCGCCTTTTGCTTTGGAGCGGACGCGCGGCTTTTATGCGCCTTTTCAAAAATAAAGAAGGGCCAAAGCGTCATTGACCTTGGAACAGGGAACGGAATCATTCCGCTTTTGCTGCATAAAAAATCCTTGGCCCTGCGCTCAAGCCACGCCGCCGGACCTTGCCGTTTTACAGGGCTTGAAATCCAAGAGGCCGCCGTCCGCCTTGCAAAAAAAAGCGTCGCGGCAAACGCCTTGGAAGCTGACGTAGAAATAATTCGCGGCGACATCAGGCATGTTGACGACCTCTTTCAGCCGCAATCATTTGACGTTGTCGTTTGCAATCCGCCTTACATGAAAGTTCAAGGCTCAACCCAAAACGAGTCCGAAGCCAAGCGAATCGCGCGCCACGAAATTTTGTGCGGCGTGAAAGACGTCGCGGCAGCGGCCTCCTACCTATTAAAGTCCAACGGTTCCTTCTTTATGGTGCACAGGCCTTACCGCCTGCAAGAAATCTTTTCGGCCTTTGAAAAAGTTGGCCTTGTCGCCCGACGCGCGCGCTTTGTCTTCCCTGCAGCCGACAAGGCGCCAGAAATGATTTTGATCGAAGCCAAAAAGAATTACAAGAAGGACTTGAAAATAGAAGCGCCCCTGGTTATGTACCAAGGGCGCGAATACACAAAAGAATTTTTGGAATACATAAGGGCCTTCTAAATGTTTTGCATTAATTCCTTTACGTATTTTCCGCGGCTGATTTTTACAAAACCGATTTTGTACATGTAGACTTCGTGGTTCTTGGAAGAAGTTTCAAAGACGACCTTTTTGCAGCCGAGTTTTCCGATTTCTTTGAAAAGATAAAGGCCGGCGGAATTGTCGCGGTAGGCCGGAGTGGTGTAGTCAATCTTGACGTTAAAGTTCTTGTTTTCGTCTATTTTTCCGGCCGTGATTCCCGTGGCGATGTCTCCGTTCATCAAAATAAAAACGTCGTCGTCGTCCGACAGTTCCTTAAAGTCTGGAAAGAAATTCAAAATGTCTTTGTTGTATTTTTGAACAAGGTATTGGGGCAAACCGTCCGCTCCCTTTGAGACAATCATGCGGTATGATTTTTCCAGTCGGAACAGTTGAACGGTTTTTGCAACGTTCACTATGATTAAAAACGCGTTGAGCGCCGCGACAGGATATGCTTTGACCGCGATCGCGTAGCAAATTGAAATTCCGCTTCCCAAAATATTGACAAGCCTAAGCCTTAAAACAGAAGTCATCATCATTGAGATGACAATCAGGGCGGAGCCGATGTAGCCGATGATTTCCAAAAGCAATTTTATTTCCATATGACAACTCCTTATATTTGCTCGTTCTTTAGGCAAGAGGAACAGCCGACGATCATCACGTGCTTTTTTCCTTGCGTCTTGTTAAAGAGGCGCGCCACCAAGTGTCCGTTTGGCGGAACGGATTTTCCGCACACGGGGCAAACGCGCTTGACTCCAATCTCGCAGACCGGATAGCAGTGCGGGCAGCCTGAAATTACGCAGCGCTGGTCGGGAACGTTCATCGGCCTGAAAACTTTGCTGTACATGTTCTGGCCTTTTTGCAGGCCGGAGCCGCACATCGGACAGTTGACCAAGGCGGGCTTTTGGCTTTGCGCGGCGGGCCTTTGTTTGTTCCGCTTTGAAAAAGCGAAATAAGAAAGCGCCGCGATGAGAATTGCGATTCCAACCAACAAGAAAATAAATTCCATTGGCTTGATTTTAGCGCGCTAGTTTGCGCAAAGCAAGACCAAGCAGTTACTTGTCGTAAGACCAAGAACGCGGCGGTTAGTAGACGCTAACCGTTTTTTTCACTATATTTATAGTTGTAAGTATGGAACAGTATCGCGTTACAGGAATGTCTTGCGCCGCTTGCGCCGCCCGCGTCGAAAAAGCCGTGGGCAAGGTTGACGGCGTTTCTTCTTGTTCGGTAAATCTTTTGACAAATTCTCTTGGCGTAGAAGGAAGCGCTTCTCCGCAAAAAATAATTCAAGCCGTCGTTGACGCAGGCTACGGCGCGGAATTAAAAGGCGGAACGACTTCCTCTACGGGCGGCGCGGACAAGCAAAAATCGTTTGCAAGCCAAAGAAGCGGCGCGTCCGACGCGGACGATCTTGCCGACACGCAAAGCCCCGCGCTTTTAAGGCGCCTTTGTTTTTCGCTCGCCTTTTTGCTTCCGTTAATGTATCTTTCGATGGGCCGCGCGATGCTGGGCTTTCCGCTCCCAAAATTTTTGGAGCAAAATCCGCTTGCTGTCGGACTTGCGCAGCTGCTTTTGTCCGCGGCCGTTCTTGTGATAAACCAAAAATTTTTTACAAATGGAATCGGTTCGCTTTTGCGCGGCGGACCCAATATGGACAGCCTTGTCGCGCTTGGAAGCGGAGCCAGTTTTGTTTACAGCGCCGCCGTTCTTTTTAAGATGACCGGCGCAGACTCGCATGCCGCCCACGCGTATTTGCATGACCTTTACTTTGAAGGCGCCGCGATGATCCTTGCCTTGATAACGGTCGGAAAGTTGCTTGAGGCCCGTTCCAAAGGAAAGACGACAAACGCGCTAAAGGCGTTGATGAATCTTTCGCCAAAAGTCGCGACGCTAGTCCGCGACGGAACGGAAGTCGCCGTTCCAATAGAAGAAGTAAAAGCCGGAGACATTTTTGTCGTCCGCCCCGGACAAAGCTTTCCAGTTGACGGAATTGTTTTGGAAGGAAGCGGAGCGGTTGACGAGTCGGCCTTGACCGGCGAAAGCCTTGCGGTTGACAAAAAGGCCGGCGACAAAGTCACTGGCGGAACGTTGAACCAAGCGGGCTTTTTAAAATGCCAGGCGACTAGGGTAGGCCAAGACACAACGATAAGCCAAATAATAAAAATGGTCGAGGGCGCGGCGGCGACAAAAGCTCCGGCGCAAAAAATCGCCGACAAAGTTTCGGGCGTGTTTGTTCCTGCGGTAATCGCGATTGCGGCGGTAACTTTTGCGGCGTGGCTTTTTGCGGGAAAAGATTTTGGATTCGCGCTTGCGCGCGCGATTAGCGTTTTGGTAATCAGCTGCCCTTGCGCTTTGGGATTAGCCACGCCGGTCGCCATTATGGTAGCCAACGGAGTCGCGGCAAAAAACGGAATCCTTTTCAAGACCGCCGCCGCTTTGGAAGAAGCCGGAAAGATTAAAGTCGCCGCTTTGGACAAGACCGGAACGATAACCCAAGGCCAGCCGCGCGTGACTGACATTTTTTGCGCCCAAGGCGTTGAGAAACAAGAATTGCTCGAGGCCGCGCTTGACGTTGAGCAAAACAGCGAGCATCCTCTTTCTAAGGCGATTTTGGCTTGCGCAAAAGAGTCGGGACTAGCCGCGCGGCCTGTCACAAACTTTATGGCGCTGGCCGGCCACGGCGTAAAGGCGCTTTCGTCTGACGGCCAAGAGTTGCTTGCCGGAAGCGTAGATTTTATCGTGGAACTTTTGCAAGGCCAAAATTGCGGCGCGGCTGATTCTTTGGCTTGCCAGCATTCCGCCTTAGATGCCGCCCAAGAATTTTCGGCGCAAGGAAAAACGCCGCTTGCCTTCGCGCGCGGAAAAAAATTGCTTGGCGTAATCGCCGTTTCCGACACGATAAAAGAAGACTCAGCCGCCGCCATCCGCGACTTGCGCTCGCTTGGAATAAAAACCGTCATGCTTACCGGCGACAACAAAAAGACCGCGTCCTTTATCGCAGGGCTTGCCGGCGTGGACCAAACGCTCGCGGGCTTGCTTCCCGACCAAAAGGCGGCGGCGATTGAAAGCCTTAAAAAAGAAGGCAAGGTCGCGATGGTTGGCGACGGCATAAACGACGCGGTCGCCCTTACCGCCGCCGACATCGGCGTTGCGATCGGCGCGGGCACGGACGTTGCGATCGACGCGGCGGACATCGTTCTTGCAAAAAATTCTTTGAGCGACGTGGCGACCGCAATCCGTCTAAGCCGCGCCGCTTTGCGCAACATAAAGCAAAATTTGTTCTGGGCGTTTTTTTACAACGCGCTTGGAATTCCACTGGCGGCCGGCGCTTGGATTTGGCTATTGGGCTGGAAGATGAACCCGATGTTCGGCGCGGCGGCGATGAGCCTTTCAAGCTTTTGCGTGGTGACCAACGCGCTGCGCCTCAATTTTTTTAGAGCGAAAAATAGCCGCAATGCCGGCAAGGAGAAAAATATGACAAAGACAATCAAAATCGAAGGCTTGATGTGCGGCCACTGCGACGCCCGCGTCAAAAAGGCGCTTGAAGCCGTTCCCGGAGTAGCCTCGGCCAACGCCGACCACGAAAAAGGCCAAGCCGTAGTGGAGCTTTCCGCTGACGTGGCTGACGAAGCGCTCAAAGCCGCCGTCGAAGCGCAAGACTACAAAGTTTTGGGCATTGATTAAGTTCCGAACAAATATATGAAAGTAGAACTCAAAAAAATCACGCAAGAAAACAAGGCGGACTTTGTCGCGCTCTGCAATTCCGTTGACAGAAAATATTTGTCCGACCGCCTTCCGCATCCCTACACTGAAAAAGACGCGGACTGGTGGATTGACATGCTTTCCAAGAACGACGGAAAGGAAGGCGTGTGGCGCGCGGTTTACGCCGACGGAAAATTAGTCGGCCAAGTTTCCGTAGAAAAAGACCAAAAGTATCGGGGCGACGCCGAGATCGGCTATTTTCTTGCGACTGATTTTTGGTCCAAGGGAATCATGACTCAAGCCGCCCGCCTTATTTGCGAGCTTGCCTTTGAACAGTTGGACATAATCCGAATCACAGGCCTTTACTGCGAGCCAAACGCCGCCTCCGGCCGCGTTATGGAAAAAGCCGGCTTTAAGCGCGAAGGAAAAAAGTTGAACGGCTTTGTAAAGGAAGGCGCTGTTTACAACCTTTGCATTATGGGCTTGTTGAAGGGGGAGTAAAAAAAGTCGCCGCTAAAAAGCGAACTCTTTAGCGGCATATATTTAAAACGGAGCCGGCTTTGCCAAGACGCTCCGAGAAAAAAAGGCTTGCCTTTCGGCAAGCCTTAAAGGAGTCTAGCGGAATCGAACCGCTGCATAGAGGTTTTGCAGACCTGTCCCTTACCACTTGGGTAAGACTCCATAATGTTCTTGAACTATATCAGTTTTGGCGCGCTTTGTCAAGGGCTTCCAATACTTGCTTGTTTTCTTCGGGGCTGGCGGTTTGGATTGTGATTTTCTTTCCGTCAACAAGGGCGATTTCCAAATACTGGCCCTCTTTTATTTCCTTGATTTTGCTCCACTCGATGTAGGAACCGCCGGCGATGAGCGCGTTTTTGTAAATGCCGGTGTTGACGGCGCAAGCGTCTTCCTTGCAAACGATGAAAACGGCCAAGGCGCAAATCGCGCAAACCAAAATAAAAAAGTAGGCGCCGTAGTCGACCAAAAATGCAAAGGCCAACACGCAAGGGATTGCAAAAAGCGTCATCATCGCCTTGGACTTGGCGGGCTTTGTAAGTTCGTAAAGAAGGTCGCCGGCCTTTTGCAAAACCTTCGCGCGGCGCGCTTTTTGGGTGAAGAGCATGATTGAATAAAAGGCTGTCGTCGCCGCGAGGCAGGCCAACTGAACGATTGTTTTTGTTTCCATATATTACTCCTTTTGTTCTATCCAAGTTTTTAGCGCTTTTTTTGCCGAGTCAAAGGCTAGCGGCAAACTGTCGATGTCCGCTTGGCTTTGAACCTTGCGCAATTCCACGCCGCTCACTTCCTTTGCGTCGGCGGCCAAGTTTTGAAGAAGGCCGTCCGCTTCTTCTTGCGAAAGGCGCGCCTCAAAGAACAAGTCGCAAGTTTTGTAAACAAAGTTTTTGTAAGGATAAGTGTTGGGAAAGCTTGCAACGTATTTTATCCGCGCGCCGTCGATATTGAAGCCGATTTCTTCAAAGCATTCGCGCCGCGCGGCGTCTTCGGCAGGCTCGTCGGGGTTGCAAAAGCCGCCGGGCAAGGCCAAAAAGCCTTTTCGCGGCTCTTTGGCGCGCGTTTCGAACAAGACGTCTCCGGCGGGCGAGCAAATGATGAGGCCGACGGCGGCGGCAACGTTGCAGTAAAGGTCAAAGCCGCAGTCGGGGCAAGTCCATTTTTTATTTTGAACGAACTGGATTTTTTTTGAGCCGCATTCCGGGCAAAGCGCAAAGTCGTTACTCATCGCCATCTTCCGAATCGGCGTTTGTCCTGACGCGAACGTATCGGCCAAGCAATTTTAATTCCTCGTCCAATTTGCGCTCGTCTCCGTCAACTAAAATTTTGTCGATGCAAGAGCTGGCCTTTGTTATTTGCTGCTGCAAGGCTTGCTCGAATTTTCCGGCGCGGACTGAAACGCTTGGCTCGATTTTTTTCGCTTCAGAAAAATATTGGTGAATCAATTTTTCTTGCTCTGGAAATTTTTCCTCCAAGTTCTTGGCCTTTTGGTCAAGCGCACCGAATGCGTTGATTATGTTCAGCATCGACTCCTCGGCGGCCTTAAGGCTTTCGGGCGAGAAGCTTTTGGAGGCTTTGATTTTGTTCAAGAATTTTTTGAAAAACGATTCCGCCATTTTTTGCGCCCGCGTTCCGTTCAACTTAAACGTTGAACTTAAAGAACAAAACGTCTCCGTCTTGAACGATGTAGTCTTTTCCTTCTTGGCGGTACTTTCCGGCTTCCTTGATTTTCGCTTCCGTTCCGTATTGGCGAAGGTCGTCGATTGTGTAGGCCTCTGCCTTGATGAAGCCTTTTTCAAAGTCGGTGTGGATTACGCCGGCCGCCTTGGGAGCGGTGTCGCCAGCGTGAATTGTCCAAGCGCGGCACTCGTCGGGGCCGCCGGTAAAGAAGGTGGCCAAGCCCATAAGCTTGTAGGTCTGGCGCGCCAAAACGTTGAGACCCGATTCCTTAAGTCCGACGGCGTCCATGAATTCCTTGCGGTCGGCTTCTTCCTTAATGTCGCTAAGCTCCGCCTCAAACTTTCCGCAGATGACTACGACTTGGCTTCCTTCGTCGGCCGCGATTTTCTTTACGACTTCGACGTACTTGTTTGTTCCTTCGGCGATTGAGTCTTCGTCAACGTTGCAAACGTAGAGCGTGGGTTTTAGCGTCAAAAGGTGCATGTCGTAAAGGGCCAGCTTTTCGTCGTCGGTAAGGTCGGCCACGCGGGCCGGAGTTCCGTTCTGCAAGAGGGGCTTGATTTTCGCCACGCCGCTAGTCCAGGGCGCGAGTTTTTTTTCTTCTTCTTTTCCGAGAGCGCGGATTGACTTTGTGACTTTTTCTTGGCGCTTGGCGATTGTGTCCAAGTCTGCCAAGGCCAGCTCCATGTTGATTGTGAGTATGTCGCTTTCGGGATCGACGGCCGCCTCAACCTTGGCGTCGTCGCGGACGTGCATGATGTCGGGGTCGTCAAAGCAGCGGACTACGTGCGCGATTACGCTTGTCTCGCGGATGTTGGCCAGGAACTGGTTTCCAAGGCCTTCGCCCTGGCTGGCTCCTTTTATGAGGCCGGCGATGTCAACGAATTTTACGGTGGCCGGAGTTTTCTTTTTGGGCTGGAAAACGCTCGCGATAAAGTCCAAGCGCTCGTCGGGCAAGTCTACGATTCCGATGTTGGGGTCGATTGTGCAAAAGGGAAAATTTTCCGCCGCGGCGGGAGCGGCTGTCAGCGCCGAAAAAATAGTGGACTTTCCAACGTTCGGAAGTCCAACGATACCACATTCCAAAGACATAGCAGTTCCTTCTAAAAAAATGATGGATTATTATAGATGAAAAGTGGGGTTTGCGCAAGTCGCCGTTCCCAACTACAACATCCGCTCCAGCGGCTTGCCGACTAGGGAAATGGCTGGGCCGAGCAAAAAGGACATGGCGATAGAGCCGACGATGGAGCCGCGGATTCCGCCGCAAAGGCTTCCCGCGATGACGCCGGCCAAAACGGCGGACAGGTCAAAAATTATTCTTATGACAAAAAAGGGAATCTTTGGAATCCAGCCGCTAATGATGACCGGCGTCGCGTCGTAGGGGGCCACGCCCATGCGCGCGTTCATGTAAATCGCGGCTACGGCCACAAAGAGCAAAAGGCAGATGGAAAATATCGCAAGGCGCGTCGCGAACGTTCCCTCTTGAATGAATTGGGCAAAGCCGACGTTCCGCCAAAGCCAGCGGCAAAAATCAACGACGTAGCCAATCAAGAACATGTTGGCCAAAGTTCCAAAGCCTATCATTTGCGCTCCAAAGGCGAATGTGAAAACGAGCATGATTCCGTAGACAAGGACCTGCGTGTTTCCCAAGCCCCAGCCCAGAGCGGCGGCGATGTTCAAATTCATAAAGCTCGCCGGATCGGTTCCCCAGCCGATTTCTACCAAGACCGAAACAAAAACGCCCATCAATATTACCGCGGGCAGCATAAAGGCAAGCCGCTTTGCAAAGTTTGGAACGATGAATTGATTGAAGGAAAATTTCATGCTTTAATTTTAATGGGCTTTCGCTGCTTTTTCAATAGCGGTCGTATACTGACAAAAAATAAAATCTTTTGTATAATTTCTAAAATTACGCGGAGCCTGGGGACGGGTCGTTTAAGGAGCAAAAAGTGAAATACGGGTATTTTGACGATGAAAAAAGAGAGTATGTGATTACAAATCCTGCCACTCCAAGACCCTGGGTAAACTATTTGGGCTCTCCGCTTTACGGCGCGCTTATTTCAAACAACGCGGGCGGATACAGTTTCGCCAAGTCCGGCGCCAACGGAAGAATCTTGCGCTATGTGTTCAATAATTTTGACCAGCCCGGAAGGTATATTTACATCAGGGACAACGATTCAAAAGACTATTGGTCTGCGTCATGGCAGCCTGTCGGAAAAGACCTCAAGGATTACAAGAGCGAATGCCGCCACGGAACGGCTTACACAAAAATGCTGGCGGATTATTCCGGAATCCATTCGGAAGCGCTTTACTACGTTCCGCTTGAATGCGAGCACGAAGTTTGGAATTTAAAGCTGACGAACAATTCAGGAAAAAAGAGAAGCCTCACTGTGACAGGCTTTGCCGAATTCACGAACAACAGCAATTATGAAATGGACCAAGTGAACTTGCAGTATTCGCTTTACATCGGACGCACAAAGTTTGTTGACAACAGAATCGTTCACACCGTTCACGGAAACCTTGAGGGCCTTCCCGAAGAAGTTGACCACAAGACCGCGACCGAAAGAGCCTTTGCGCTTGTCGGCTCGAAAGTTTCTTCTTATTGCGGAGACAAGGAAGGCTTTCTTGGCCTTTACCACAGCTACAAGGATCCGGTCGGCGTTTCTTCTGGCGACCTGGGGAACGTCACAAGCTACAACGAAAATTCTTGCGGCGCCTTGTCCACTGTGATCGAGCTTGAAGCCGGCGAGACAAAAGAAATCGCCTTTATCCTTACAATGCAGCTGAACGCCGCCGTTGAAAAAATTCTTTCTGGCTACGCCGATTTGTCTAAGACTTGCGCAAAAGAATACGAGGCGCTTGTCAAGCAATGGCACGGCCGCTTTGAGCATTTCCAGGTCAAGACTCCCAACGAGCACTTCAACACGATGATCAACACGTGGAACGCTTACAACTGTTTCATGACTTTCACTTGGTCGCGCGCGGCCTCTTACATTTACTGCGGACTAAGGAACGGATACGGATACCGCGACACTGTTCAGGACATTCAGGGCGTCATCCATCTTGAGCCTGAGATGGCCGCCGAAAAAATCCGCTTCATGCTTTCGGCGCAGGTTGACAACGGCGGAGGACTTCCGCTTGTCAAGTTCACCCACAACGCGGGCCACGAGGACACTCCCGACGACGCTTCTTACGTTCGCGAGACAGGCCACCCCGCTTACAGGGCCGACGACGCGCTCTGGCTTTTCCCGACTGTCTACAAGTACATCGCGGAATCTGGAAACGTCGCCTTCCTTGACGAGGTCATTCCCTTTGCAAATAAAGACGAAGGAACGGTTTACGAGCACTTGAAGCGGGCCGTCGATTTTTCCATGAAGCATCTTGGCCCCCACGGAATTCCCGCGGGCCTCTACGCCGACTGGAACGACTGCTTGCGCCTTGGCGCGAACGGCGAGTCTTCTTTTGTCGCGCTCCAGTATTACTACGCGATGACGATTTTGCGCGAGTTCGCCCAAAACAAAAAGGACTCAGAGTATGTCGCCTTCTTGGACAAGGCCCAAAAGGAACTTGGAGAAAAGATCCAAAAGCTTTGCTGGAACGAGGACCGCTTTATCCGCGGCTTCACCGAGCGCGGAGAAGTAATCGGAAGCCGAAATGATCCCGAAGCGAACATGTGGCTCAACCCGCAAAGCTGGGCCGTTATTTCAGGCCTTGCGTCCGCCGAGCAGGCTGACGCGGCGCTTGAAAACGTTAACAAACAATTGAACACTGATTTTGGCCTTGTGCTTATGGATCCTCCGTATCAAAAGCATGCCTTTGAAGGAGCGCTCGCCGTAATCTACAACCAAGGCGCCAAGGAAAACGCCGGAATCTTCTCACAGTCTCAGGGCTGGATTATTCTTGCCGAAGCGCTCCGCGGACACGGAGACAGGGCTTTCCAATATTTTATGGAGAACGCTCCCTCCGCCCAAAACGACAAGGCCGAAATCAGAAAGCTTGAGCCTTACTGCTACGGCCAGTTCACCGAAGGAAAGGCAAGCCCGCATTTTGGACGCTCGCACGTTCACTGGCTGACGGGAACCGCGTCAACCGTTATGGTCGGCTGCGTCGAAGGTATCCTTGGCATGAGGCCGAATCTTGACGGTCTTAAGCTTTCTCCTTCAATTCCTTCTTCGTGGGACGGCTTTACCGCGCAAAAAGACTTTAGGGGCTGCAAGCTTAGCATCACGGTAAAGAATCCCGACCACGTTCAGTCCGGCTGCAAGGAGCTTACTGTCAACGGAAAGAAGATGGAAGGAAATTTTATTCCTGAGTCTGAACTTACCGCGAACACAGAAATCGTTCTTGTGATGTAAAATCGCCTTGCGGGGGAGGGCGGGCGACCGCTTCCCCCATTGCCACCAAAGGCCAAATTCGCTACAATGTTCTTCTATGGAAAACAAAAAAACGGTTGACAACGACACGCTAGAAAAGTTGCTTTATCTTTCGCGCCTTTCGCCCGAAAGCACAGATTTGACCACGCTCAAAAAGCAAGTTGACGACATTGTAGGATACTTTGACATTCTTTCTAAATACGACGACAGCGAAAATCCCTATGACGCTTATCCTTCCACCCAGGCCGAGGCCTTGCGCGAGGACAGCGTTGTGGCCGGGCTGGACATTCCCGACGTAAAAAAAGTTACCGAAAACTTTATGGACGGCTACTTCCAGGTTCCCAAAGTTTTGGGAGAGGGAGCGTAATATGAACAGCATAACACAGGCGCGCGAGGCGCTAAAAAACGGAAGCGTCACATCAGAGGCGCTGGTCCAAAAATCTGTGGCCACTTTTGAGTCGGACAAAAAATCTTCCTTGCCCTTGAACGCTTTTTTGGAAATGTACGACGATGTTCTTTCTTTGGCGCAAGAAGCCGACAAAGAAATCGCGGCCGCCCGCGGCGCCGGAACGCTTGACGCGCTCTTTGAAAAAAAGCCGCTTTTGGGCTTGCCCTTTGCTGTAAAGGACAACATCAGCGTAAAAGGAAAGCGCCTCACTTGCGCCTCGAAAATTTTAAGCGGCTATGTCGCCCCCTACGACGCGACTGTCACCGCGCGCCTTAAGGCCGCCGGCGCGATTCCGCTTGGCCGCTGCAACCAGGACGAATTCGCGATGGGCTCGTCAACCGAATATTCTTCTTATGGCCCAACTCGCAATCCAATAAACCGCCAGTACGTTTCGGGCGGATCTTCGGGAGGCTCGACTGCCGCCGTCGCGGCCAACCAAGCGCTCTTTGGCTTGGGAACGGAAACGGGCGGCTCGGTTCGTTTGCCCGCTTCTTACTGCGGCGTTTACGGCCTTAAGCCCACTTACGGCGTTCTTAGCCGCTGGGGAGTCGTGGCCTACGGAAGCTCGCTTGACCAAGTTGGAATCATCGCTCATACGCCAAGCGACATCGCGCAAGTTTTGGACACCTTGGCCGGCGTTGACTTTTACGACGACACTTCGGCCGACCTTCCGCAAAAGGAAGAGTTGAAAAACCTCAAGGCTTTTACTGCCGAAGAATTTTCAAAGCTTAAGATCGCCATTCCCAAGCAGTTCTTGGAAAGCAAGGGCCTTTTGCCTGATGTTGGCGTTGTCTTTGAGCAAACAAGAAAATGGTTTGAGGACAAGGGCGCCAAGATTGAAGTGGTTGACCTTCCGATTTTGGACGCGTCAATCGCAAGCTACTATGTAATCGCCTTGTCGGAAGCGGCGTCCAACCTTAGCCGCTTTGACGGAATCCGCTACGGCGCGCGCGTCGACAAAGGAAACGGCTACGACGAGCTTTACGTTGACACCCGCAGCGCGGGCTTTGGCCCCGAAGTAAAGCGCCGCATCGTAATCGGAAACTATGTTTTATCCGAACAGTTTTCCGGCGATACATACAAAAAGGGTATGACGGTTCGTGCAAGAATCCAGAAAGAAATGGAAAATCTTTTCAAGAGCTATGACCTTGTAATCTGTCCGACCTGTCCTACAACAGCATTCAAACTTGGTCAGAAAGTTGACAGTCCTTTGGAAATGTACCTTAGTGACTTATTTACTACTTTTGTAAACCTTGCGCGCATTACGGCAATTTCTGTTCCGTCGGGCAACGCTTCAAGCGGCATGCCGATTGGCATTCAGTTTGCAGGGCCAATGTTCGGTGAAGTAAAACTTTTGCAGATTGCAAAAGCATGGGACGCTGACCATCCGAACTGCGGAGTTCCGTGCAAATAGGCGCGTGGCCTGATTATGTCTGGGGCAGTATGTAAAGTACTGTCACGCCGGACTGGATTCGGCATCTCCTAAAAATTTTCTGAAATCCGCTGAAGGAAAGACAATAGCTGAGATTTTTCTTCAGTGGAAAATCCTTTATAAAAAGTCTGAATCAATTCTGTTGAAAGTTCTGAAGTAATTTTATTATATTCCATGCCCTTTGCGGTAAGTTTGATTAACTTGCTTCTGGCATCTTTTTTATTTGAAAAAGTTTCTACAAGACCGTTGTTTTCAAGTTTGCGTACCAGAACAGTTGTTGTAGATTTATCGCGGTTAATTCTTCTGGCAATTTCGCCCATTGTAAGGTCTTCTTC
>JAEEGH010013777.1_pt1 | contig 17872 bp, 20 predicted proteins | sample 9134181 | NCBI WGS metagenome assembly JAEEGH01 (sample SAMN16246544, study PRJNA631951) | gut metagenome | biome: gut microbiome; feature: rumen; material: DP-attached | host: Bos | place: Iran: Karaj | collected 2018-10
ACAGATTCTTCATCTTCATATCAACGCCAACCGTATCGACATGGAGGGTAATACGAACAACTCTTATATGATACGTAAACGCGCAATGGCTGCTGCAAATGCAATCAACGAACAACGTGGATGGATTCAGTCGATGAAAAAGCGCGACTGGAACATAAACGAAGTGACCAATGCCTGTATTGAAGCCCTAAAGACGATGGACTCGTTTAACTGGAACACTTACGAGACTAAGTTAAAGGCAAAGGGCTATGGAGTGAAGGTAAAACGCAGTAATGACGGAAAGGTTGTCGGCTATGTAGTGAAGAAGGGTAACTCCTTCTACAAATCCACGCTGTTAGGCCACAGCCGAAGCCTTACTCCATCCCGTATCATGAACACATGGGCTAAACTGCATCAGGACAAGAGTGTACACACCCAGACGATTGCTCCGAAATGTATGCAGACAGTCTCCCGTCCTGTTGGTCCTGTGAAAGTGAATACGCAACAGTTGAGGTCGCAGTTACCGACAAGAGATGAGCCGCTCTCTATAATAAAACCTGAGCAGAATATTCCTAAGATGGTTCATTACGACATCGAATGGAATGGTAGAATCCATCCTGTTGACATCCCTATCGAAGCTGACAATGCATTGCTGGATGAACTTGGGACGATGGAAGTGGATCTGTGCGCTACGATATTAGATGCTCAGAAAACAGCCTTCCTGCTGTTTGCCAACTATCTCGATGCTGCAACAGAGATTGCAGAGTCGTGTGGCGGTGGTGGCTCAACTGAAAGCAATTGGGGTAGAAAAGACGATGAGGATGATATGGAGTGGGCGCGTCGCTGCGCTCGACAGGCACGTCAGATGCACCAACGTCCTATACGTCGTTCACGAGGAATGTAAATTAAATAATGATCTTTTATGAATAATAATATAAAAAAGGAGAGCCTCGATTTAGAGGCCATGATGAATCACCTCGACCAGAAGGCCGAGAAAAAGAAAGAGTTTAATAACGAGTTGGAATCTCTCAACGAGATGCTCAACATGTTGGGTGTCGAACTGTTGACGGTGAAGGATGGCTTGCAACAAATAGAGAATGGCAAGCATGAACTGGCGGCTATGAATGAAAATATGAATGACTGGGTCGCAAAGTCAGAACTGTTAGTAGAAACGATGAGAGAGATTGCCTCAGGCATAATGGACTCAAAACCAGAAGTGATAATCGGAGAAAGTGCCAAGCATGATTTGAAGGTAATTTTTAATAGTCATGTGAATTTTATGGCGGCCCTGCTTAATGGCTTTACTGATAGCCAGGATAAGGAACACGCTGAATTCAAAGAAGAATTGAAGAAAGTATTCGAGGAATCAGAGGAGACGGAACGGAAGAAACTTTCTAAGTTCCATCGTGATTTGGATGAAACCCTGTCGAACGCAGGCATCTGGTTCTCTGCTCGGATTTTCTATCTGATGCTTGGCTTCTTCCTGCCTTGCTTTGCTTTTACGGTATTCATGTTGGCTTGGTTCATCGCAAGATAGAAAAGTATTTGCTTTGACCATATATCGTTTGCCCCAGTTCGTCGTGATGACGCGCTGGGGCTTTATAGGATAAGGCTCCGATCCCGTTCTTTATGCTTTTAATTTTTGTTTTACATTCGAGTTTGTGGTGCAGAAGTCCGCATAGCAAGGACAATGGCTTCCCCGACAAGTGCAAGGTTAGCTAACAGATAATGGCTCTTACCAAACCACGTTACTGTACTCCCTCCTAATTCTGCTGTTTTCAGGAGTTTGTTCCTGAATTCCATATCATCCAGACTTGTGGCACAGCCAATGGCAAAGGCTGTTCCAGACGGACTGAGATTGAAGATAATCGGGCCTGCATCAATATCCATGCCAAACAGACAAGTTCTATCATGGTACTCCTTTATGCCGGCAAATGGGAATCCCTGCTTATAGTTCTTCATCAGACAATCATATTGCTCCTTTGCGAACTCTGGATCCACCAATGACAGATAGTAACAATTAAGGGCAGAATACGACCCTTTCACCGGTAACACTATCCGTATGCTGTCATTATAAACTTCCAGAAATGACGCAACCAATCCCGTTTCTTTGTCTATCCACTCCTTCTTGGCTCTTTCCACCCACATATTCACAGTAGTAGAGTTTTTTCCATCGTACTGACTGGAGTAATTGGCCAATGCGACTATTGCAACCAGCATATCAGGTATGTATATGTATTCACCTGGGTAAGTTGGTAAGTTCAATGACTTACTCTGCCGAATCCTGCGGTTCATAGCCTTGCAAAGTGAATGATATAGCCCGTCGTATTTACCATCACCGCCTATCTGCTTGTATCTGCTAATCATCCATGCTAAATGGCTATAATATGAGATGTGGCTCAGATTCCCATAGATGCCATCCATCGGGTCTTCTCTCCGGCGTAGCCTGTCGTATTCCCGTATCTCTTCAGACATTGCAATATCTATTATCTGCCCAATGAACTTGATAGATAGTTCCTTATTCTGTGGGTAAAGAATGGCAATATTTGCCAATGCTGCGGATGTCATGGAACATGTGTATAAAGCCCACTCACCCTGGAATTGCTCACCAATACCGCTTGGCATTTCGTTGAGTAAGTCTTGTGGAGAAATGCAGACCATTGAGGTGAGATAGTTTGCCCGACGGACAATCTCTTTTCGTTCACCTTCGAAAGAGCCATGTCCGATAGTCGCACTTACCACCCAAATAACTTTAATTGTTATAAGGGCTGCAACTATCAGACAAATTATTACCATTCTCTTTATCGTTTTAGCTTTAAGCATTTCTGTTAGCTAATAATCTCTTAATGATATCTATCCATTTGTTATATAGGTCACCTACTTCCTTTATTTCCGACTGCTCTGCCTCTTTACGAAAATCTTCACTGATAGACTCATGTAGAACAAGATGATTGCCAAATCCTAGATAGATGGTTTGCCATCCTTCTGGTATAACGCCTCCGCCAAAGACTCCAAATCGACATTCGGATAATGGTGGACAAACCTGAAATACCTGTTCCATTTCTATGTCTTCATAAAAAGGATTAGCATAGTACACTTCTCCCTTGGATGTTACCATTTCAACAGCACCAGCATCTCCCATCGCACCAGGAGCAGCAGATGAAAAAGCAATAATATCCAAGCCTGTACATTCTTTATAATTATCCCTTGTCAACTTTTTAACATAAGGACTCCTTTTGTCGATGAAGTCACAAAACCTATCCTTAACATCTCGCAAGTCTTCAGTCAAAAGGCTGTCGCATCGTTCTGCAATCTCCTCAGGAATTGGATATCGACAAGCAGCAATAGCTCCTGCCATGCAGCCAATAGTGTCGGAATCGCCACCAAGAGATATCGCCAGACGAATGACCTCATCAAACGAATTTCCCTCCAAGAATGCAATGATAGCCTCAGGAACACTGCCTTGACATGACACATCGAATCCATATCTTGGACGAATCTCAGCAATAGTACGATGTAGATTATAGCCAAAAGTTTGCTCTACATACTCCTTGATTTTCTGCTTCGACCTCCCCTCTTTGCAAAGAAATACACTCGCAGCAATAGCCTGTGCACCTTTCACTCCTTCGGGATGATTGTGGCTTACAGATGCCGTAATCTCTGCTAATTCCAAAGCCTCTTCCAATGTTGTAGCATACAGCCCCACTGGACTCACACGCATTCCAGCCCCATTGCCCCAACTATTATAGGGCTGAGGATTCTCGGTAAATAGCCATGAATAGAAATGGCCACCATAGCCAGCATCAGGATGTTTTCTTCCCAACTCCTGCATACATTTTATAAGTTGGGCCGCACTATGGCCTTTGTCCTCAATTAACCATTTCGCCACAGCCAGCGTCATCACAGAATCATCCGTAAAACGGCATCCTTTCTCAAACAACTCATAGTCTGTCCTCTTTGTGTTGTACCATTCATAGGTTGATCCGATAATATCACCTACCAGTGCTCCTAACATTTTTACTTTTCCCATCGTTTCCAATTTTTGTTGACAAGGCTGCGATTAAGCGAGAGCAAAGAAAGCCAGCTTTCATTTGCCGAGCGTAAGCAGCCTCGCGCTGTTGACAGCGCAAAGTTACTAAATTATTCTCAAAATTGTCGCTCACATTCCTGCAATCTGCATTTCTCAACTTCAATGTCCAATGTCCTGGCTGTCCTGAAGAAGCTATCCAGCGTTAGCTTCAAATAGCCTTCCAAATCTGGTATCTGCTCCACAAATAAAAAGTGTTTCTTAATGTGCACAGCCACGTCATCAGAATCAGTAATACCATAAAACACGGACAATGTACCCCGCATGTTTATGTCATTTACCACCTGGCGAACTCTTGCGAACTCGTCAATGTCGTATTTTGAGAAACTATGACACCATGGCCATATCAGATTCACAAACATACAGTCATTAACTGCCTCCATCAGAAATATCACTCCCTGATACTCAAACTGAATCCGTCCCTCTTCAGTGTATTCTGGCTTACTCCCAATATTCTCAATGGTTTTTAAAGCCAATTGCCTTGTGCTTATTGTCTCTTCCATACGCGTTTCTTCTATATGATTACTTTCTGGTGTAGTTGCTGTAACAGGACAATAATCGTTATCATTATCCTCATGATAGTAGCGATAGAGGTTGTATATCACTATAAAAGCTAAAATTCCTATTATATGCCATTCCATATTGCTACTCGTTAATAAATTCTTTTAAAATCATCACCTATTTGTTTCCAAAATATTCGAGAGAAAGAGTGACCGTTGACACATAGAATTCTGCTGACTTTAAACGTCCGCTCTTCACCCATATCGAGTCGATATGCCTGAATATACATTCCCCCGTAGTAGTTGGAATATCTTATGTCAGCGATTCTACATGTAAATATTCTGCCATTCCTAGTACAATACTCAATCTCAATTTCTTGATTCAGTTGCACAGCCCTGTCTATTACCTCTTCTATGCTCATACTTTTAGTAAGGTGCTGGACTGTTTATTGGTGGAGGAAGTTCAACGGGCGATTCGTCAAAGGTATTCACACCGATGGGATGATTATTATCTCCGTTGATTTTGGATCCTAAAATTTCACCGCCAAAACTGCCAAGCATATTGTCCTCAGGATTTTCAAAGCGAGTATATTCACCTTTGAAGTCAAGCAAAACTGTATCCGTCGCTCCTTTTCGATGCTTTGCTATGATGATTTCTGCCTTTCCCAGATAATCCTCCCCATTTGGTCCCTGTGTCAAACCAAATTTCTCAGGACGATGAACAAATATCACCATATCGGCATCTTGCTCAATAGCACCCGACTCGCGAAGATCAGAGAGCATCGGTCGTTTACCATCTGCGCCAGTTCTTGCTTCTAGTCCACGATTCAATTGACTGAGTGCAAGCACTGGGATGTTCAGTTCTTTTGCAAGAATCTTCAGAGAACGGGATATGGTAGAGACTTCCTCTTGTCGGCTATTAAACCGCATTCCATTAGCATTCATGAGTTGTAAATAGTCAACCATTATCAGCTTTATCTGGTGTTCCCTTACTAATCTCATGGCCTTCGTACGCAACTCAAAGACCGAAAGCCCTGGTGTGTCATCAATATACAATGGTGCGTCTATAAGGTGCTGAATGCGTTTATCAAACCTATCCCATTCTTCCTCATTCAATGAACCGTTAAGAATCTTCATGCCTTCAATCTCGCAGTTGTTGGCAATTAGGCGATTGACAAGCTGAACGCCAGACATTTCAAGGGAAAAGAAGGCCATCGGTACATTTTGGTCTGCTGCTATATTCTTTGCCATCGACAACGCAAAAGCCGTCTTTCCCATCGCAGGTCTGCCTGCTATAATGACCAGGTCGGAGTTTTGCCAACCGCTCGTGAGAGCATCAAGCTTTCTGTAGCCTGTAGATATTCCTGTCACATCACCATTGTTCTTTGAAGCATTCATCATTATATCAGATGCTTCCTTTATAAGAGGGCTAACATGTACATAATCCTTTTTCACATTTGTCTGTGCCAACTCAAACAGCATACTCTCAGCTTCTTCGATAACATCTTTTGCATCGCATGTATCATCAAATGCTTTCTTGCCAATAGTACTGCTATAGGTTATCAGCTGTCGGGAAAGATACTTTTCTGCGACGATATTAGCATGGAACTCGATATTAGCCGAAGTTGCAACCATTGAACTTAATTCGGCAATGTACCCAGGGCCTCCAACTTCATCCAAATCTCCATTTTTGCTCAACTGATCTGTCACCGTTAATACATCGATGGGCTTCTCGTTCATGCTCAACTGCCTTATGGCATCATATATTTTGTGATGGCGAGGATCATAGAAACTCTCAGGTCGAAGCAATTCAGATATAGTAAGAAAGGCATCCTTATCTATCATTAAGGCTCCGAGCACAGCTTTTTCCACCTCTGTGGCTTGCGGCTGAACATGTGCATACGAGAACTCCAATGGCAACTGTCCACTCTGCCCTTGGTTTCTTTTATATTGAGTCCTTTGTCCTGGCATATAGTTTATCTATCTGAGTTCATCTGCTTCTTTTTCCCTTCTGCCCATTTCTGGTTAGCCTTTGTCGTAGCAGAAAGCGTGTCAATAATCTTCATTTTATCGTCATTTTCCAGAGAGTCAAAACGCTCTTTCATTTCTAGTACGACGAACTTGCCATAGCCGTTTTCGGCGTGTAGATTAGTAATCAGCTCATCGACGTTCATAGCCTTAATTTTATTGTCACGTTCCTCTATTCGGTCATGGAACAGCAATTGAAAAATGGCATCCTTCAACACTTTCTCGTTGACAAGCCATTTGCTCCGATAAAGCGAAATCTGTTCCTGGCGTGAAAGCTTGGGTAGCATATCTACGCATTTTCTTAACTCTGCATCGTTCCATTCTGAAAAATGGAACTTCTTAACTTGCTGAAAAATGTACTCGTAATCTGTCATATTTGTTATCGTTGTAAAAGTAGATAAGTTGTTGCTATCATGAACGTAATAAGCATAAGGGTAAGTTTTTTGATAATTCTCTGTAATAAACCAATTGATTTCTTATCATCATCGGCTTCCACCTTGGTATCAGTAGAGACACTTTGAGTATTTGATTCTACTATCGTCTGCTTGCATTCTTTTTGATTCTCTTCTTTGGCAGAAGACGAGGTGTCATCATCCTTAACATCCCAAACTATATCTGGTTCCTTCTCTGCTTCTTCCACCTCTGACTCATCATGACTGAAGTAATCATAACATGCTTCAGTCATAAATGCTCTTCCCTCTCGGTGCAGTCTGTCAAAAAACCTCTTCTTGCTACTGCTCTCTATATTAAACATACATTCTGCGCCAGTGTCAGAATACTCGTAACTCATTCTGCTACGAATACCCATGTCATCGGCAACAGCATCGACATCCTGATTTGTCCCAATGTAGGCAAACACCCAGCCCTTTTCTTTTAATTGGGCGACAAGTCTCTTGATGCTGCGTCCATCAAATTCCCTTGATGCGTTTTCGTAGCCATCAGTAATGATCGTTACCAGAACAACATCCTCGTTACCTACGTGGTACTTTAAGTCATTCAGCGAACGTCCCATCGCATCAAAGAGTGGTGTACACTCATCTGGTCGATAGTCCGTCCATTTCAACTTCTTATCACAATCTACTGCTTGGCGATTCATCACCGTTCTAATCCTGGCACTGTTGAAAGTCACGAACGTGATAAAATGCTGCTGCTCCTGATGTTCTTTCTGTGCATTCCTAATAGTTTGGAAAGTCTCATTCAAGCCACTGACCGCCTGTTTGGCTATAGTCTCCATTGACCCGCTCTCATCGAGGATAATCAAGTTAAAGACACGCTGTTTCCTTACTTGCCCATCCTTTTGACTTTTTTCATTCTTTGGCGTTTGCGCCATGTTAACTTTTTGTTTCATTCTCCTTATATATTTCGTTTTGAATTCCTTGGCAAAGATAGTTATTTGATTTTGTTCAAAACAGAGAATAAGCTCCGCAAGGCTTGTGGAACACACTTCACAAGCCTTGTGATTCTATGCTAATTCCCAATTGATGTATTCTTTTGGCAAATCAATTTTCTTTATTCCACCGCGCACGCCTTTTATTATATATGGTTTAGCAGCCTCACTGTCCATAGCGTTTACAAAGGCTTTGCGGATTCTTGCACACTTTTCGTTGATGGAGTTTAGCAAGGGGTTTGTCACATCTTCAATACTTTGCAGTGCTCGCTCACTTAATCCCCAAGGTCTTACCTCAGAGTATATCTTGGTCAGTTCTCCTCTGTAGTCAGGAAGATCCTTAAAGACTATACCTTCAGGATGCGAAAGAAACAATAGATAGATAGCCTTGACGAGTGGCTCCATGTGAACTTCGATGTGGTTGTCCCCAAGGAAGATCCTGTAGTTTTTGCTAATGGTCAGTGTTAGGACAGGCTGGTTAGTATGTATTAGAGAGGTTATCTCCTGTTCATTCATACCGTACTCCTTTAACTTCTGCACCCTTTCCTTTACTTCGTTTACGAGTGAATCGCAAAATGCCTGCTTCTCGTCGTTGTTGTTGATGTCTGTGTTTCTCATAGTAGTATGTTTTTGTGTTGTTATCCAGTTTTTGGGGTTTGGGTATGTTTTAGTGAGCATAAGGCTCACCATTGAACACCTGCTTCCTGATAAGTCGAAGCAGGTATTCTATTGCCTTTGGCGCTTTCTCACGTGCTGTTACCAACTTCTGTGAGAACTCCTCATCTGGCATGTCTGAGTTGAAGTCATCAACCAACTCTCGAGGATCGTCCGACGGCTTTACTAGCACCAGCCTCTTTCGTTTCATCAGGTAGCGAAGCGACAGGATACCCTTATTATACTTGGGGCGTGCCTTGATTAGCTCCTGCATCAGGTTCAGACCAGGGTCTCCGATATGCAATTCGTTGAGTATTGCAATCGAATAGAGCACTTTGGCATCTGGTGTTGACATATCTAACACGTCGCCCATCAACACGTTCACGGCATCAGCCTCCTGGTATTGCTCCATCTTGGCCAGACAGCGCGACTTCACGTACAGCGCCTCTTGGCATTGATGCTGTGCCAGTACGCTATCTGCGCACTCCAATGCCTGCTCGAACTCGCCAGCATAGAGGCTCAGTAAGGCGACAAGGAACTTCGACCTGTACGGTTAAAAAGTCCCCTATCAACTTGCCATCCGATAGTCAATTCTATGCTTTGTCATCCATCCGTCTAATTCTCCGTTAATCATAGTAGCGGTAATAACAGCCAGCGCCCCGCTCCCATTTCTTGACCACGACATACCGTTATGCTTTTGACGTGTCGCCACGACCAGGTCATTAGCTTTCTCCACGCGATTGCTTGAGATGCGCAGTTTCAGTTCATGCCGCAGTGCATAGCATGTCAGGTTTGGCGACTTTCGGCGTATGTAGTCCTTGAGTTCTCCTATCTTCATGGAGTTCTTGACCTGGGACTTCTTCAACGACTCCAGATAGTTGATGGCGTTTTGGTGTCTTCCCGTCCAAAGTATGGATGCCAGATTCTTCTTTATCCGCTGTTTCTCGTCTTTTGAACCCTTTATCCCCATGCTGAGGAATTCGTTGCATTTCTTCTCCAGATGAAGCCAGTCGAGTATGATGGTATACTGCCTGAACCCGAAGTATTTACCGATGTGGTCACGGATACAGGCGGCTCCGTCTGAGAAGAAGATAAGGCGGTAGTCTTCCATGAGCTTGTTCTCAAGAAGGAATGCGACAAGCAGTTTGAAAGCCTTGTCCATGCCTATGGCCGTCAGGGTGTATTGCTTCCCTTCTGCCTGGATGTGTATGACGGTGTTCTCTACGAACGACCTGTCCTTCTTGCACTTCCCCTTGCGCATAGGTTTCTGGTACCTTACTCCTATGTCGTCAACGCTGATATAGCAGCACTTCCCCGTGCCGTCCTCTATGTCCGATGTCAAGTCGTCATATTTCAGCTTCGTCATGCGGTCCCGCCCCCGGTTGTACTCCGTGATAAGGCGGCGCGCCTGCTTCTCCCCGATGACTGCCGGCAACTCCGGGCTCAGGACGGAGGGCGGCAGGGAAGTCCCCTCTGATATAATGCCGCTTTGCTTGTCTACGTGATATGATTCAAGTGTCTCCTCGGCCTTGGCCGTGTAACCCTCAGACAATGATTTCCCGAACGATTCCACCCAGTCCTCCATCGTGGAGGTCTTGACGCTGTCGCGTTTTTCGCGGTGAAGGGCGCGATTCAGCACGTCCGTCGTGTCGCGGTAGCTGAGCTCGCTTACCAACCGCAGGCAAAGTTCGCGGAAAGACGTGCTGCGAAGCCGCTGCTTCGGTTTCATGCCCTTGGTGGAGTTTTTGTCCACAGACACAGAGAAAACGCCAATTTCGCAATCTACCGTTTTTGTGATTTTTTCAGAGCCCACAAAATCAGGCCCCCTTTTTAGCCTGCTCGTCTAACCAGGCCTGAGTGATCTCCTCGCAGATCCCGTTTCGCGCCTTCAGCGCATGCCGTTCATAATCGTCAAACGACGACATGAACTCATCAAGGTCATGAGGATTCAGGTCGTCCGGTATATCCTCTTCAACCCGTCTTGTTATCTCTCGACCGTCAGGGGTCGTTATCTTGGCATAAAACTCTAATTTTGACTTTCCCATGTTCATAATTACTATAATTTATAATAATAACGCAAAATGTGGGGAAATATTCAGTCAGCAGTCATTTTTCAACCGTACAGGTCGAAAAATTTTGAAATCAAAGAAAATACTTCGTGCTAACGATGATGAGTTAATTCCGACCTTTGAAATTATTGTTGATTTATATAGAAGATGGTGTAAAGTCGAATACCCAAATGTTGATTTAATACTGTCATCTATGCTAAAAAATAACTAATTATGAGCAAAATCCCTTTTGAAAATCGCACTATTAGCGATATTAATGAACTTTACGGAAGAAGTGGCATTCTTAAAAAATTGCTATATTCTGTAGATGAAAGGCATGATTGTGTTAATGTTGTTGGGTGCAGACGGTTTGGTAAAACATGCCTCTTAGAAACACTTGTTGCATTAATAAAGAATAAAGATAATGCACAAAGTTATCCTTTTTATATTGATTCTAAGAGTTGGAACATCGGTTTTCCTGAGCATGGAACTATAGGAACATTCAACGTCTATAGATATTTATTGGCTATTATACTTGAAGAATTTACAACGAAGGGATTCATTAAAGAAGAATTTCTAATACGTGATTTAATAATATCGCCTGTATATGACCGGCATGTTTTTTACGAAAAGATTAAACAATACAATTCTTGTTCTATAGCAGATACGTTCGCTGATGCCATAAGGAAATTCTCTAAAATTTTAAGAAAGACAATAGTGCTTGTCTTCGATGAATATGAGTTTCTCATGACGAAAGCCTTTAGTGAATCTACAGGTTTTCAAACTTTGCGTAAACTGAGTTCAGAGACATATGAAGGTATACGTCCTTTTTCCTATTTGGTTGCAGGTGCAGTAACATGGGAACACCTATGTTCATCTATCGGGTCAAAAGAATTGAATACTATTGGAAGCCATATACATTATGTAAAGCCATTAAAATATGACGATTTTATAATCTTTTGGAACCATGAATGCGAAAAAATTGATGACGATGAATTGAAATCTAAGATTATTAATCAAGTTGATTTGGTGTTTGAGCGATGTGGTGGTGTTCCTTTTCATGCAAACGACATTGGCTCTTACTTAATTTCCAATGATGGTGAGTTTGCCGAAGGTTATTATGCAATAATTGACGAAGTGTTTGAGTCCTTGACAGAGAATCAAAAAAAGCTACTTGTTGAGATAGAACAAACACAGAATATTGTAAATAAGGGGAAAGACTTAATAATACTTCGGCAGTTAGGCTTAGTAAGGCCGGATGAAATGAAGTTGGCTATAGGTTTTTTAAAAGATTATATCCAAAATGAATTACCTGTCGCAAATACGGATTTTTCTATTAGAAATGACAAGAACTCAAGTGATGAAACATTTGATTTAGAGGGTATAATTAATGAAATTAGTTCGTTAAGGAAACGGATTAATCAAGATTGGACTACTCGTCAATTATGGCATTCTCAAAGAACAGACAACAAGAATTTCACTCCATTCAGACCATCGATAGAAAATAGAGATAATTTTATTATACTAGCCAAGAATTGCAATGATCGGAATGACTACAATGCCTTCTCTGGTGCATTATATGCCATCTATTATGAAGGCAGTTCAAAAGGTTTCAATCTACCATTAGATTTTTCACCAAGAATCAGAAATGACAGAGCAGATTCCGCAGTTTCATTATTTGCTCAATTGGTAATGGCGAACCGGCATGTATATGGTGGTCATGTTGACTATCTGCCCACAGAAGTCCCAATATCAGCAGAAGATGTATATACTTATATTAATGATGGGAACGAACCTTTATCAAAAGAGGACTTTAAGCATGCTCAGCAAAAGATGCTTACTCTTTGCCGAGATGAATTAAAAAGGATGTTTGAATACTTACAGAGTATTTCTTGATAACGAACGATATCATTGTAAAAAACGTTTTGTAGTAGACACATAAATTATCAAATGACATATGCATCGTACTAATCTTTTTGATGGCGATAGTCTATTTGCAATATTTGTTCGTATTACTTACGAGCGACTTATGAGTCGCAATTGGGTTACATATGCGGATATTATTACACATGCCAAGAAAAAGCAATCAGTAAATGATCTGGAGAATTGTGTAAGCAATTATGATGAATATGGAGAATTGAAAAAAGCTTTTCCTTGTGTTTGCAAAGCTATAAAAGACAAAGTCGGAATTGGTAGTATTGTTGTTGAAGGGAATAATCGTAACAGACGTTTCCGTTATATAGGCAGGAATACAGATCCTTTGGCCGATATGAAAAATGCGAAGGTAATTAATAACCTACGTCAATATTGGAAATTTTGTCAGGATTCTGCAGGTTTTTTCCCTCAATCATGGTTAGATTACTATTTCCAAGATTGTGTTGATTTACTTCAAATAAAGGATAAGAAGGAAAAAGGCGAACAAGTTATCTGCGCTAGCATCGATCGTATACATAAAAATATTGAGTTTCTGCCCTTTTTGTATGAGGCAATCATTAATAAAAGAGTGCTTGAGATTGACTATAAGCCTTTTGAAGAAGAACAAGAAACATTTTTAATCCATCCACATTATCTTAAGGAATATAATGGTAGATGGCATTTATTTGGTCATGTAGATGGGCGTGATCCAGAAAACGGATATGACGTTGCGTTGGACAGAATACAATCACGACCACGAGAGAAGGAAAAAATGGAATATATTGCTGCACCGCCCATGTTTTATAAGAACCATTTTGATAATATGGTTGGTGTTAGCCATTTGGACAATCCTATTATTGATGATATTATTGTTCGCGCGCATTCATATTATATATATAATTTCACTACTGTCCACGAAAATCCGTTAACATTTTAGAAAGTGACATTTTGTAAGTTACTCCTTGAACACCAACTCTAACTGTGTGTACTTGTCCGGCAGAGTTTTCTCCAAGTCAGGGATGTTCATCAGGTCTACAAGCGGCATCTTCACCAATAATGCCGCACTCAAAATTCTTAACACGTCGTAAGTGTCAACCTCAAGTTTCATATCATGCTTGATGATTGCCACGAGGCAGTATGCTGTTATGGCGGTGTAAATTTGAATCTTCACGGCATTCTCACTTGTGCCATAGAATTCCTTCACACGGAGATGTTGCTTCAACCATTTGAAAAACAACTCGACCCTCCATCTGAATTTATAAAGGAGAGCGACTTCCTCTGCTGTAATGTCGAAGTTGTTGGTGTAAAATACGAAAGTTCTGTTGCCTTCCCTGTCGTAGAATATCACGCGGCGCAAAGTCTCAGGATAGTTCTTCCTCGTTTTGTTGCCCCTGAACCGTATAATCTGGTCTGCCATCACTCCCGTGGCAGGATTGTTATAGCCTTTGTCTTCCACTACATCGAACACCATCTTGTGTTTCTCCTTTACGACAAAGAAGGCTTCTCGCTTATGGATAAGACACAGCATCTTCGTGTCCATGTAGGCTCTGTCGAACACATAGAAACTGTCTTTCTCATAAGGAATAAGTCCCATTACCTGAGAATCATGAAGTGCAGCGTCAGTGATAACTACGAAAGCCGGTATATCGGTCTTCACATCATACAGCGTGTGCAGTTTTACGCCACCTTTGCCATGATGCATCTTTGCCCACCAGTATATGGAGAGGCACAAGGATATGGTAGACGAGTCGAACGCATATACCTTGTTTGCGAGAAAGAAATCCTTTACCCCATCAACTTTGCTACGCGCAATGGACACCATGCGGTCTGCAAACTCCTGGAAAATCCTCACGTCGCGTACCTCGTTGGCCTTGCCAAGATTGCTGCGACTGACACTCTTTCCAAAGCCCAGATGGTGGAATGCAAACTGAAATGGGCTTATCGTGGTTATCAAATCACGCAGTCCTTCCCGATTACTCAGTTGACCGAATATCAATACCAGCAGATGATTCCAACATGTAAAACTTTTGACATACTTGTTGCCGTCGTATTTCTTTACCAACCACTCGAAGTAGTCTCGGGGAAGAAACTCCACAACCTGACGAAAAATATAGCTCCCTTGGTTCATACTTACACTTTGTCACCTTATACCTTACATTTTGTAAGGAGGCGCAAAGGTAAGCATTTCAAAACCTCCGAGTGCCTAAACTATAGTTAAACCGTTGAGAATATGGAGCTTTGCCAAAATGTTAACGGATTTTCGTGGACAGTAGTGATATAATTTAATGGTTACCAAACCCCTTCATAACAAACAAGGCATCAAAAAAGAATTCGGAATTTATGAAGATGGTACATATGGTGAACTTATTGTGCATGTTGAGGTGAATAACGAATTCATAGGTAGGATTCTACAGATGGGGTCAGGATTAGAGATTATGGAACCTAAAGAAGCACGCGATCTGTTTAGTAAAAGGGTTCGAGAACTTGCAGATTTATACAAAGAAAAAAAGAAATAGCTGTCACAGAATGGTTCCTTGGTGTTTGGAACCAATAAAGTGATAATAATTCTTGTTAGTATTTAAAAAACGCTATATCTTTGCAACGTCAATCACCGATACCGTCTCGAGATTGATGCTGCAAAAGCTGATTGACGGCAACTTAAATCTGAGCTAACCATGAAAAATCAGATGACCAACACAACCGAAGGGGCTCAGGCCCGAGTAAATAACCAATCAAGCACCAAGGCTGGCCTCTTGAAGCTTGGCTATGTGACTAACCTTAAAACCTGCAAGGCAGAACTCAACGAGATGCTTGCTGACGAAAAACAGGTGAGTGCGACTGAACTCAATGCGATCGTTGATGGAGCACGCCTCGTGTACCTTAACAGGTATGGTTATAATCAGACTCGTTCGGGAGAGGCCATCAAGTCCAAGGATGCCACCTACTTGTATTTCGATACAGGTCTTACGAACCAAACGGATGAATCCATCATCGGTTGGTTCGAGCGTAAAGGCAAAGACGCAACTTTCAGAGGAGTCAACTGGGGAACAATGGCTGCCCTTGAGTCGAGAATTCGTGCAGACAGGATGTTCCACTGGGGAGACCTCTACTTCAGAAGCGAAGAAGATGGGCTCGCATTCCTTGAAGATATTGCTGCCAGTACTATCCCTGAGACGTGGTCATTCAAAAACAAGCCTTCTACGGTGAATCATCCCATCCTGAAGTCCTATATTGAGAACACTTTCGAAGTCCTCAAAAAAGAGGCAGAAAGAGGCACAAAGAACAAACTCGTGTATAGTCAGGACAGAAAGCACCTTCTCTTCAACACCAACCTATTAGATAAATTCTTCCACGAAATACTTATAGTGGTGGAAATCCGCAAACAAAAGGATGGCAGTGATCCACGACGTGTAAAGAAGGAGCTCGAGTTGCGCAAACTCGGCTTTGCTCGAGACACGAAACCAGAACAGCCTCGTATCTTCGAAAAGGTAGAGGAAGTGATCTATCAGCCTACATGGGCGATTGACAAAGACTTCGACAAGTTTACGCATATTATCGAGGAACGTAGACTGCGTTTCCCAGTTGACATGCAATCAGCATCTTCTGATGAACTTGGTCGAAAGTTGGACGACGCCATCACTTTTGCAGTTGCCATTGCTCAACGTAACTACAAATTCATCGTCCCCATGTACCGTCCTCAGACAGGAAAGATCCAGCTGCTCATGCCAATATACTTAAAAGGTACTTATAGCAGCAAACCAGACTTTGCTCTTATACTCACTCCTGACAAGGAAAATGAGTACTACACTCCAGAGACTATCCTGCCCTTGGATGCCGTTTATCAGAATGCACGCCTTATCGCTAAGCCTGATGACACTTGGTTGAATCCAGATACGATCCTTTAGGTGGGGGATGACGCCTTCTGTGGCGGAAATGGTTCCACCATAGAAGGTACCAATAAAAACAAGAAGTTCCTTGTAGGATTACAAATAATAGCATATCTTTGCAACGTCAATCTTCGAAACCGCCTAGAGATTGTGCTACAGAAACTGACTGGCGGGAACCTAAATCTGAGAAAAACATGAAAGATCAGATAATGAACACAAAGGATGGGGCTCAGGCCCGAGTGAACAACCGTTCAATTGCCATGCAGTTGGCTGAGCTCGAAAGCCAGATGGAACTGGAGGCCATCGAGGAGTAGTTGCTGCTAGCAGACCTTGAGTGCCAAGCTGAGCAAGACGCTGTTGCTGATGCCATGTACCTTGAGGAGTTGGCTTACGAGGCAGAGCTAGACGCTGTCGCAGAGGCCATGTGTCTTGAGGAACTGGCCTACGAAGCAGAACTTGCATGCTTCTGACCTCGACTATCTACCCACTGTCACCCATCTCTGCCGACACATAGGGATGGGTGCAACCAAAAACCACTATAGTAACCCATAAAACACAAAACTATGAAGAACTACCAAACAACCTGTAACTACAGAACTAACGTGATGAATGCAGAAGTGTATGACTACCTTCTTTTCAATCTGACCCCCAAAAGTCAAGTGAAACCTACTGGCGTACAAAGTCGCATTCTTCGCAGGATCGTCGAGAAGCGCCTGGCGCAGACAGCCCATCGGAAAAACAAGGTAATTGTTCCTAATGAGTTGGAACCATTATATTGGCAAAATAATTTGGAAGATGCTCAGAATAATCATAACTTTGCATCGCAATACAAAAACTAAAAGTCAAACAACAAACTAAAAGTCTAACCCTTAAAAACTGATAGCTATGACAAACACAGCACTTCAGCTCATTGCCGCAAAGGCACTTCCGGCCCTCTCGGGCGAGTCATTAACCTACAATGCAGCCAAGAACGTGTACCTGACACTGGGCTACACCAGCGCAGCAGGTAACATGTACTACCAGGCAGTACGGTTCTCTAACCGTCTGGCCGTGTACTACGATATCGGTCAGGGATATGCCCGAACCTTCCTGAACGGCATCAAGCTGTTCTGCTGGGACGGCCAGAAGGCACAGCTCATAGCTCAGAAGTACTGGAGCGGCAGCGACTGGCGCGACTTCTCTGAGTATTTCGCCAAGGAGCAGAGCATCCTGATGCTGAAAGGCTTCCTAGAAGGTCAACTGAAGTTGCAGGGCGCACACGTCAGTGACCAGGAACTGGCCAGCTTCGCAAGAGGCATGGTAGAAGAAACACAGCGCAAGCAGTTAGCCTAAGGGCGACTGCCTGCGACAAGGATAACAAGAAGATCAACCACAAAAACCGACAAGAC
>JAEEGH010013779.1_pt1 | contig 17870 bp, 14 predicted proteins | sample 9134181 | NCBI WGS metagenome assembly JAEEGH01 (sample SAMN16246544, study PRJNA631951) | gut metagenome | biome: gut microbiome; feature: rumen; material: DP-attached | host: Bos | place: Iran: Karaj | collected 2018-10
CTCCAGATCCGTCAATCTAGAGTACTACGCTTTTCTCGTTTTTGCTAATTATCTAATCGTAACAACTCCTTCGCGCCGTTTTTTTTGTAATGTTAGCAACTTTTCAAAACTCGACATTCGGGCTAAATAAGACCTTAATTTGAGTTTTAACATTTACTGGATATATCAAAAAATTCTACACAAAACAAAAATTTTTCTACACAAAAATAAAAGCCGTGTTATAATTTTATTATAAGTGATAGTAAGACTATCAAAAGGAGGCTTACTATCCCACGCACACAGGAGGAGCAATGCCCGCCAAAAAAAAATATGTAATCGCCCTTGATCAGGGTACAACATCTTCCAGAGCGATAATTTTTAATTCTAAAGCTCAGAAGGTTGCTTCAGACCAGCAGGAATTTACTCAGTATTTTCCAAAACCAGGCTGGGTTGAACATGATGCCCAGGAACTTTTTCTCTGTCAGCTTACTGTAATGCAGCAGGTAATCAGGGAATCAAAAATTCCTGAAGATCAGTTAGCTGCTATTGGTATAACAAATCAGAGGGAAACAGTTATCCTCTGGGATAAAAACACAGGAAAACCAGTTTACCACGCAATCGTATGGCAATGCCGCCGCACAGCAGAAATAGTTGAAAAACTTAAAGCTGACGGCTACAGCGATATGATTAAGGAAAAGACAGGCCTTATTCCTGATGCATATTTTTCTGCAACAAAAATTAAGTGGATTCTGGATAATGTGCCTGGAACTGCAGAAAAAGCAAAAAATGGAGAACTGCTGGCCGGAACTGTAGACACCTGGCTTGTATGGAAACTGACAGGTGGAAAAGTTCACGTAACTGATTATACAAATGCCAGCCGTACAATGCTTTTTAATATTCACACACTGGAGTGGGATAAAGATTTGCTTAAGCTCTTTGACATTCCAGAATGCATTCTCCCGGAAGTAAAGGATTCTTCCTGCATTTACGGAACAACAGATAAATCAGTCTGCGGCTTTGAAATTCCAATTGCTTCCTGCATAGGCGATCAGCAGGCCGCTCTTTTCGGCCAGGGTTGTTTCAAGAAAGGCAGCGTTAAAACTACTTACGGTACAGGCTGTTTCATGCTGATGAATACAGGCAGCAAACCTATTACTTCAAAGAACAATCTGCTTACAACAATCGCAATCGGACTGAACGGAAAAATTCAGTATGCCCTTGAAGGTTCTGTTTTCATGGGTGGAGCAACAATCAAGTGGCTTAGAGATCAGCTGGGATTAATCCACACTGCCAGGGAATGCGATACTCTTGCAGAAAGCGTTCCTGATTCAAACGGCGTTGTTCTTGTTCCTGCCTTTACCGGACTGGGCACACCTTACTGGGATCCTTATGCCCGTGGTATTCTCATAGGCCTGACCCGTGGGGTTACAAAAGCTCACATTGCCAGGGCAACAATTGAAGGAATCTGCTACCAGGTAAAGGATCTGCTGGTCTGCATGAAAGAAGACACCGGTATTTCCATAAAAGAAGTTAAGGTTGATGGAGGTGCAAGCGTTAGTAATGTAATGCTTCAGTTCCAGTCAGATATTTTAAGCAAGCCTATTTTCAGACCAAAGAATGTTGAAACCACTGCCCTTGGAGCTGCTTTTTGTGCAGGCCTTGCAACCGGCGTCTGGAAAAATCAGGACGAAATACTGGATCACTGGAAGGTTGACAGAATCTTCACTCCAGAGATGAAAAGTGCAGAACGCAAAAAGCTTTACGAAAGATGGAAGCGGGCTGTGGAAAGAGCTAAGGGTTGGGAAAAACTCGAAGACTAATCTTATTTGAAAGACTTTACAGTCGGGAAAAAAGCGCATGAATGAAGAAAAATTATTTGATGTAGCAATAATTGGTGCCGGGATTTCCGGGGCCTGTATTGCCAGGGAACTTTCAAAAACAAAAGCAAAAGTTGCCCTGATTGACAAGGAAAATGATGTAAGCTGCGGCTCGTCAAAGGCAAACTCTGGAATTATCCACGCCGGTTACGATGCAATGCCTGGAACTCTTATGGCAAAGTACAACGTAAAGGGAAACGCAATGTTTGAAGACCTTTCAAAAAAACTGCACTTTGACTTTAAGAAAATCGGTTCTCTGGTTCTTGCTTTTGATGATGAAGGATTAAAGAAAATCGAAACGCTTTATGAAAGAGGAAAAAAGAATGGGGTTCCGGATCTGGCACTGCTGAACCAGACAGAAGTTCGTTCTCTTGAACCAAACCTGAACGAAAATGTAAAAGGCGCCCTTTTTGCAAAGAGCGCAGGAATCATTTCACCTTATCAGGCAACCTGGGCTTTTGCAGAAAGTGCCGTTATTAACGGAGTTGAATTTTTCCGCAATACAATGGTTCATTCAATCAACAAAGAAAATGATTTGTTTAACCTGGAAACTTCAGCCGGAATTATTAAGGCAAAGTATGTTGTAAATGCTGCAGGCCTTTATGCAGATAAGGTTTCAAAAATGGCAGGTGCAAGAGATTACACTATCGTGCAGAGACGTGGTGAATATTGTCTTCTTGACAACAAGTGCAAGGATATGGTTAATCACGTTCTCTTCCAGACTCCTACAGCCCTTGGAAAAGGTGTACTGGTTACCCAGACTGTTGACGGAAATATTTTAATTGGTCCTTCAGCAGAAGACGCTGATTTGAAAAGTGCTTTCTTTACAGGAACAACTTCTCAGTCCCAGGAAAAGATTCTGCAGGCAGCAGGACTGAGTGTAACCGACATTCCAAGAAGAAATATCATTAACTCTTTTGCAGGAATCCGTGCCCTGGCTTTTGAAAAAGATTCTGAAGGCAAGTTAAAGAATATAGAAGATTTTATTGTTGAAGAAGATAAAACAGTAAAAGGCTTTATTAATGTAGGAGGAATCTGTTCACCTGGACTTACATCAGGACCTGCCATTGCAGAAGATGTAGCTGAAATTTTAAGAAAGGCCGGTCTTAAGGCAGAAAAAAAATCTGACTTCATTGAAGAGAGAAAAGGCATTCCAAGTTTCAAGGAAGCCAGTAATGAAGAAAAGGTTGAACTCATAAAGAAAGATGCCCGTTACGGACAAATCATCTGCCGCTGTGAAATGATTACTGAAGGAGAAATTGTAGCTTCAATTCATTCACCAGTTGGAGCAAGAGATTTAGACGGCGTAAAAAGAAGAACCCGTGCCGGAATGGGCAGATGTCAGTCAGGTTTCTGCTCACCAAGAGTTACTGAAATTTTAAGCCGTGAGCTGGGCATTCCAATGGTCAGCGTTACAAAGAGAGGCGGCTCTTCTTTCGTTCTGGACAGCAAAACCAGAGCAACTGTAAGTGATGTGGCAAAGAATCCAAGTGAGGTGAAAGCATGAGCAATAATGTTTACGACTTAATCGTTGTGGGCGGTGGACCTGCAGGACTTGCCGCTGCAATTTCAGCAAAACAGAATGGTCTTGAAAAAGTGCTCATTCTTGAAAGAGACAACAGGGCTGGAGGAATTCTTCTTCAGTGTATTCACAACGGATTCGGCCTTCACTATTTTGGAGAAGAACTTACTGGTCCGGAATATGCAATGCGTTTTGTAAAACAGGCTCAGGAACTGAATGTAGAAATTAAAACAAGCACAATGGTCCTCAGTCTTGAAAAAGGTTCACCTAATCACAAGGTATGCGCCATCAACTCAAGTGACGGTCTTATGATTCTTGAAACAAAAACTGTTGCACTTGCCATGGGCTGCCGTGAAAGAACACGCGGAGCTCTTGTAATTCCGGGCACTCGTCCGGCAGGAATTTTTACTGCAGGTTCAGCACAGCGTTTTGTTAACATTGATGGCTTCCTTCCTGGAAAAAAAGTTGTAATTCTTGGTTCAGGTGATATTGGTCTGATTATGGCCCGCCGCCTTACACTTGAAGGAGCAGAAGTAAAACTTGTCTGCGAAATTATGAATTACTCAGCAGGTCTGGCCCGTAACATGACCCAGTGTCTTTACAACTTCAACATTCCACTTAAACTTTCTACTACAATCATTCAGATTCACGGAAAGGAAAGAGTTACCGGAGTAACAGTTGCAAAAGTTGACGGCAGAAGAAAACCAATTCCTGGTACGGAAGAATACATTGAATGTGACACAGTTCTCCTCAGCGTAGGCCTTATTCCGGAAAACGAAATTTCAATCCAGGCCGGCATTCAGATGGATTCCATCACTTCAGGCCCAAGTGTAAATCAGCTTATGGAAACTTCAGTTCCTGGTATTTTTGCATGCGGAAACTCTGTTCACGTACACGATCTGGTTGACTATGTAACGGAAGAAAGTTTACTGGCAGGTAAATGTGCCGCTGACTACGTTAAGTCAAATTCCCGGGAAGCTCCTTCAGAAAAACTTTCCGTTACTCCTGGAAACCGGGTGCGCTATACAGTTCCACAGCATCTAGACTTCCCTCTTTCAAAGGAAAATGAAGTTATGCTCATGTTCCGTGCAACAGATGTTTACAAAAACGTAACAGTTACAGTTTATTCAGGTTCTGAACTCATCATGCAGACAAAAAAGAGGATTGTCCGTCCTGGTGAAATGCAGACACTGAATCTGAAAGAAAATCAAATCAATAAGATTAACCAGGTAAAACAGCCGATCACTGTTTCTATTGAATTACCGGAGGACGCAATTGACTAAAAATTTAACATGTATTATCTGCCCTATGGGTTGTCAGCTTGAAGTTGATTTACCGGATGACTGGACTGAAGAAAACATGAGCACTGCAGATCCGGCTTCATTTGTTGTAAGGGGAAACACTTGTCCAAGAGGTTCAGCCTATGCAGGAAAGGAACTGACAAATCCTGAAAGAACCCTTACCTGTACAGTTGCAGTTACAGGCAGTTCAAGACCTGTTGTTTCTGCAAAGACCAGAGGTGAAGTTCCAAAAGCAATGCTTCTTGAATGCATGGAAGTTGTCCGCCGTACTACAGTGAAGGGACCAGTTCATGCAGGGGATGTTCTTATAAAGGACATTCTGGAAACAGGAGTTGACCTGATAGCTGGAGAGGATGCTGTCTGATTTTCAGATGATTTAACACACAGAACAAGCCGTTAACTGTTCATGCAGTTGACGGCTTTTTTCTCTGTTTGACAAAAAACCTGTATATAAGTAGAGTAAGCACAATCAAATAAATGGGAGAATATTATGCCAACAACAAATCGTTCCTTAAATTACAAAATCGCCATGACTGGTGTATTCAGCGCATTAAGCGTTGTTCTTGCATTAACCCCAGTAGGCTACATTCAGATACCAGGAACTTTTATTTCAATCACAATCATGCACATTCCGGCAATTCTCGCTGCCATTACAGCAGGTCTTGGACCAGGAATTGCAGTAGGAGCAGTTTTTGGAATCACAAGTCTTATCAGAACTGCAATGAGCGGTGGAGCAAATCCATTCTTTGTAAACCCTGCAGTTTCAGTTTTGCCACGTATGCTCTTCCCGATTGCAGCCTGGGCAATTTTCAAAGCTTTTAATGCAATTCCAAAAATGCCAAAAGTAATCAGCGGAGCTTTTAGTGCTGCCATTGGAACTTTTGTTCACACAGCCCTGGTAATGTTTGCAATTTATGCCTTCTACGGTTCAATGCTTATTGAGGGTATGGCACAGACTTTTGAAAAGTTCGGCTTTGCAGGATGGAACTTAACAGGCTTCAATGGATATGCTGCAATTATGGCCTGCACTTTATTAACAAACGGTTTCTTTGAAATTATTGCAGCCGTAATCATCTGCGTTGTAGTTCTCGGTTCAATCTATGCAGTTGCAAACAGAAAATCAAAAATCACAAAACTTTCAGAAGCTGAAGGTGATGATGATTCTTCTGAAAAGTAATTAATAATTATAAGGTGATTTACCAGTCCGGCATTTCTTAAAGAGCTGCCGGATTTTTTTATTTCTCTTTTGACATTTTTCTCTTTAATGTCTAATAAAAACTCCTTATTGGAATTATTCCCATATATCTGTTAAAATGTGAGTATTATGAATATTGTAATTATTGGTGCCGGATTTACCGGTGTTGAACTTGCCCGCAAACTCATAAACGAAAAGAATCAGGTTGTTCTGATCGACAATGACAAAGAAGTTGTAGACCAGTTATCTAACCGTCTGGACTGTACAGTTCTTCAGGATGACGGAAACAATCTGGAAAATCTTGAAGAAGCAGGAATCTCAAAAGCTGATGCACTTGTTGCCGTAACCGACAATGATGAAATCAATATGATAACTTGTTCCATGGTTGATGCAGTTTATCCTAACCTGCTTAAAATTGCCCGTGTCAGAAATTATTCTTACTATGTAAACCAGGCTGATGCTCAGAAAAAACATGCAGATACTTTTTCAAAGAATCACCGTCCCCTTTATGGAATCGACTACATGATTCATCCGGACGTAGAAGCAGCAGAAGCAATTGTTAAAGCAGTTGAGCATGGAGCAATTTCTGACGTACTTACTTTCGGTAACGGGGAATTTGAACTGGCTGCCCTTAACATTGAAAAGAATTCCAGAATGGATGGAATTAAGCTGAAGGATGCAAGACTCCTTTCTGAAACACCATTCATTGTAACTTACGTAGAAACGCCAGAAGGAACAGACCTGCCTGACGGAAACACAATTCTCCATGCCGGAGACAGAATTGGAATTTTAACAGGACGGGATAACATTAAGCATCTCATTGAACTGTGCGGCAGCAGAATTGATGCGCTTAAAAAAATCGTCATGGTGGGAGCAGGAAGAATTGGAACCATTGTTGCAGACCATCTTATTGAAAGAAGAAAAAATTCTTTCCTGAAAAAAATATTCGGTTCATCAAAAAAACTTGCCCAGGAATTTTACATTGTAGATTCTGACAGGGAACTCTGCGATGAAGCATCAAAAAGATTTCCTGAAGCAAAAGTTTTCCTTGGTGATATAACAGACGAAGGCTTTATTCAGGAAGAAGGTCTTGATAAATTTAACCTGATCATCTGTGCCACACACAACCACGAATTGAATATGGTTGTTTCAGCATACCTGGAATCCCTGGGAGTTGAAAAATCCGTTGCCCTTGTTGCCCACAGTGACTTTGCAGAAATTGCAAGAAAAATTGGAGTTGATGTTGCAGTACCTTTACGGGATACAGTAGTTGATTCCATTATGAGCCACCTGAGGGGACAGTCAGTTACAGAAATTCACACTGTTTCAAATGGAGAACTGGAACTGATAGAATGTGACCTTTCACCTAAATCAAAATTTGCAGGAAAATCCCTTAAGGATATTGCCAATCCAGGAGAATACCTTTTGCTGCTGGTAAAAAAACCGGGAACTTCAAATTACGAACTTACAACCGGAAAAACTGTTCTTTCACCGGGAGACCACCTGGTTATTATTCAGAGAGCAGGAAATAAAAAAGTCCTGGCAAAATTCAGCGGAGAGTAATCAATGGCATTTACAGTTTTCAGAATCATCGTTGTCATTCTTGGTATCATAGGAACTACTTACATTATTCCGGAAGCAGTTGCCCTTTACTGTAAGGAGTATGAAGTTCTTCCTTACTTTATTATTCCAATGGTTGCCAGCTGGCTTTTAACTTTATCAGTTCACCTCCTTGCTAAAAAAAAGAAAACAAATCTCAGCACAAGAAGCGCATTTGTTGTTGTTGCCCTGTCCTGGTTTGCGGCCAGCCTCTTTGGTGCAATTCCCCTTTACTTCAGCGGAGCCATACCAAAAATCACGGATGCTTTTTTTGAAAGTGCCTCAGGTTTTACCACAACAGGAATCACAATTCTCAACGACATTGAAGCCCTTCCCCGAAGCATAAATTTATGGAGATGTCAGACTCACTGGCTTGGAGGAATGGGAATTGTTGCCCTTACAGTTGCCCTGCTCCCAATTCTTGGAGTAGGAGGATTCCAGCTGGTTAAGGCTGAAACTACTGGTCCTGAAAAAGGTAAGCTCACACCTAAAATTACAACCACTTCCAAAATATTATGGATCATGTATTTTTCACTTACAGTAGCAGAATGCATTGCCCTTAAAATTGCCGGTATGGATTTTATTGATGCCTTAAGCCATGCCTTTTCTACCTTGGGTACAGGAGGCTTTTCTACAAGAAATGCCAGCATTGCTGCCTATAACTCAGTAAGTATTGATGTAATCATAACAATATTCATGTTCCTTGCAGGAATTAACTTTTCACTCTATTACTATGTTTTTGCAAGGAAGTGGGCTGATATAAAAGACAATACAGAGTTCAAGGCCTACCTGATTATTTTCTTTACAGCAGCCTTAGTTATTACAGGAATCAACACTCCTCAATTTAAGAATTTCTTTACTTCTGCAAGGTACAGTGTTTTCCAGACTGCTTCCATAATTTCAACAACAGGTTTTGGAACAAACGATTATACTACCTGGCATACAGGAGCACAGGCAATCATACTTGCACTCTTCTTTATTGGTGGAATGTCAGGCTCAACTTCCGGTGGAGTTAAAGTTATACGCTGGGTTGTACTTGGAAAAATTCTTCATAACGAATTTTCTAAAATGATTCATCCTCATGGAGTTTTTCAGATGAGAATCAACAAACAGCCTGCCCGTAAAGAATTAAGCAATACAGTTGCCGCATTCTTCTTTGTTTACATTTCACTGATTTTGTTCAGCACATTTTATACATGCCTTTTTGGAATAGATGTTTTCACTTCATTTTCAGGTGCCTTGAGTATGCTTGGAAATGTTGGTCCGGGCTTTAATTTACTTGGTCCAAGCTTCAATGCTTCCTGGCTTCCGGCTGCAGTAAAATGGATGTACTGTATTCTTATGATTGCAGGACGTCTTGAATTCTTTACTATAGTTATTTTCCTTTCACCATCATTCTGGAAAAAATGAAAAAACTTTCTGCCCTGCTTCTGCTTTTGCTTTTATTCTCCTGTATTTATGCTAAAGATGTTTTCAGTTCCGTCAGTATTAATATTGATGGTACTGAAATCAATGATTTAAGGGTAAGGAGCATTAAAACTTTTAACAGCAAAGGCAAGCTTATAAGAAACCAGGTTTTCAATTATACGGAGGATGGCTGGAAGGCTGAAAATGACATCCGCTATTCTTACTTTAAAAATGGAAATTTAAAAAAAGAAAGTGATTTGAAAAGTGATTATAAAATCAAATACAGCTATAAGGAAAATACAAATCTATTATATCAAAAAAAGATTTCTGGTCATGTGATTTTTAATTACAGGTATGATTCCAGAAATTTTATCAGCTATCAGTCCTTTGAGGGAATTAACTGGTCAAAAAAAATCCGCAGCGATTATGATCAGTATGGAAGAATTATTCACACTATTACGGATGAAACTTTTTCCGGCAAAAGAACAGTAAACGAATACATCTATAAATATGACAATTTGAAACGCCACTGCCAGTGTTTTCAAAACGGCCGTCTGTATTTTGAATTTGATTATGACCTTGATGACAACCGCACATTTCTCAGGGAAATGATTCCAGAAAAGAATTTATTTTATGAAGAAAAAAGAGACTTCAATCAGGAAGGAAAAATAATCCATATCCTTTATAAGGAGGAAGATTTTTCTGAAGAAACCTGGAACTGCTACGATCAGAATGGTTTAATACAAAAACGCTGTATCATCAATTCAAAAAAAGATAATGCTGAACTCACAGTCTGGAAATATGATTCCCTACAAAACCTTCTTACGGAAGAAGTCTATATTTTAAAGGAAAAACCCTACCTGGAAAGTTCTGAAGATTTACAGTTGCTTAAAGAAAAGCCTTCAGAATTAATTAAGTACAATCACATATATTCCTATGTTTACAGTAACGATGGAAAGATTTTAAAACAGACAGAATATATGCGTAACTGTGACCCCTGGCCGGAAGATAAAAGTCCGATTGTAATTTACTAGCCCGAATGTCGAGTTTTGAAAAGTTGCTAACATTACAAAAAAAACGGCGCGAAGGAGTGAAAACAACTTACGAAAACACTTATTTTGTGCTGCCGCGATAGCGGCAAACGTAAATAATTACAAGCACAAAATACGTGTAGCAGGCGAGCGGTGCCTTCACAGCATAGCTGTTCGGTGAATCACTCAAAATGCACCACTGGTGCATTTTGCCGGCTTCGCCGTCGTTCCCTAGGTTTCGATAAGTTGTTTTCATGACTGGGAGCTGTTTTTTTTGATAAATTCGTTGATTTTCAAAACTCGACATTTGGGCTACTAGTAAAATTTAATTTGCGTGTTAAAATTATTATATGACAAAGTTATCAAAACTCCTGATTAAAAATTTTGTTGTTTTCTTTATGATTATATTATTCTTTGCAAATTTTTTGACAGTTCTTGCACAGATAAAAACAGCAAAAACAAACGCAGCTGAACTTCTTGAAAGCTCAACATCAATCTTTGAAGTTAACATAAAAGATTCTTTTCAGCACAATATTATAATCAGGACAAGATACATTTCTGCAATCTGTAATCTTGCAAGAGATTATCTTTCACGAGATTTTCTAGCAAGCCTTTCAGCCTCCCTTGGATTTGAAAACATTGCGGTTATTGATAATCAAGGCCGTATCACCTCCTCCTACGGAAAAGATTATCCTGAAAATTACAACGCCTTTGCAGACCAGGAAATTATGTCAGTTATCAGGAAATTACAATCAGCTGGCGAATCCATGGAAGATTATTCCTCTATAGAAGAAACTGCTTTAAAGACAGCAGGCTCAATGTTCAGCGGAGGATTTCTTTACATTACCTACAGCAAAGAAAGAACAAAAATTCTTTACGACAACACTGTAAAGAATTTTACTATGAATCAAAAAATTGGAAAAACAGGTTACGCAATCATCATTGATAAAAACGGTAAAATTATCAGTGATGTTGGAAGCATAGAACGCCTTGGTTTACCAGTTACAGAAATTGGCTTTAAGAAATACAGTGACATAAATTCACTCCAGCAGGACAAGCTTTACAAAGACGTAATTTATGACAAGCCTTGTTTTTTTACAGTTGAAGATTTTGAACATTTCAGAATGATTGCAGTTATTCCACAGGAAGAAGCAGAAGAATTAATCAACAGAAATGTTATCTTTGCTTCAATATACGAAATGCTCACCTTTATAACAATTTTTCTTGTTACTTACATTATGCTTAAAAAAACAATCATCAGGAATCTGGATAAAACTGATGAGAAACTTTCTGAAATTACAAAGGGTAATCTTGATGTAATTCTTGAACCTTCCCGCATTCAGGAATTTAATAATCTTTCAAAAAATATTAACGAAACTGTTTCTTCACTTAAAGAACTCACAGAGAAAGCACAGTTCCAGAATAAAAATAAATCCCTCTTTCTTGCAACAATAAGCCACGAAATACGCACGCCAATGAATGCAATTGTAGGAATGAGTGAACTGGCCCTCGACTTTAATTTACCGGATAATGAAAAAAACACAATCCGGCAAATCAGAACTTCTTCCCTGAACCTGGTAAATATTATTAATGATATTCTGGATTTTTCAAAAATCGAGTCAGGCAAACTGGACATTATTTCAAATGACTATGATCTGCTGAAAACTTTATATGATATTTCAAATATAATTCTTGTAAGAATTAAAGATAAAAATGTTAAACTGATTTTGCAAATTGATCCTGAACTGGCAAATTACTTTCACGGAGATGACATGAGAATCAGGCAGGTGCTCATTAACCTGGCAGGAAACTCAGCAAAATTTACAGAAAAAGGAAGTATTATAATTCGGGCAGAAAGCCTTCATAATTACGAAGACCGTGAAGGCATCAGGTTTTCAATTCTTGATACAGGCATAGGAATAAAAGAAGAAGACCTTTCAAAACTCTTTACAAATTTCACTCAGGTAAATATGCAGGCAAACCGTAAGAATGAAGGAACAGGGCTGGGACTTGTAATTTCAAAAAAACTTATAAATCTGATGAATGGAAATTTTTCAATTGAATCGGAATATGGAAAAGGAACAAGCATCCATATTAACCTCCCGCAGAAAATTGTTGACTATAAGACTTGTAATCAGGCATACCCTTCCCTTTTCCAGAAAGCAGAATTTGATAACATTTATATGAATTTAAAAAACATACCTGTTGTAGAACTTCTTAATCAAAGTGAATTTTCTTCTCTTTTTGTTGACCACAATATTTCCACTCAGACCTTTACTGCACCAGAGGCACGAATTCTTGTAGTTGATGACAATGATGTAAACCTTCAGGTTGCAGAAGGGCTGTTAAAAAAGTTTGACATCATTCCAGTTACTGCACTTAGTGGAAAAAAGGCAATTGAACTTACTGAAAAAGAAGATTTCCATATTATTTTCATGGATCACCAGATGCCGGAAATGGATGGAATTGAATGTATGAAAATAATAAATGACCGGGATAAAAAAGAACGGAATAAAATAATTATTGCATTAAGTGCTAATGCAATTAATTCTGCAAAAGAAATGTTTCTTTCTAATGGCTTTGATGATTTTCTTTCAAAACCGGTACAGGGAAAAGATTTTGCAAATGCCTTACGAAAATGGCTGCCTGGAAAAATAATTCAGGAAAATAAAATCGAGGAACAATCTGATTTTCAGATTCCAGAAGACTTTCCATCAATTAATCATGAAATAATTAATCGGGAACAAGCAATAAATTTTTCAGGAGATTTTGAAAACTGGTTAAAGGCTGTAAAAATTTTTTATAATCTCATTGATCAAAAATCAAGTGAAATTGAAAAATATCTTAACAGCAGTGATATTAAAAATTTTACAACTCAGGTTCATGCATTAAAAAACTCATCAAGAATCATCGGAGCAGAAAGGCTTTCAGTACTTGCAGAGGAACTTGAAGCAAAAGCCAGAGAACTGGAAAAAGAAAGCAGCAGTTTATCCTCCATAAAAAATAAGGCTGAAACAATGCTGGATCTTTATAAATCATATAAAAGTCATTTGGAAAATATTTTTCTTTACAGGAAAGAAAACAAAATTGAAGCAAATGAAATTAGCAGTCAGGCCTTGAATCTGCTGTTAAATGATATATTAAAAGACAGCCAGGAAAATAATTTAAATTCTCTTGAGGATAATTTAATAAAGCTGAAAAGTTTTAAGCTGCCGGAAAATATTGAAAGCAAAATTACAGACCTTGAAAAAGCAGTAGAAAATATTGATTTTGAAGAGGTTAACAAAATACTGAAAATGATTATATAATATACAAAAGTGAGGGTTATTATGGATATTTTACTCATCTCCGAAGAAGGCGTACTTAATGACAATCTGGTTGCAGAGATGGAAAATAATTATGACATTCAGTTTGCAAGATTTGAAAAAAGCATTTTTGATACTATAGAAGCAGAACCTCAGAAACTCATTCTGGTTTTCTTAAACAATCTGTCTGCAGAATCTGAAAGAGTATTAAATCACCTGGTTCTCTACGGAAAAAGTCCAATTGCAGTTTGCGGAACAAGACCGGACTGCCGTCAATATATTGGGGAAAAATTCAGCCTGATTTATAAATTTATCTTCACCCCTATTCCTTTAAAATCCTTCATGCATGAACTAAGAAAAATCTGGAACCAGATAAATGGAGTAAAAGAAAACCCGGTTCAGGAAGAAAAGAAAGAAGAAGAAAGAAAAAAAATCCTTCTTGTGGATGATGACCCTGTTACCTTAAGAACTGTTAGCGTCTGGCTCAAGAACGATTATGACGTAGCTGTTGTAAAAAGCGGCGCAGCCTGTCTAACCTATCTGGGTAAAGCAAGACCAGATTTAATTCTTCTTGATTACGATATGCCTGTAATGAGCGGAACAAAAACTCTTGAAGCAATCCGCACAGAAGATGAATTCAAAGACATACCAGTTGTTTTCCTTACGGCTGTAGCTGACATGACTTTAGTTCAGCAGGCAGTTCAGTTAAAACCACAGGGTTATATTTTAAAATCCCAGGGAGCTGCAATCCTCCTTGAAAAACTCCATAACTTATTTGATTTAATTAAAAAAGAAGACTAGTAAAGTGTTTTTAGCTGTTGTTATTACTTTTTTTTCAATACTTCTAATTATTTATGTAACTGTATTACTTTTCTCCAGAGAATTTGTAGGTAAGCCTGAAAAATACAAAAGCAGCAGGTCAGCTCCAGAAGAGTTTCTCATTAAAAAAGAAAATCATACCGGAGTTCAAAGCGGCCCGGAATGTTCAGGATTTTCTTCCGCCTATGTTCTCCGCCATTATGGAATTCAGGCAGACGGATTAAAAGTATACGAAGCTCTTCCAAAAGCTCTTAAGGATGGAGCTGTTGTACCGAAGGGAATAGTTCAATTCTTTACGAAAGAAGGTTTTACAATCCACTACTACACTGGAAGCCTTAAAAATCTGGAAGAAGAAATTAGTAAGGGGAATCCTGTTATTGTTCTCATACGCACATCCATTGATACTAACTGGCTTCATTACGTTCCAGTTGTGGGCTATGATAAAGAATATTTTTATCTGGCGGATTCCTTCAGTGAAAAAATCAATACAAATGCAAGATATTATAACAGGATTGTTTCAAGAGAAGAATTTATTAAACTCTGGAAAACAAAACGTATCTATATACCTTTTTTAAACCATATTTTTTTAGTGGTAGAAAAAAACGACTGAAACAATTTTTCCGCTTAAATTTTATCAGGTATTTGACACAGAGCCTAATACTCTATAAATTTAAACTGTATGAATGCAAACCAAAATCCTATCAAAATCCTTTCAATAGGAAACATTTCAGTTGACATAAAGGCCTATACTCCGGAAGAAGACGGTACAGAAGCGTACAGAGACGGAAATATTGAACTTGTTCCAGGCGGAGTGGGAAGAGGAATGGCTATCAACCTTAAACGTCTCGGATTAGACTCATATTTACTTGCATACGTTGGAAAAGACATTTTTGGTGATTATCTCAGCAGGGAACTTGAAGAAAACAAAGTTAATACCACACTCCTCCGCAGAAGCAGCGAATATAAAACTTCACTTTTTTCAGTTATGTCTTCTGCTTCAAGTAAAACGGCCAGCTGTATTTACAATACAAATATTGTTCGTGAAATTACCCTGGATAATGAAGTCCGCAATGTAATCGAAAGAGAGAATATTAAAAACATCTGCATGGATTCAAATCTTACTCACGAAACCTTAAGTGACTTTTACGAATTAAAAAAAGAAAATCCTGATTTTTTTATTTTTCAGAATGCAACTGCACCAGACCTTGCACGTAAAACTCTTGAATGGGCACCACTCATTGACCTTTTTGCATGTAACGAATATGAAGCAGAAGCAATTATAGGTGAAAGCCCTGAAGCTGACCTTCCAACAGCTGATAAAATGCAGGCTCTGGGGTTCAAAAACTTTATCATTACCCTTGGTTCAAGAGGCGTAATGGTTCGTATTGGAAATCAGACATACATCCAGCCACCATACAAACTTCCAAAAATCGTTGACACTATTGGTGCCGGGGATGCTTTTGCATCAGGTTTCCTTATGGGCTATCTTGAAAAGGCAAACATAAAACAGTGTATTAATTATGGATTGGCCTGTGCAAAGGAAACACTTCTTACAAAACAAACAACCAGTGAAATTCTTTCCAGAGCTTATCTGGAAACATATCAGTTTGAAGAAAACAGCGGAGTTATATGATGAGTTCCATGAAAAAATTTTTTATCTTTACAGTTTTATTATTTTGTTCCGGTTTAATTTTTGCAGAATCTAAAGTTTATAATTTATATGATTTTTATACGGAACTTCCAGTTATCTATACAAGGTGCAATGACAACGAAGAAATCAGCATTATTGCTGAAATAGCCCTGGCATATAACAAAAATGATACTGCAGCACTGGATGAAATTAAAAACAGAAAAATCGAAATCATTGATTTCTTAAGAAGTTATTTTTCTAAAAAAACTTATGCAGAAATTTATGGACACAAGGATTTAATACAGATAGAAATCCGTGACTACATTAATGAAAATATTTTAACCCAGTCCAGAATTCGTGAGATTATCTTTATAAAGCTCGAGCTGCTTCATATTTAAGAAGCTTTAATAAAAAAATGGGGCTGTCCCAAAAGTATGGGGGTAGCCCTAATTATTTTAAATTTACAAGTGAATTCGAATCTGCTAAAATTTAAATATGAGCAGAGGCGTAAGCGATAAAATCACATACAAACCATATAACCAGGGCGAGCAGTGGCTCCTGCCACCAAGTCTTGATGAACTGGTTCCGCAGAATCATTTTGTAAGAATTGTCAGCAAAACAGTAGATGAACTCGAGATTGAAGAAGTATTTGCACGAAACACAAAAGGCGGAGGAGCAAGCAGATACAATCCGGTCATGCTGCTTAAAGTATTGATTTACTGCTACATGACTGGAACCTATTCTTCACGACAGATTGCGAAGCAATGCCGCGAGAATGTAAACGTGATGTGGCTAACAGGATTCCAGAAACCAGACTTCAGAACGATTAACACATTCCGAAGTGAAAAGCTGAAAGACTCAATCGAAGAAATATTTGTATCGACAGTTAAACTTCTGAACAGAAAAGGCTATGTAAGTCTTGAAAAATATTTTGTAGATGGGACTAAAATCGAAAGTGCCGCAAACAAATACACATTCGTCTGGAAAAAAGCCGTAGAGAAAAACGAGAAGAAACTGGACGAAAAGCTGACGGTCTTTCTCAAAGACGTAGAAGAAATTACACGGAAAGAAAATCAGATTTACGGTGACAAGGACTTTGCAGAAACGGGCGATGACACTCCAGTAACAAGTGAAGAAATCAAAGCCGTTGCCGAGCAGATCAATAGAAAACTTGCCGAAATAAATGACCTTGATGACGAAGATTCAAAAGATGTAAAAAAAAACTGAAGAAAGCAAAACGCCAGATTGAAAAAGATTATCTTCCAAGAAAAGAGAAATACGAGAAGGCTAACGCCACTTTTAATGACAGGAACAGCTACTCAAAGACAGACGAAGATGCAACTTTCATGCGGATGAAGGAAGACCACATGCTCAACGGTCAGCTCAAACCGGGTTATAATATTCAGGTCGGCACAGAGAACAATTTCGTAATCGGCTATGACGTATTTCCCAATCCAACAGATACACGTACATTTATTCCACATCTTGAAAATGTTCAGAAACGTCTTGGATGTAAGTTTAAGTTTGCAATTGCTGATGCCGGTTATGGAAGTGAAGAGAATTACGATTATCTGGAAGAAAATGAAATTACAGGAATCGTAAAATACACAACTTATGAAAAAGAAACAAAAAGGAGTTTCGCGAAAAAGACATTCAACACTGAAAACTGGAAATACGATGCTGAACAGAAAGAGTACACCTGTCCTTGCGGAAATCCTGTTCCTTACAAAAAGACAGTAACTAAGAAAAATAAATCCGGATATTTACAGACTTACGAAGTTTATCAGTGTGAAAACTGTGAAGGCTGTCCTTTCAGAGAATTATGTACAAAATCTGAATATAGCAGAGTGATTCAAAGAAACGGGCACTGGCTTGAACAGAAATCAAAAGTAAAAGCGCTTCTTTCAAGTGAAGAATATAAAACTCTTATGAAAAAGCGTTCCACTGAATGTGAAACTGTCTTTGGTCAGACAAAAGGCAATTTAGGTTTCAGGCGATTTCATCTTCGGGGAAAAGAAAAAGTAGGAACTGAATGGGGATTACTGATGCTGGGATATGATTTCAAGCAGCTGATTCGATTAATGAACGCCTAAGAAAAAAAACAATAAACGAAAATCTACAAAATTCATTTAAACATAAAAAAGGCTGCCCTTTTTGAAGTCTTTTAATAACTTCTAGGACAGCCCCTTTTTGTTTTATTCTACT
>JAEEGH010013780.1_pt1 | contig 17868 bp, 18 predicted proteins | sample 9134181 | NCBI WGS metagenome assembly JAEEGH01 (sample SAMN16246544, study PRJNA631951) | gut metagenome | biome: gut microbiome; feature: rumen; material: DP-attached | host: Bos | place: Iran: Karaj | collected 2018-10
GCTTATCGCCGTTGCGCACCCCCACGATGGCCACGGGGCAGATCTTGGGATAGAGGAGGTTCCCGCAGTCGGGGCAGCGGAGGGCCCGCTCCGTGTCGGAATGGACCATCTCATGGCCGCAGCGCCCGCAGTAGCGGTTGCCGGTGTACCAGCTCCCCAGGGTGGAGGCTTCCAGGGCGGCATAGGCGAAATGCTTGGGCTGCAGCCGCTGGAGGCTGAACAGGGGCATGAGGTCCCAGCCCTCCAGGACGGGCGGTGCCTTCACCACGCCCTGCTTTTCCAGGGCCAGGTAGAATTCGTCCCCGTCGATTGAGAATAAGTAGACGAACATCCCGCTCTTGTCCTCCAGCTCCCCATAGGTAGGGAAGAGGAGGGTGCCCATGCCCGTTTTGCAGAAGATTTTTTTGTTGTCGAAGAAGATCACATAGGACCCGGCGGAGGGCTTCTTCTCCGGGTCGTAGTGGTTGATATAGGTTTTCGGAGCAATATCCTGTATCATTTCATCAGCGCCTCCGCCGCCAGCTTCACGCCCAGCCGGATATAGCCGCCGCAGACGGCTTTCCGGGCCTCCAGGTCCTCCGGCCGCATGTCGGCGCAGCGGAGAGAACCCGCCCCTTCCCGGAAGGCCTCGGCCAGGGCCTTGGTCTTTTCGGAGAAGGCCATCTTTGCCCCAAAATCTCCGGGGGGCACCGGGTCCGACAGCAGCCCCAGGGCCGCCGCCGCGCCGGAAAGCGCGCCGCACACCTCACCCACGGCCAGGCCTCCGCCGAAGCCCTGCAGCAGCTTCCGGGCCGTCTCCTTGTCCAGCCCGCCTTCCTCCGCGAACATCAGAAACACGCTCTGGGCGCAGTTGCAGCCCGTGGCGTGCATGCCCGCGGCCTTTTCCGCAAGAAGCGCGATCTCGTCTTCCGTCCAGGTCTTTTTCATCAGAAGATCACCTTTCCTTCCGCCAGCAGGCGGTCATAATTGCGGCGGCCCGCCTCGTATACCTTGGCCTTGAGGGTGGGGTCCCGCAGCTCCAGCAGAATGCGGTTGTCCGCGCCGGACTTGGTGAAGAAGTCCGCGATGACCGCGTCCTTTTCCTCCTCGGTCATGTCCGGGGTGAATTTCGGCCCGTCGGTGAATATGAATCTGTCCCCATACATCTGCTTGAGCTTCCACTTGTCGTTCAGGGGCTGGCCGCCCCAGCTGTCCTCCCCCGCCTCGATGAAGAGGGGCACGAAATTCTCCACAAAGCCGCAGCAGTGGAGGTCGAAGTACATGCCCAGGCTGTGGACATGGTCCACCAGCTCCTTCACATAGGGCAGCAGCATCTCCCGCGCCGTGTCCACGCTGAAAAACTCCGCCCGCTGGGAGCCCCAGTCGTCGTTGAAGTTCACGATGTCGGCGTTGAACCACTTTTTGCACAGGCTGTAATACTTCTTGTGCACGTCCGTCACCGCCCGCAGGAAGCGGTGCACCGAGGGCTTCAGCTCGTCGTCGATGAGGGCCACGGCAGCCTCGGAGAAGTCCAGAATGGCGATGAGCCGCTCAAAGAGGCAGCCGGGCAGGTTGATCTTCACCGCCCGGTCCGGGGTGAGCCGGTCCTTGTTTCGCTCGTAGCAGCCCGCCCAGTCCCAGGTCTCCGGGTCCGGGATGGTCACATAGTCCTCCCAGTGCTCGATGTCCGGGCAGACGGGGTTGCCGGGCCGCACCATGGCCCCGCCCACCACGTCCACATAGACCCAGTCCACCCCGTAGCCGTCATTGATGGGGGTGTCGCTGCTCACGCCCTCGGGCCGGGGGCTGCGGGCGATGTTCTCCGGGTCGCAGTCCACCATGATGTCCGTGTTCTCCCCCATGGCGAAGGGGGGCCACATGGGGGTCTTGCCCTGGTAGAGGCGCAGGGTGTTCTCCCTGGGGGTGATGGGGGTGGTGTAGATATCCATCGGCGGACCGAACCGGCTGGGTATCTGCCCCCGGACGGTCAGCTCCGACCGGGTGAATTTGCTTGTGAGACCCATGATTATCCTCCATACGCTCCTTGTTCTTATTTAAGTAATTATACTTTGCGACCTATCCAAAGTCAATAAATTCGCCGCCCCCTTGCGGGAGCGGCGGGTACAGGACGTCAGGGTACGGGCACGGGGGTCGGGACGGGCGGGTGATGACTTCCGGCCATGACGGTGAGGAACAGAATGGCGGCGAGGACCAGCAGCAGGATCAGCGCCCCGGCGTACCAGCCGACGCCCGCCTTTCGCCCTCTTCGAACGGTCCGGAAGATGTGCAGGACGACCAGCGCCAGCCCTAAAAATACCGCGATGGGCAATTCCACGGAAAAAGCCTGATTGAATCTCAGCATGGTCTGTTCTCCTTTGTGTTCAAAATTCCCTCCTGCGCAGCGTCAGGAAGCAGCCAAGCAAGCCCAAAGGCAGCGCCGCCAGGGGCCAGAAGGCGATCAGGCCGGACGTGCCCGCCTCCGGCAGCCAAAGCCCGTAATGGCTGCCCATAAGCCGCCAGAGCAGCAGACCGTAAAGCCCCGCCAGGGCCCGCCCATAGAGACTGGCCCCCGCAAAGCAGACGATGGCGGCGCTCGGGGCCATCATCCCCAGGTCTATTGCCAGACGCAGGAAAAAGCAGCGCAGGAGAAAGCCGACCGGAAGCTGACGCCAGCCGGAAACAGCGGCCAGTGCCGACGTCAGCTGGGCTGCGGCAGAAATAAGGGCGCAGCCCAGGGAATAAAGCAGCAGCCTGCTTCCGAAGACCTGAAAGCGGCTGAAGCCCCGGCAGAGGGGAAAGACTGCCGCCCTCCCGTCGAACTCCGCACCCAGAAAGGCCGCCGCCCACGCCGCTCCCGCCAGGGGAACGAAATGCCGCACCTCCAGGACGAGCGCCAAAGCACTGCGGGCTTCCGCCGGGCCGACCCGGCGGGTATGCGCGCCTAGGGCCGCGGCAGCCTCCCAGCCCAGGAGCAGGCCCAGCGCAGGGGGGAGCAGCGTCAGCCACCAGCAGCAGGCCAGGGCCAGCAGATGGCTTTGCAGGCAGCGCTTCATATTTCCCGGAGCCCCAAAAAGCTGCCCTCCCGGACCCGGGCCTCCCGTTCCAGCTCCAGAAAATAGGCTTCCGCGTCCTTCAGGCCCCGCACCTCCATCCGCCGGTCCAGCTCGGCGGCGGTGATCGTTTCCAATATGCTTCCGAAGCGGAGAAAGATATAGTCCGTGGCAATTTTGTGAAGCTCCGCCAGCAGATGGCTGGAAATGAGGATCGTGACGCCCCTATCCCGGTTCAGACGTAGGATCAGCTCCCGCATCTCCGCGACGCCGCTGGGGTCCAGCCCGTTCATTGGCTCGTCCAGCAGCAGGAATTCCGGGCTGCCCAGCAGGGCAGAGGCCAGACCATAGCGCTGCTTTTGCCCGGTGGAGCATTGGCGCAGCGTCCGCCGCCGACTGTTATTGTCCAACCCCACCAGATCGCAGAGGGCCCGAAGATCCTGCCTTTGCGCCGCGGGAAGCAGTGCCTCCTGCACCCGCAGGTTCTGCCAGAGGCTCAGATCCTCATAGCCCGCAGCTTCGGCGATCAGCGTTCCTAACCGGAGCCGCGCTTCCCGCAGCCCCTTTTCATCCTCCGCACCGAAAAGCGCCATGCTGCCCGCCGTGGGAAGAGCCAGCCCCGCCATCAGCCGCAGCAGGGTGGTTTTCCCGGCGCCGTTGTCGCCCACCAGCCCATAGATACGTCCGTCCTCCAAGGAGAGATTAACGTCCGCAAGGGCGGTCGCTCTGCCGCTGCGCCGCCCGTATTCCTTGCCCAGGCCCCTGGCCTCAAAAACGGTCATTCCCGCCGCCTCCCCTCATTGAAAGTCCCGCCGCCGGAAGATCAGAACGGACAGGATCGGACAGATCACGATATAGGCCGCGCAGACGGCGCAGTAGCCCAGCAGCTTTCCGAGGGGGCAGCCCGCTGCCACAAGGCTTGCCGTATCCAGGTAAGCGAGGCTATTGTAGTAGGGGAGCATGATAAAGGGATAAAACACATACAGCCCCGGGATGATCCGGTGGAGCAGCGCCTCCGCCAGCAGCATGGCAGGTGCGGCGATCCAGGTTTTCCGCAGCAGCACATAGACGAAATAGACATAGCAGACTCCGGAGATGATATAGAGCTCCAGAACCAAGTAATTCCGCGCCAAAAGGCCGGGAGGCGCAGCCCGCCAGTCTGTGTAGTACCGGAGAAAAGCCAGGTACATGACGGTGGAGAGAAGGAGGCAAAAGACCCAGCTCAGGAGCATGCGGCTGAGGAGCGGTTTCACCCTCCCATAGAACCGGAGTTCCCACTGGATGCCCAGCGTCCGGGTGAGGGCCGGGGCCAGAGTGACGCCGGGCAGAAGAAGGAGCAGGAGGAACGTGCCGCCTGCCGCCACCACCGGCGCGGCGATCACCTGCCGGACGCGGAGAAGCGCCATGATCTCTTCGATGCTCTCCGCTCCCTCCGCTTGATTGATGCGTCTCATGCCGTCGAAACCGATCTGTTCCACCTGTTCCTCCAGCTCGCGGGGAGAGCCTTTCACGTCACCGTTGTCGAAAAACAGCAAAATGCTCAGAAGCAGGGCCGCGCCCAGGAACAGCAGGCAGAAGCGGCTGTGGAGCATGGCCCGCAGCTGTGCGCGCATGAGCTTTCCCATATGTCCTCCTTTCTCACGAAAAGACAAGACCGATCACCAGGCTCGCCCCCAGAGTGCCCAGAAGCCAAGGGAGCGGGATACCGCGGAAACTGCCCTCCCGGACGAGGAGCAGAGCCTTGTCCATTCCCCAGGTCAGCAGCAGTCCCGCCGTGACCCAGGCGCGCCGGGTACGATCCCGGTGAAAGCGCAGCAGCAGCCAAAGAAGGCAGGGAAGCGTTTCCCCCGTGAATTGGACGGCTCCGGCAAAGAACCGCCACCGGGGGTCGCCGTACACCTTCAGAAAGCGGTAGCCGCCGGAATCGAAATGCTCCAGGAAAAGGAGCGCCAGGAGGTGCCCCAGCAGGGCCAGAAAGCAGCCGAAAGCCAGCTTTTCCAGGTCCCGCTGCCAGCGTTCCGGCTGCCGAAGCCAGGACTTCCGGTATTCCTCCCGAAGCCTTTCCACGCTCCCCATCTTTTCCATGGCCCGAAGGGCGGCTTCCCCTTCCTCGAATCCCCGGGCAAGAAAGCTCTCTGCCAGGTCCGCCAGATGCTCCTCCAGCTCCTCATGCAGCCGCAGGCGGTATTTGCTGTCGGGCACCTCGGAAAGACAGCGCTCCAGATAGTCCGTCAATCGGTCCGGCATTCCGCCTGCCCCCGGAGGACGCTTTCCATCGCCCCCACGAAGTCCCGCCATTTCTTCTCCTTCACCGTCAGAGCCTTATGTCCTTTCTCCGTCAGGTGATACAGCACCCGGCTGCGCCCCGCCACATCCTCCCGATAGGAGGTGAGGAGTTCCTTGGTTTCCAGCCGGTGCAGGAAGGGGTAGAGGCTGCCCTGGCTCATTTCAAAGGCGTGGTCGGAGAGCAGGGCCATCTCCTGGATGATCTGATACCCGTATTTGTCTCCCCGGCTCAGCAGCTTCAGCAAAATCAGCCCATGGCTTCCCTTGGATAATTCCTTGTCCACCCGCATTTCGAATACCTCTCTTTCAGAGGCATTATATACCTCTGTTCAAGAGGCGTCAAGTGCGCGCTTCCCGCCGCCGCGGAAAAAGGCTCCCTCTCTGAGGGAGCTGTCGCCGCAGGCGACTGATTGTAGCACGCGCCCACCGCTGCGCGGTGGGTCCCCTCGCGCGGAATAGGGAGTCAGCGCATCGAACAAACGCCGGCTTTGAATCGCCTTGACTCCCTCCGTCTCCGTCTGACGCCGGAGCCACCTCCCTCAAGGCGGGAGGCAAAGAGAAGTGCATATCCCGTCTTGCCGAAGCTGCCCGCCCCTCTTTACATTTGCCGCCTCCTCATATAAAATGCACCTATACATATTTTGAAACGGAGCGTGCGACTATGGAAAGCATCCTGAAATACCCGCATCTGTTCGAGCCCATCGTGCTGGGGGGCACCGTGTTCCGCAACCGGGTGTTCTCCTCGCCCCAGGGCTTCTACAACGTCGGCCCCGAGAGCTATCCCAACGACGCCTGCGCCGCCTTCTTCGCCCGGAAAGCGGAGGGGGGCGTGGCCTCCGTCTGCATCGGGGACTGCATCGTGGACGGCAAGACCGGCACCCACTATCCCTTCCTCATGCGCATCGACGAGCAGGACTCCCTCCCCGGCTTCGCGGAGTATGCCTCCCAGGTCTCCCGCCGGGGCGCCGTGGCCAGCGTGGAGCTGAGCCACGCGGGCATTTATGCCCAGACCGTGGCCCAGCGGGGCGACCCGGTTTACGGGCCCGTGGAGATGGAAGGGCAGTACGGCCATGTGCTGGAAATGCCGGAGAGCGAGATCGAGCGCATCATCGGCTGCTACGCCAGGGCTGCCGCCTTTGCCAAGGGCGCGGGCTGCGGCATGGTCACCATCCACGGTGGCCACGGCTGGATGCTGGCCCAGTTCTGGAACAAGAACATCAATACCCGCAAGGACAAATGGGGCGGAGAGTCCATCGAGAACCGCATGCGCTTCTCCATCGAGGTCTGCAAGGCCATCCGCAAGGCTGTGGGCAGGAATTTCCCCATCGAATTCCGCATGAGCGGCAGCGAATGTTGCGAGGGCGGCTACGACATCGACGAGGGCGTCGAATTTGCCAAGCGTCTGGACGGTGTGGTGGATCTGATCCACGTCTCCGCCGGGCACCATCAGCAGATGGACGCCATGGTCATCACCCATCCCAGCATGTTCTGCGAGGACGGCTGCAACGCCAAATACGCCCGGGAGATCAAAAAGCACGTCAAAACCCCCGTGGCCACCGTGGGCGCCTTCACGGACCCGGCCATGATGGAGGAGGTCATTGCCTCCGGCGGGGCAGACGTAGTGGAATTTGCCCGCCAGACCCTGGCGGACCCGGATTTCATGGTGAAGGCCCGCACGGGGCGGGAGGATGAGATTGGTCGCTGCATGCGCTGCATGTCCTGCTTCGCCTCCACCGGCGCGGGGCGGCATTTCCACTGCGCCATCAACCCCGAGACCGGCCACGAGCTGGAATACCGGGCCATGCCCCCGGTGAAGGAAAAGAAAACCGTCCTGGTGGCGGGCGGCGGCGTGGGCGGCATGGAAGCGGCCCTCACCGCGGCAAAGCGTGGCCACAAGGTCATCCTCTGCGAGAAGGGGCCCAAGCTGGGTGGCGTGCTCCTTTGCGAGGATAAGGTGCCCTTCAAGACCCACCTCAAGGAATACCTGGAGCGCCAGGCCATGCTCTGCGCCCGGGCCGGGGTGGAGATCCGGCTGAACACAACGGTCACGCCCCAGTACGCCGTCGCCCAGAAGGCCGACGTGCTCATCGCCGCCCTGGGCGCCCGGCCCGTGAAGCCCCCGGTGGAGGGCATCGACGGCGCCAATGTCTACGCCGCCGAGGAAGTCTATCTGGACGCTTCCAAGGCGGGGCAGAGAGTGGTCATCCTGGGCGCGGGCCTGGTGGGCGTGGAAATGGCCATTTTCCTGGCCCAGCAGGGCAGGGAAGCCACCCTGGTGGAGATCCTGGACCGGCCCAACCTGGAAAACGCCGCCATGCATGCCATGGCGGTCATGAAGGAGCTGCGCCAGCGGAAGATCCCCATGCGCCTCAACACCCGGGCCACGAAAATAAGGCCCGACGGGGTGGAGATCGAGGGGCCGGAGGGCAAGGGCTTCCTGGAGGCCGACACGGTGATCTATGCCGCGGGCATGCGCGCCCAGCGGGACGAAGCCATCGCCCTGAGCCAGTGCGCCCCGGAATTCGTCATGCTGGGGGACTGCCAGACGCCCAAAAACATCATCGCCGCCACCCAGACCGCCCACACGGCGGCCATGCTCATCGGCACCCGCTGAACCATCCCCCCGCCAAACCGGCTCTGCGGGAAAAAGGCGAAAAGAAAGATTGAAATACGGTGAACAAAGGTATATACTCTTTGCGTTTGGAAATTATCTCACTTAAAATAGGAGAAGGGAGTACGAAATGAGAGATATCTATCTTGTGAACTGCTGCCGCACCGCCGTGGGCAGCATGGGCGGCAGCCTGAAGGACACCCCCGCCCCCGAGCTGGGCGCCATCGTCATCAAGGAGGCGCTGAAGCGCGCCGGCCTGGACGCCGCCAATGTGGATGAAGTCATGATGGGCTGCACCCTGGTCGCCGCCATGGGCCAGAACCCCGCCCGCCAGGCCGCTGTGAAGGCCGGCGTGCCCGTGGCCGTGCCCGCCTACACCGTCAGCATGGTCTGCGGCAGCGGCATGAAGGCCGTCATCGAGGCTGCCCGCGCCATCTCCGCCGGGGATGCGGAAGTGATCGTGGCCGGCGGCATGGAGAATATGTCCGCCGCCCCCTATGCGCTGCCCGACCTGCGCTACGGCAAGAAGATGGATGTCGCCCAGTCCAAGACCGGCCTTGTGGACACCATGGTCAACGACGGCCTGTGGGACGTGTTCAACAACTACCACATGGGCACCACCGCTGAGAACGTCTGCGACATCTGGGGCATCACCCGGGAAGAGCTGGACGACTTCGGCTACTCCTCTCAGATGAAGTACAAGGCCGCCAACGAGGCCGGCAAGTTCAAGGATGAGATCGTGCCCGTGCCCGTGCGCGTGAAGAAAGAGATCATCGACTTCTGCGAGGACGAGTTCCCCCAGAAGAATCCCGACCGGGAGAAGATGGGCAAGCTGAAGGGCGCCTTCAAGCTCTCCGCCGACAACGCCTTCAAGGCCGACGGCGGCACCGTGGAGGATACCTTCGGCGCCAAGGCCACCAAGAAGGTGGCGCATGACGGCTCCCTGCGCGTCACCGCCGGCAATGCTTCCGGCATCAACGACGGCGCTGCCGCCATCGTCCTGGCCTCCGGCGAGGCCGTCAAGAAGTATGGCCTGAAGCCCATGCTCAAGCTCACCGGCTGGGGCCAGGGCGGCGTGGATCCCAAGATCATGGGCACCGGCCCCGTCGCTGCCTGCCGCAACCTGATGGCCAAGACCGGCGCGAAGATCGAGGACTTCGATCTGATCGAGGCCAACGAGGCCTTTGCCGCCCAGTCCCTGGCCGTGGCCCGGGAGCTTGGATTCGACATGGCGAAGGTGAACGTCAACGGCGGCGCGCTGGCCATCGGCCATCCCGTGGGCTGCTCCGGCGCCCGGATCATCGTGACCCTGGCCCATGAGCTGATGCGCCGGCCCGAGGCCAAGAAGGGCCTGGCCACCCTCTGCATCGGCGGCGGCATGGGCGTCGCCACCTCCTTCGAGAAGGTCTAAACAACAGAAATCTCTTCGGGCGGCTGCGGAGAAACGCAGCCGCCCGAATAGTAAAGGAAAGGATGTGACCGGCATGCTGGATATGGAAAAGCTGGGTAAGCTGGCAGAGAGCTTCGGCTTCACCGCCTGGGGCGAACTGGATATGAGCACCCTGGAATTCAAGCCGGAGGTGCGGGATATGTGCGAGGCCAACACCTGCGGCCAGTGGAACCGCACCTGGGCCTGCCCGCCCGCCTGCGGCACCCTGGAGGAGATGCGGGAAAAGGTGAAGGGCTACCACCGGGGCATCCTGGTGCAGACCGTGGGCCAGATGGAGGATTCCTTCGACATCGAGACCATGATGGAGACGGCGGCGAACCACAAAAAGAATTTCGACGCCCTGTGGGACGAGCTGCGGAAGGAGTGGCCCGGCCTCATGGCCATGGGCACCGGCGGATGCAGCCGCTGCGCCAAATGCGCCTATCCCGACGAGCCCTGCCGCTTCCCGGACAAGCTCTGTCCCTCCATGGAGGGCGCGGGCCTGGTGGTGAACGAGGTGTGCACCGCAAACGGCCTCAAGTATAACCACGGGAAGGACACCATCTGCTACACCGGCTGCTATCTGCTGGACTGAGCGGAATAAACAAAAACGGGGAGGAGCGGCTTTTGCCGTTCCTCCCCGTTACTATGCGGTTTAAACTGTGAGCGCCTCCTGCTCCGGCAGCTTTTCCAGCTGCTCCGGCTTGCCCAGGAGCTTGCGGAAATAGTTGAAGGCGTTGGCGAAATACAGGCCGGAGGCGATGCGCTCGTCCATGACCACGCCCAGGGGGATGCAGCGCTCGAAGCGGACGCCCTCCGTGGTGCGCTTGGCGACCTCGTGCATGGTGCCGATGGTGACGGAGACGCTGGTGGTGCCGAATTCATAGACATGGTGATAGATGTGATTGGTGCGGATGCTGGCCAGGTTGGAGATGAGCATGCTGGCGTGGAAGGGGCTGGCCTTCACAAGGGCCCTGGGCAGCAGCCCGTGCCGGTCCGCAAAGCGGAGGATCGCCATGAGGAAGCCCAGCAGGGGCTTCAGCTTCAGCAGGACCTTGATGGCCTTGTCCAGGGATTGGTCGTCCTCCTCGTTGCGGCTCACGTCCACGAAGCTCTCGATCTTATTCTGGACGTCGAAAAGCGTGTCCTTGTCGTCCAGCGTGATCTTGTTCATGCTCTCGCCGCCGCCGGGCTTCAGCACCACCATGCTGACGGTCTTGTCCACATGCTCATAAATGGTCCGCCCGCCGATGAAGCGGTTCAGATCCGGGTATTTGTCCAGGGTGCGGAGATAGGCGGTGATGAGCAGGGCCATGTGATTGACGGGCCGCCCCTCCTTCCGCTTCTGGTTCATATAGCTGCGCAGCGGCTCCTCGGGGATGTCCACCGTGATCATGTTCATGGCGTCATAGCGGTGGGTGAGAAAATAGGGGATCAGAAAATAGATCGGCTCGTCCTGCTTGACTTTCCGGCCATCACAGCGCATGACTTCTTCCTCCATGACAGGCCTGGTTTTCCCCGGGCCTTATTCATCATTCATAGAATATTCACACTTTACCTTCTCCCGGGCCTTTTGTCAATGTTTTTATCTGTAAGCGCAGATTGGGCTTGCAACTGCCGGAGAAAGGGGCTATAATACGCAGGCTGTGAAACCGCTTGCCGACACGAGTTTCCCCGTGCCTGTCGGCGGGCGGGTCTGTTTTTGAGAATTCGAGGCGAAAGACATGCATATGGAATCCCTTTTGGCCGTGGGCGTGGCCGTGATCGCGGGCCTCATGCTGACGCGGCTTTTCACCAGATTGAAGCTGCCGGATGTGACCGCCTACCTGGTGGCGGGTGTGCTGATCGGCCCCTGGGTGCTGGGGCGGCTGGGAGTGCCCGGCCTGGGCCTCAGTACGGCGGAGGAAGTGGATAAGCTGGAGTTCCTCAGCGACATCGCCCTGGGCTTCATCGCCTTTGCCATCGGCAGCGAGTTCCGGTTGTCGAAGCTCCGGGAGATCGGCAAGCAGGCCACGGTGGTGGGTATCGTCCAGAGCGTCATGGCCGCCCTGGTGGTGGACGCCGCCCTGCTGGGGCTGCACCTCATCCTGGGGGATAAGCTGCCCGTGCCCATGGTCCTGACCCTGGGCGCCATCGCCACCGCCACCGCCCCCGCCGCCACCCTCATGGTGGTGCGGCAGTACAAGGCCAAGGGCCCCGTGACGGATATCCTGCTCCCTGTGGTGGCCCTGGATGACGCGGTGGGCCTGGTGGTCTTTGCCGTATCTTTCGGTGCGGCCCGGGCCATGGTGGAGGGCAGCGTGAACACGCTGGAAATCTTCCTGGCCCCGCTGCTGGAGATCGTTTTCTCCCTGGTGCTGGGCGCCCTCCTGGGCCTCGTTCTCAGCTGGATCGAAAAGTACTTCAATTCCAATAAGAACCGCCTGACCCTCATGACCGGTTTCGTGCTGCTCACCGTGGGTCTGGCGAAGATGGAGTTCTCCCTGGCGGGCATGACGGTGGGCTTCTCCCCGCTGCTCACCTGCATGATGCTGGGCACCGTGTTCTGCAACGTCTGCCCCCTGTCCGAGGACCTGATGGAGCGGGAGGAACGCTGGACCGCCCCCATCTATACCATCTTCTTCGTCCTCTCCGGCGCGGCCCTCCGCTTCGATGTGTTTGCCGATGTGACCATCGTGGGTATCGGCGTCGTCTATATCCTGACCCGCTGCGCGGGCAAGTTCTTCGGCGCCTGGCTCAGTACCACCGCCACCCACTGCGACCCCATGGTGCGCAAGTGGCTGGGCATCACCCTCTTTCCCCAGGCGGGCGTGGCCCTGGGCATGTGCCTCCAGGCAACGGAGCTGGGTCAGCAGGGCATCCTGGTGCGGAATATCATCCTGTTCAGCGTCCTGGTCTATGAGCTGGTTGGCCCGGCCCTGACAAAGATGGCCCTGACGAAGGCCGGGGACATCAAGCCCAAGAGCTACGAAGTCCTTAACCGCCGCAAGCTCAAGCTGGAGAGCGCGCAGTCCAAATAAAGCAGATCGGCTGGACCATTTGCGGTCCAGCCGATTTTTCGTAAAGGCTTACGACGCGATCAGCGTCCCTGCTCCAGGGTGAGCTGATTCCGGGCGACCCGCCGGATGGAGGCCATGTCGTCGGTATACACCACGTCGAAGGTGTGCAGATCGTCGTTCGTTACCTGAATGAGCTCACGCAGGGGGGCAAAATCCTCGGTTTCCAGATAGTTTTCCGGCAGATCGGTGACGTCCGTGAAGTAAGGCCACCAACCCATGCGGCTGTCGTCCCCAAGGAAAAAGCCGAGATTCGGATTGGCTTCGGAGATATTCCGAGGCGCACGGACCACAAAGACGTAACGGTGATCCTTTTGGATGGAAAGCATCATCTCTCTGGAAATGTCGTAGTCCCAGCTGTTCACACTGTCGCCGCCGCCGTCGTTCATGTCGATGTTGGGGTCCGAGCCGATGAGCTTTTCGCTCATGGCGAAGACGAACAGGCAAAGCCTGTCATTCAGGAGCTGCGTTACCTGCTCCAGAATGGTGGTGTCCCCCGCCAGCAGCTCCACATCTTTCAGGTAGAAGATGCGGTTGCCGTCGTCCGGGTGGCGGGTAAAGGAGGGCCGCTGATCCGGGAAGTCCTCGTAGCTTTTCACGGTAGCTTCGATGACCAGCCGGTCCATATACCCATAGTTGGCCTGGGGCCCGTCGTGCCGGGTATATTCCTCTGAGACCCCGGCGGTCATGTAGCGGCGGTCCACGCTGTCGATATAGGGCAGGGCCTCCAGGGCGGACAGATCTTCTTCGCTCAAAGCCTCGTGGTGCTTCGTCTCATAGCTGACGCTTTCCCAATAAGACTGCCCCGGACAGGTGGGGTCCGTAAAAAGGAATTGGCTGTTAGCGCCATCCACGGGCCGGATCACCCGGCTCCGTTCCACCGTCAGGACGCCCTCCACCTTCTCCTCCGCCTCCCGCACCGCCTCGGTCTGCATGGCGTAGGAGGAGAGATTGTCCAGCAGCAGGAAGGCCGCCGCCGTCAGCAGCAGCACCGTCAGCGCCGTCTTCACCGGGCTGCGCAGCAGCGTCTTGAACCACAGCCCCATGGGCGGGGCGGCCTTGGGCCGCTCCCTCCGGATATACTGCACCCGCAGCAAAATCACCACTCCTTCCTTGATGCGATACACCAGGAGCCAGCCGGGCTCCACCCGGCAGGCCCTCACGTTCGTGCCCTTCATGGCGGCATCCCGGCAGTCCAGAGGCAGAGGCGCGCCGAGCCGCAGCAGCTCCAGCAGGGCGCGAAGCCTGGCCGGGCTGCAGCCCCTGGCTGTACCCCGGAGGAAATCACGCTTGAAATGGGCCGTATAACGGAGCCTGTTCATGTGTCCGTCCCCTTACTTTTCCAGCTCTTCCATCAGCTCGTCCACGCTGTCGAAGCAGGGGCTCAGGCCCTTCTCCCGCTCCGCGTCGGAGATGGCCCGCAGGGTCTTCCGGTCCGGGCGGCGCACCTCGAAGGGGATGCGCTGTTCCTGTACGGCCCGTTTGAGGAACATACGGCAGGCGGTGTTGAGGCTCAGGCCCATGTCTTCGAAAAGAGCGTCGGCCTGCTCCTTCAGCTCCTTGTCCACCCGCAGAGTCACGTTGACGGTTTTCATATTCCGGCCTCCTTGGCGCTTTTTTCTTCAATATACACGATAGTCAAGAATAACGCAAGTATTTTACTTCATTTTATGTGCAAATTCATGTATACGAAGGCAAAATTATCCCCGTGCCGCGGCTGCGGCACGGGGAACGCTTATCCCATCGGGGCAGATTCAGCGCAGGGTGAAGGTCTCCAGCATGGCGCGGAGCAGGGCTTCCTCCTCAGACGCCGGGAGCGGGCAGAGCAGGACGGCGGCCGCCGTGCCGCCGCTCACGTCCAGCAGCCAGGCGTCGGCCAGCCTCTCCCCGTTCTCGGCGGTGACCCGGCCCACGTCGCCCCGGACGCGGCCCAGGCTCGCGGCCTCTGAGAACTCGATGGAGGTGAAATCCAGGTAGCCGTCCATGAAGCCGGGCAGCAGGCTCTCCACGTCGCCCCCGGCGATGAAGCTCAGCTCCAGATAGGATTCCGGCGTTTCCTCGCAGCGGAAGACCCAGGCATTGTGGGCGTACTCCGCCGAGACGGCCTCCAGGGGCAGCAGGCAGGAGAAATCATGATCTCCGTTGCCCGTCAGGTCCCCGGAAAAGCGGTAGGCGGGATATTCCCTGCCCCCTGCGGTCAGGGTGGCCTCCGCCTCCGGCGGCGGGGTGGGCGTCGGCTTCGTCTCCGGCGGCTCAGTGGGCGCCGGGGTCTCCGTAGGCGCGCTCGTGGTCGGGACCTCCGTGGGCGCGGCGGTCGCCGGGGCTTCCGTGGGCGCGGCGGTGGGCGCCGGAAGCCCCGGCGAAGTGCAGGCGCAGAGAAGGAGCAGGGCTGCCGCCAGCAGGGCCAGCCGCTTCATCCCGCTACCTCTGCGGCCAGACGCTCCGCCGCGGCCTCCATACGGCGCAGGGACTCCGCCTTCCCCAGCAGGCAGCAGATCTCCACCGCGCCGCCGGGGGTGACCGCCTGGCCGCTGAGGGCGATGCGCACGGGCCAGAGGAGCTTGGCATTCTTCACCTCCAGCTTCTCCGCAAGGCCGATCAGCGCGTCGTGCACATGCTCCTGGTCCCAGGGGTCGATGGCCTCCACCGCCGGGATGGCGGCGCGGAGCATCTCCAGGGATACGGCCCGGTCCGTCTTGGATTTCTTGTTCACGAACAGCTCCGTGTCATAGTCCGACAGAGCCTTCAGGAAGCCCAGCTGGCCGGGGATGTCCGAAAGCTTCTCGCAGCGCTGCTGCAGGAGGGAGGCGATGAGGGCCGTATCCATCCCCTGCACCGCTTCCTCGATATAGGGCTTTGCCAGGGCGTGGAATTCCTCCGGGGTCTTGAGGCGGATATACTCGCTGTTGAAGTGGGTGAGCTTCACCGGGTCGAAGATGGCGGGGGATTTAGAAAGCCCCTTCAGGTCGAAGGCCTCCGCCAGCTCGGAAAGGGTGAACAGCTCCCGCTCCCCCGCCGGGCTCCAGCCCAGGAGGGCGATATAGTTCAGGATGGCCTCTTTGAGATATCCCTTGCTCAGCAGGTCGTCATAGGTGGGGTCCCCGTGGCGCTTACTTAGCTTGTGCTGGGCGTCCCGCATGATGGGGGAGCAGTGGATATACTTGGGTACCTCCCAGCCCAGGGCCTCATAGAGCAGGTTGTACTTGGGGGCGCTGGAGAGGTACTCCGTGCCACGGACCACGTGGGTGATGCCCATGAGGTGATCGTCGATCACATTGGCGAAGTTGTAGGTGGGCAGCCCGTCCCGCTTCATGAGCACCTGGTCGTCCAGGTCCGCGTTGGGGGCGGTGATGTCCCCGAATATCTCATCGTGGAAGGTGGTGCTCCCCTCGTGGGGGATCTTCTGCCGGATGACGAAGGGCTCCCCGGCGCTGGCCCGCCGGTCGGATTCCTCCTTTGTCAAGCTGCGGCAGGGGTCCTCCCCCCGGGAAAAGTCCCCGCTATCCTCCTCCGACTCGGTCTTTTCGCAGAAGCAGCGGTAGGCATGGCCGGTCTCCACCAGCTTTTCGGCGAAGGGGAGATACATTTCCCGCCGCTCCGTCTGCACATAGGGGCCCACGGGGCCACCGATATCCGGCCCTTCGTCCCAGGTAAGGCCCGCGCCCCGCAGGGTGCGGTAAATGACCTCCGTAGCGTCCTCCACCAGACGCCCCTGATCCGTATCCTCAATGCGCAGCAGGAACTTTCCCCCCGCCTTCCGGGCGATGAGCCAAGTATACAGGGCGGTGCGCATATTGCCGATGTGCATATAGCCGGTGGGGCTGGGGGCAAAACGGGTGCGCACTTCCCCCTTGGGGATGCGCGCCTCCAGCTCGTCGAACCAAGCCTGATCCTTCATATCGTAAACCTCCGTTTTTCTGCGGATTTGTATCCTCATAATAAATCATTTTATCGTCGCATCCGGGCCCTGTCAAGGTACTGTCCAGGTAAATCGCAGGGGCGGATATTGTCTTTTCCCCCATGGGATTATATAATGGGATATATCCAACAATTACCATCGGAGGCCGCTATGCATATTCTGATCCTCAACGGTTCCCCCGCCGGGGACGACAGCATCACGCTGCAGACCCTCCGCTACATACAAAAGCTCTTTCCCGGCCACGAATGGGCCCAGCTCCCCGTGGCCCGGCGGTGGAAGGCCCTGGAGAAGGACTTTTCCGAGGCGCGGGAAAAGCTGGAAAAGGCGGAGTTACTGATTTTCTCCTACCCCGTCTATACCTTCCTGGCCCCGGCCCAGCTCCACCGCTTCATCTCCCTCATGAAGGGCAGCGGCGTGGACCTGCGGGGGAAATACGCCACCCAGCTCACTACCAGCAAGCACTTTTACGACGTGACGGCCCACGAGTACATCCGCCTGAACTGCGCCGACCTGGGGCTGAAGTACCTGCGGGGCCTCTCCGCGGACATGGAGGACCTGCTGACGGAGAAGGGCCAGGGGGAGGCCCGCGCCTTTTTTGCGCGCATCCTTTGGGCCATGGAGCGGGGGATCGACGAGACGCTACCTGGCACGGAGGCGCCCTTCGCCCCGGCGCCTGCGACGGCGCCCCCGCGGGAAACCCCGAAGGATAACCCCAAAGAGGTCGTCGTCGTGGCGGACATGGGGCCGGAGGACAAGGCCCTGGCGGCCATGGTGGAACGCTTCCGCAGGGTCTGCACCAGCCCAAGCCGCGTGGTGAACATCCGGGATTTCGCCTTTGCCGGGGGCTGCCTGGGCTGCTTCCGCTGCGCCGCGTCGGGGCAGTGCTTCTACACCGACGGCTTCGACAAGCTGCTTCGGGAGGAGATCCAGCGCGCCGACGCCACGGTCTACGCCTTTACCGTCCGGGACCACTCCATGGGCTGCCAATTCAAATTCTACGACGACCGGCAGTTCTGCAACGGCCACCGCACCGTCACCATGGGGAAGCCCGTGGGCTACCTGGTGGACGGGCCTCTCTCCAAGGAACCCAGCCTCCGGATGCTGCTGGAGGCCAGGGCCCAGGTGGGGGGCAACCATCTCAGCTGGATCGCCGGGAACGAGGGGGACACGGACGGCGAGGTCGACCGGCTGGCCTCCGAGCTGGACTACGACCTGCGCAGCGGCTACAGGGAAAGCGCCAACTTCTACGGCGTGGGGGGCATGAAGATCTTCCGGGACCTCATCTTCACCATGCAGGGCCTCATGCGGGAGGACCACCGTTTTTATAAAAAGCACGGCTTTTATAAGGACTTCCCCCAGCGGCACCGGGGGAAGATCGCGGCCATGTACCTGGTGGGCGGGCTGATGAACAACCCCCGCCTCTCGAAAAAGCTGGGGTCGAACATGACCAAGGGGATGCTCATGCCCTACGAAAACGTACTGAAAAAAGTGAAATAAGGAATCCCATATGCTGACGGAAGGGGCCTGTTGCAAAAGAC
>JAEEGH010013781.1_pt1 | contig 17868 bp, 17 predicted proteins | sample 9134181 | NCBI WGS metagenome assembly JAEEGH01 (sample SAMN16246544, study PRJNA631951) | gut metagenome | biome: gut microbiome; feature: rumen; material: DP-attached | host: Bos | place: Iran: Karaj | collected 2018-10
CATCATTTCGGTGTAGTTCATGTTCACTTTGATTTTGAAAAGCCCCGGAATGCAGGCAATCATAACAGCCGCGCCGACAATAACAGTTATCCACTTTTTGTTGAGGATTGATTTTCCCATAGCTTCTATGCGCAAGTCTGATTTTGTAAAGCCGTCCGCGTTCACAGCCTCCGCCTTGCCAGCCGCTTTTTTGTCAGCCTTATCTTTGCCAAAGCTATAAAGACACGGCAGCAAAATCATAATATAAATGAAAATCACAAGAACGGCGGCGGCGGTAATTCCGCCAACCCAGCGCATCGGCCTAATTCCGCCGGCAAGAAACGAAAGCATTCCGCCCATTGTGGTGATTACCGTAAAGAACAAAGCCCAGCCTGAATCGCGGATGCCCATAACAACAGCTTCTTTTCTCTTTCCAAGTTTTCTGTAGTACAACTTGTAGCTGTTGATATAATGAACCGAATAGCCGACGGCAAGCGCCATAGAAAGCAGCACCGTAACGATAATCATAATATTGTTGCCGGTGATATTCAGCCATGCAGAAAAACCGAGCGTTGTGCCAAGCGCACCCACTGTAGAAATAGCCGGAACAATAACGCCGCGGAACGAGCGGATAAAGATAATCAGGAAAAGCAGCATCATCAAAAAGCCGATGCCAATCCGGCTGATGGCTTGTTCCTCTGCCGCCTTTTCCTCTTCATATTCAGTATAAGACAAACCCGCCGGGCGAAGCTCCCATTTATCAGATTGATATTTCGGCTCGGCAAAAACATTCATAGCTGCCGGCGCGATTTTGTACATTACTTCCATAAGCAGTTCTGAATACTGCTCAAGGTTTACAATAAGCCAGGTTTCTGTGCAGTCTTCGCTTACAATGTTGTTCAAAAGAGATTCTCGGCTCAAGATAAAGTCACGCTTTTGGGCAAGTTCTGCCGCGTCAGCCGGCACGCCGTCTTCAAACGGGCTGATAACTTCAAAGCCCTCGTCAGTTCCAATCGGAATCGAAAGTTCCATCAAAGACGTTATGCTGTTTGCATACGGAACTTTTTGCAAAAGCTCGTCACCAAGCTCATCAATCATTGCAAGAACTTCCGGATCAAAGACATTCTTGGCCGTAATGTGAACCGCAAGGCTGTCTGTTGAGCCAAAAATCGCCTCAAAGTGGTCCTGATTCTGCTTTGTAACTTCCCAGTCGTCAAACCAGTCTTCTTCGCCGCTGTCCAGCTTAAGACGCGGCAGCCCAAGACAGCCGATAATCGTAATAACCAGAAGCCCGATAATAAAAGCCCATCGGTGCTTTATTTCAAACCGCCCGAATTTTTCAAACCAATCATTGATTTTCTTAACCTGCATGTTATGCTCCGCTTGTTCGTTTAAACTAACATTATCACTAATAACTATTAGTTACAACTAACAACAGAGGAAAACTTGCGGAAACCTATCAAAAACTGGCGCGAATGAATGAGTCATCACTTTCTGATACTTTTTGGCGCAGTCGGGTCAAAAGGCTTTCCGGGTCTGCTCACAGCAGATTCATCAATATGAGCAAACAGCTTTGACATATCTCTTCTGATTCCGCTGTGGCCGGTGCAGACAACTTTTACACCCGAGCTGGTAATTTTATCACGCAGCCTTATAAGAGACTTTTTATTCAAGGCCGGGTTCTGCGTAAAAAACTCAAAGAGACTGTAACCGCCATTTTCGTTTACCGCAAGACAATCCCCGCTGAACAAAATCTTATCATCAATAATATAGCAGACATGCCCAACCGTATGCCCCATCACTTCAAAAACTTCAATTTTAATTCCGTCGATATTCAAAACCTGTCCGTCGCTTACAGTTTTATAACCATCACGAAGTCTTGCCGGATTCATCAGCGGAATCCCCATCTTTATCATGCGGCAGACATGACCGTCAAAATAATTTTCTTCACCCTTACCGATATACACTTGAGCATTCGGATAAAGATAATTCTTACAGGTGCGGTCAACTCCACCAACATGGTCAACATCAGAATGAGTAAGCAAAAGAGTTTTTATTGTCCGCGGGTCAATCCCAATTTTTTCAAACTCTTTTTCAATTCCCTTAAAAACAAGATGTCCTGCATCAATCGCTATGGTCACACCGTTTTTCGTATAAAACCATAAGTTTACATCATCCTCTTTAATGCAGCTTATTCCGTCTTGATAGACACCTGTCTGCGCCGGATGCAGCATCCTCTTTCCATACATCGTAAAACGCTTTAACTTACAATCAAAAAAATACATGAACTTCATATCACACCTCTTTAGTTAGCATGATATAACAGATGCCGGAAGGGCACTTCTAAAAATCTGCTTTTTTTATAATTGTGATTTCTGGCTTTCCAAAACCTTTGTTACGCTTATTCCGGTAAGCTTGCGGCATACATCAGAAAAATGTGAGGGAGAAGAGAAGCCTGCGTCCATAGAAGCGTCAGTTAATGAACGGCCTTTCATAATTTCGCGCCAGACATATTCAAACTGCCGCATTAAAAGATAACTTTTTAAGGCAATTCCGGTTTCGTTTTTGAAAAGATGGGTAAGATAACTTTCTGAATAAGAATATTTTTCTGCCAGCTCACTCACGCGCTCGCCGAGGTGCTTAAAGTCATCTATGTTTTTAAGAAGCTGCAAAATGCGTTGGTCAAGATTCAATTTTGAAAGCTGAACCTGGCCTGCAAAATCAAATATAGTTTTTTTGATAATTTCTTCGGTAAGATTTGCCTTATCAAAAGCAGCTTTAGACAAATTAACCGCCACAGCCGGCTGCCCTTCTAAAAACTTATCGCGAAGAACTTCCGCAAAATGCGAAGTTGGATCTACAAAAAGAAAGAAAGCAATTTCGCCGTCTGGCGCTTTGTGTTCAACATCGTTTTCAAGAATTATTACGTTACCACAAAGTTCTTTGCCACCAGCCGACAGCCGTAAATTTCCGTTTCCAAAAAACACATGCAGCATGTTATGATGATGAACAAGCGTTTCTTTATAAGCCGGAACAACGATGATATAAGTTTTTTCAAAAAACAGCTTAAACATTTCAAAAATCAGCCAGTTGTTTTACTCTTTCGGCAAATTCTTCTGGCCGAAGTGTTGCCATGCCAGCGTGGCCAAGACCTTTCATTTCGACAAACTCAACACCAGGATAATTCTTTTTCATAAAGGCAAAATCTTTTTTGCGTTCGCCCTTTTCTTTTTCGCCATACCAATATTCAACCGGTGTATACCATGAAGAAACAGGATTTTGAATCGGTTTTGGCAGCTTATAATTGTTGCACGAATCAAAGGTGTTCCAGATTGTGCGGCTTGAGACAAAATCAAAAACATCGGCAATATAAAGCAAATCATCTTCAGAATAATCGTCTGTGGCAAAAGCCTTTTCCAAAAGCTCAATTCCACCGGCCTTGCCGAGCATCATCATCGCCCAGTCTTTAAGCGCAACCCAACGCGTAAAAACCCACGGCGCTTTATAAGGCGTAATTCCGCCGTCCATAATTGCACATTGAATTTTGACATTCTGATTTGCGACCATGCGCAGCGCAATAGAACCGCCCATCGAGCAGCCGTAAACTACATCAGGCGACCAAATACCGCGCTCCAAAAGCCATTGCTCAATTCCGGCGGCAATCTGCTCAACGCTTGTGTAATTGCTTTGGGGCTTCGTCTTGTCATAGCCGGGCAGCGCCGGAACAATCACATGAAAATCATCTTGCAAAAGCGGCACGACATATTCAAAAAAATCTGAATACACAACAGAAGGGTGTATAAGCACAACCGTTTTTTCATTCTGAACACCGTACTCATAAAAAGTCATTTCTGTTGGTTCTGTCTTGCCGCGCGGCGCAGAAATAAGACAAAGAATTGCAGTTGCAACCACAAAGGCAGCAGCAATCCACAAACAGATTTTCAAAACAAGCTTTTGCCATTTATTTTTCATAATCATTTCCTTATTAACAGCTTTTTCCATTTGCGCTGCCGGTGGGCGTAAAACGCATTTGCCCAGAGCCACACGAAAAAAGTTTTCCAACCGGCTTTGATTCGTGCGGAGGGTTTCATACCCCGACCCTTGGGTCGAAATAAAGGGTATGAAACCCGACTGCAATACCTTATGAGAACAACGAACCCTTGCTGTGTTTGGTAAATAAAGCTATTGTAAATAGGTATTTCTATTTCTATGGCTCATACCCCGATGCTTGCATAGGGGTTCGTTGATTGTAACTCTGTCGGTATATTCCGTATTGTTTTCGTCAATCTCTTCAAGAAAAATCTCATGATTCCAGACTGGAACGAATTTGTTGCCTTCTTTGCTTGAAACGCCTGTTTTTTCGTCAAAGCGTTCTATTCTGATTGTGTGCGTTCCCATCGGGATAAACCCGAGAAGTTTGAATTTGTAAGACGAAGCTGTACCAACGCCCCACTTAAACGAAGAATCTACATCGAGAGGCGTAAATGTCGCATACGGAAACGCGATATACTGCAATGTTTCAAGTTTCAGCAAATTTTCAAAAATAGTTTTCCTTGAAGCCGGAAAAACGCTCGTCTTTTGGATTATCATAAAAGCTCCATCTTAAAATCGCAAAGCCCGTCGCCGGCGCCGATTGTCTTTGTTCTTGTAAACTTAAGCCCTGGCAAATTGCCGTAAGAATGAACATCGTTTTCACAAAACAAGACATTCAGTTCCGGGCAGCCAGCCTCTGTAAGATAGGTATGATACGGGCACTGCGTAATATCCATGCGGAAACAGCTCTTCTCTTTTGGATAAAACACATTCTTAAAGCCCGCTGTTTCGCCGAACATTTTGTGGCTCATAGTATCCCACATGCTAAGAAAGAATTTTTTGAAGCCCGGAAGACGGCAGCATTTTGCTATCATCTGCCCCATTTTATCTGATTTTTCAGCCATTTTTGTTTTCATTATGTCGTATGCAATTTCTGAATCAGCTTCTTTCATTGCAAGATAAATTGCCGCCGCAGGGAAAATAAACGAATCTGTATGTGCGCTTACGCCTTTAGGCAAATCTGTATGTGATGCATAAAGCTCAAATAAGCGGTTTTCTGCATCAGCCCAGATTTTCTCAGTTTCAGAAGGTGCAAATCTTTTTGCAATTTCAGCCTTGAAAAGCTTTTTGCTTTTCATCACTTTGCAAGCTTTTTTATTCAATTCTTTTTTCTGATTTTCAGAAAGCATGATTATTCTCCTGTTATAAGTTAGCAACTGCTAACATAATTGCACTAAAATCTGGAATTTTCAATACCTTGCGCTGAATCTTAAAGCAAGTGTACACAACCTGTGAACATTTTGACAAATATTCATTGACAAGTTTGTAAGTCTGTACTAACTTAGCTATGAACATTATTTTATTTGTTCACAGACTTACAAAAGGAAGCGCAAAATGGGAAAAGCTTTTTCTGATGATGAAAAATCTGAAATAAAGACCAAGCTGATGGAAGCAGCGATAGAACTCTTTCATGATAAAGGCGCAAAAACGTTGAGCATAAGAGAAGTCACCAAGCGCGCAGGCATTGCGCAGGGCAGCTTCTACAATTTCTGGGCAGACAAAGATGCGCTTATAGTTGATGTCGTAAAATACCGCGCAGAGCAAAAATTCAATGCTGTTCTGCCTGAATTTAAGGCGCAGCTTAAAGACCCTGCCAAATTTTTGGCTGATAAAACCTACGAATGGTGCATCGACTTGAAGCGTAAAACTGAAACCCAAAGCATTTACCGCGAAAGCATGAAAATCTTGCACCGTGACACACCGGCAGACGCAAACAGAGTAGCGGCTGTCTACAAAGACACGCTTGAAGAAATTGCCGCCTGGTGGATAAGCCACAATGTAGCCAAAAAAGTTGATGTTCAGGGAATCATCAATGTCTTTGCAGGCATTTCTGTAATTGTAGCCAGTTCGGCACAATTTGACACAGAATATTTTGACGAAATTTTCCGCACCTTTATTGAAAGCGGAATCAAAAAATATGTGGAGGCCTAAAATGTTAGTTTTAGATTTTAATCAAATCAGCAAGAATGATGTAAATATCGCAGGCGGCAAAGGTGCAAACCTTGGTGAAATGACAAAATGCGGAATCGCTGTTCCAGGCGGCTTCGTTGTTACGGCCGAAGCCTACCGCTTATTTATAGAAGAAAACAACCTGAAAGCAGATTTTTCTGCAAAACTTGAGCAAGCCCAAAACGATGAAACAAAACTGCTTGCAGCGGCTGAACATTTCCGCGCAGCTATAAAAAATGCCGCATTGCCGCCCGCGCTAGAAAAAGAAATCCGCGAAAAATTTGCAGCTCTAGGCGCGGAGCGTGTAGCCGTGCGATCTTCTGCAACAGCAGAAGACTTGCCCGACGCAAGCTTTGCCGGCCAGCAGGAAACATACCTCAATGTAAGGGGCATCGACGAAGTTCTGGCACAAATAAAAGACTGTTACGCCTCTCTTTGGGGCAACCGCGCCGTCTGCTACAGGCAAAACCAGGGCTACGACCAGCTTTCCGTTGCACTTGCGGTTGTCGTTCAGCAGATGGTTGAATCTGAAAAAGCCGGTGTGCTTTTTACAGCAAATCCAGTAAGCGGCAGCAAAGACGAGATTCAGATTAACGCAAGCTTAGGTCTTGGCGAAAGCGTTGTAAGCGGCAAAGTAACGGCAGATTCATTTGTCTGTTCAAAAGACGGAAAACTGAAAGCTTCTATATGCGGCTCTAAAAAAACGCAGATTGTTTATGCAGATGACGGCACTAAAAACGGCACAAAAGAAATCTCGGTTGAAGAAGCAGCACAGAAAAAGCTTTGCCTTTCAGAAGAGGAAATTGCAGAGCTTTGCATGGAAGGTGTAAAAATCGAAAAGCATTACGGTTTTCCTATGGATATTGAATGGGCAATCAAAGGCGGAAAAGTCTATATTTTGCAGGCGCGCGCAATTACGACGCTCGGCACAGAAACGGAAAATGCCGAAGAGAATGCCTTGATTCAAAAATATACCGAAGGAACAAAGGTTAAAGGCCCGCAAAAAAAGAACATGGCTTTTCAGCTTGAAAAAATGCCTTACGCTTACCGCCCGCTCGACTATGATTTTATAATGCAGATTAATCACCAGAAAGCAGTGATTTTCAGCGAGAACGGGCTTGAACTTTCGAGCGACCCGCAATTTGACGATGACGGAATCATGACGCTTCCGAAATCATCAATCAAAATCAACAGCAGGATTTTTAAGATTTTCAAGACATTAAAGAACATCAAAGATTTTGACTGGTGCGAAAAGCATTGCCGCGAACTGATGCCGAAGCATGAGACAGAAATTGCGAGAATCAAAAAGCTTGATTTTTCAACAATGACAATCGCTGAATGTGGTGACTTTATAAAGCACGCTTTTCAGCTGACAGCAGACATAAGCTATGACAGGTTTATGTATGCGGTTTTTCCGGGCGTTGTCGGCGGCGGTCTTTCCAAAGTCATCAAAAAGATAAACCCCAAATATACGACTTACGATTTTTATTGGGGCTTGGATAACAAGACTTCGGTTGTTACAAAAGATGTTGCAAAGCTTGCAGAAAATCTCGGAAAGATTGACGGCGTAAAAGATGCAATTTGCAGTGGCAAAAAATATGATGATATATGCAAGCTGTTTCCAGAAACTGTTCCGCATTTCAATGCTTTTCTCGAAAAGAACGGCTACAAATCTGATTTTAACTGCTACTGCATAATTGCGCGCACGCTTATAGAAGAGCCAGACCGGCTTTTGAACATTTTGCGGCCGCTTCTTGCAAATGAAGATGCAGCCGTTTCAGAAAATACAAAAGATTTTGGTGCACTCATGGAACAAATCAAAGCAATCTACGGCTCTGATTTTCCGGCGCTTGAAAAGAAAATCAATCAGTACAGATATTTTCACGTTGTACGCGAAGAAACACAGTATCTTTGGGAAACACTTTTCTGTTTTGTGCGCCGCTGCCTTGAAAGAGCAAATGTGCTTCTTTTGGGCAACAGCGATTATGAGCACGGCATTGCAAATCTGTCCTACAAAGAGCTTGCCGCAACCTGTGCGCACGGCACTTTAAGCAAATCTGATCAAGAAAAGATTACTCGCCGCAATTTAAAGCACCCGCTTGCAGAAAAAGTTTGGGCAGCTTCAAAGCTGCTTGTCTTTGATTCAAACAGTGAAACGCTCAAAGGCATAAGCGGAAGCACCGGCGTGGCAGTCGGGCCGGCAAGAATTATCAGAAACCCGGCAGAATTCTACAAAATGCAGAAAGGCGATGTGCTTGTGTGCGAACTAACCGACCCTGAATGGACGCCGCTTTTTAAGCTTGCAAGCGCAGTTGTTGCAGACACCGGTTCTGAACTTAGCCATGCCGCAATCGTAGCACGCGAATTCGGGTTGCCGGCAGTTTTGGGCACAGGCTTTGCAACACAGCGTTTCAGCGACGGCCAGACAATACGCGTAGACGGCGATAAAGGCGAAGCCTGCGCAGTGTAAAATGCCATGTCATTCCCGTGCTTGACACGGGAATCTGCTACAAAAAGATTGTCGGGGCGAGCCCGACAATGACATAGAATCATTAGGAAAGACAAATGACAAAAGAAGAACGACGCGAAAAAATATTGACAGAGCCGGTTTTGCCGCTGCTTGTAAAAATGGCTGTGCCCACAATTCTTGGAATGCTGGTGATGACAATCTATAATCTGACAGACACATTCTTTATAGGGCGTCTCGCCAACAAAAGCATGACCGCCGCAATCGGCATTTCGTTCAGTTTTGTAAGCTTTATTCAGGCGCTTGGCTTCTGGTTCGGCTACGGCAGCGGCAACACAATGTCGCGCAAGCTTGGCGAGAAAAACGACAAAGAAGCGGAAATTATTTCTTCAACAGGAATTGTGCTCTCTCTCATAGCAGGCATAGCCGTAACAGTTCCGCTTTTAGTTTTTGTGCGCCAGCTTGCCGTATTTTTGGGTGGCAGCGCAAGCCCTGCCCTTCTAGATTTCAGCACACAATACATCAGAATAATTCTGTTTTCTGTGCCGTTCAGCCTTTACGGCACGACACTCTATAACCAGATGCGCCTTTGCGGCAACGTAAAAGACGGCATGATGGGGCTTTTGTCCGGCATGATTTTGAACATGATTCTTGACCCTGTTTTCATTTTCACTTTTAAGATGGGCTTTATCGGTGCTGGCTGGGCAACTTTTGCCGGGCAGGTTGCAGGTTCGGCAGTTCTTACGGTTCTTGCAAGCCGGAACGGCAACATTCCGGTAAGCCTTATAAAAGCCAGATTTTCCGGCAACAGAATTTACCATATTTTTGCAGGCGGCGCACCAAACTTTTCAAGGCAGGGCATTACAAGCGTTGCCGCAATTTTGCTGAACATTGTTGCAGCCCGCTACGGCGAAGAAACAATCGCCGCGCTTACAATTGCCACAAGAATTGTCGCACTTGCCTATATGATTATGATTGGCTGGGGTCAGGGTTTTCAGCCGATTTGCGCGATGAACTGGGGCGCAAAGCAATACGGCAGGGTCAAAAAAGCCCTGGCACTTTCCGCCGGAATAGGAACAGCTTTTCTTGTGCTTGCAACAGCCGTACTTGCGCTAAGTGCACAAAACGTAAGCGCACTCTTCTCAAAAAACAGCGATGTAACTGAACTAGCCGCAAAAATCTTGCGCCTGCAATGCATAAGCCTGCCTGTAATGGGAATCTACGCATTATGCAGCATGTTCATGCAGAATATCGGGCGATATTTTTCTGCGCTCTGGATTTCAGTCGCACGGCAAGGCATTTTCTACATTCCGCTGCTTTTCGCCCTGCCGCCGCTTTTCAGCGCGTCTGGTTTGAGCGCACAAACAGGGCTTTTCTGTGTTCAGCCCACCGCCGACATTGCTTCGTTCATATTCGCTCTTGCGGTTGTCGCAGGCACTATGAAAAAGATTAAGCTAGATTAAAACCATCGCCTAACAGTTTGCGCATTTTCTTTTGCAGAATTGTCAATATATTAGACTACAGGAGAATCTGGCAACAAAAAATCGAACAAATTGAGAATCAAAATGCCGTTGTCATTTCGGTATGTCGGTTGAGAACCGCCCGCAATCACAACCTTTTGAAAACTATCTTTTATATGAATCAACGTATCAACTAAACAACTAATTTTCAGCCGATATTTTTGCGTATTTACGCAATTTTATCGACTGATTAGCTTTTTGCTAGCCTTGTACATTCCGCATACATCAAGTCTATGCGGCCGGGCACAACTTCGCTTTTGTTGATTTTCCAGCCGTTACTTTGAATGAATGCGGCAAATTCTTCGGCTGTCCACTGATGCGCAAAATCTATGCCCAAAGTTTTTAACAGCTTAGCCCAGAGATTTTCTTTTTCTTCAGAATTGCGGTGAATGTACGTTGGGCAGATAAGAAGCCCGCCGTCTTTTAAAACGCGGTCAATCTCGCTAAGAACTTTTTCCGGGTTCGGTATCACATGAAGCGCATTGGCGATAACAACTACATCAAAAGATTTGTCTGCATAAGAAAGGTCTGACGCATCGGCGATTTCAAAGACAACATTGCCAGCTGTGGCATTTTTCTTAGCCTGATTTATCATCTCAGGCGAAAAATCTGTGGCCACCACTTTAGAAGCTTTATCTGCAATATGGTTTGCAATAAGCCCCGGACCTGTGGCAAGCTCAAGCACAACTTTTCCTGCCGCCGCGTCGCCGATATGCTTATACATATAATCATAAATGTTTTTCTGTGATTTCATTGCCAACGAATAAATTGGCGCGAATCTGTCCCAAATTGTCTTACTCATATTTATCTCCAGATTAGAAATCTCAAAATTGCATAATCAAGTCCGGCAACTGCCAGGGCCATTAATGTACTGTAAATACAACCAATTAAAAAGGCTTTGAAATGATAAAAATAATCCTTGTAGCCCTTGCAACCTTCTGTTCCGGGAATTACAACCCATTTACATGTAAGAGTACAGATTATAAGCCAGTCCATAATTAAAAGGTCTATAACATTCCAGCTCATTGCAATTATGAAAATAAAGAAGAAAACCGACCAGAAAGAAATAGGTGCCTGTTTAAACTGACAAAGTCCAAATGCAATAACTGCTCCAAAAATTACAAGAGCTCCAATTGTTCCGAACAGACTTGCATTGCGTTTTTGTCTGTCAGTTGGTTCGGGCAAAGTTGAAGCTTCCTGAATATCTTTTGGATAATCATGCATCATCTTCCATGGGAAGCGGGTTACAATTACATAAACATAAATAATCCAAAGTACGGACCAGACAAGTCCTTCAAGAAAAGCGGTAAGTATCATTTTGATTCCTCTTTTTTAGTAACATGAAAATCACATAGGTTGTCACCATTTGCAAGAGTATGATATCGTTCCAGATTTGCACCCATATATTCATAAGTAACAAAATCTGTCTGACACATATATTTTATAAGATGAAAGCAGTTTTCACGTTTTCCCAATTCACACAGACCACATTTTGTGTAAGTAAGGTCAAAACTCTTTTTGTCAGGAGCAAGCACAAAGGTTGATTTCCAGTCCATTTCGTAATTTGAGGTTTGTGATTTTATGGCGGTGTCTGCTTTTGTTGTCAGACTTTTTTCATCAAACGCACTCTGATTTTTGTGCCCTTCACGGAGTATTTTTGAATTACAAAGAGCGTTTATCATTCCTTCAAAACGCTGTTCTGTAATGAGTTCTGGAAAAGCTTTGTAAAAAGAAATGAGATAGCAGCCAATATAAAGTGTTGGAAGCAAGCTGTTATCTTTGGCAAGAGTTGGAGTACGGTTAACAATTTCCTTGTATGCCATTTTGCAGTTTTTCTTAAAACCATAATCAACCGCAACCCCGTCGCGCTTAAGATATTCAAAAATAATTTTGTTCATTATCAGAGGCATGAGCTTTGCCATAAGATTGTATTTCATTTGCAAAAGAGTCTTTATTCCTATCCTAAATGAGAAAGCAATTTTACAATCCCTGCTGTAATCAATCCGGCTATAGGACAAAATGTAACAGGCCATATAAGAAGATGCTCCGGTAATGCGGCTTTCATCCATTCTCCGAGATTCCAAGCCTTGCAGTTTTCTGCACCTTTTATCAAATCCTTTTTATTTTTCGTAACCGCTCTAAGGAGACAGTCTAATATGAGCAGATCACCAAAATTTACAAAAAGCATTTCTATATATCCTGTCCAGAACAGATTCCAGAAACCTATTACACCTGAAAAATATGTGCTTATTCCAAAATACAGGAACACTGCCGCATAAATGGACAGGATTATGGTATACATTTTCTTAACATCTTTTTTTACAACATAAGGTGCTGCCGCTTCTTTTATTTCCTTTGGAAACATTGTGCTGTATGCCTGTGGTAAAATGAATGAAAACATTCCAACACCAAAATTAAAGAAAAGGCTCATAGCAAGCCCATCAAGAATTATTCTGCTTATTATCATTTTTTTTCTCCTTCCTGATTTATAATTTAAAAACTGATTTTCACAATTCTCATGCGCACGGATTTTTCGCAGAATCTTATCATTAGTTTGTGGAAAAAGCTTACGTCTTTGTAGATGTCTCTGTAGCCGCGCATGTAGCTTTTGGAGCTGACAGATTTGAAGGATGACGACCAAGAATTTAAAACTGATTCATCTTCCAGAGAAAAGAATGCACTGACATCTTTTATTCCTGCTTCTTTGAGCCAGGTTTTTGTCATGAGCTTTGCACCGCGCTGATTACAGCTGTCAAACACAAGAACGCTGCCAGGAAATTTTTCTGACATTTTGCAGACGAGCTTTTTCACTTCTTCGATTTTGAAATAATAGAATACACCAGAAGCAAAAAATACTGCTCCGTTTTTTACATCATTTGATTCAGCAATTTTGTCCATCCAGGAAAAATCATTCAAATCGCATGGAAGATTTTCTTCACGGTCTCCTTCTGTTAAAAGCTCATTTCTAACTTTGATAACATCCGGCATGTCAATGTTGAATCCACGGCAAGTTCCGTTGTCGCATTTTCTAAAAGTATCATCAAGTCCGCAGCCAAGATTTACAACAGATGCATTTGGATGTTCTGCCAGATAATCGCGGACTTCCCAAGCCAAGTCATACTGACGCTGTGCAACTTCAAGCGCCCCAAACAATCCAACAGCACTGTTCATCTTTTTTGCTTTTGCCGCAAAATCATAGTCGAGCATGCTGCAAATGCGAACAGCCTCTTCATCTTTAAAAAGCTGTGGAAATTTTACCGAACAAACTTTTCGCGCAAACAACGGAATTATTAAAGTTTCCTGTACGGTGTTTTTTTCAATGTGATATTTTTTTGTTGCTTTCATTTATATGTCCTTTGCGAGATCTGAACAATTTTTTATCCATTCACCCATTTCTTGCATCGCTCGTCGTCCTTCAGGAAAGAAGCCGCAAAACGCCCAATCATGGCACATAGGCTCTGTTCTTTCTTTAAAATCAACTTTCTTTTCTCGTAAGATATTCAGTAAATTGCGTACATGCGGATAAAAAAGCTCATGCTCACCATAGAAAAAATACATAGGAGGAAACCCTGTATAATCAATGTATTCAGGGCTTATATCCGGGCTATTCAAAGGAACCGATTTGCACCATTTTTTAGCTATTGTATCATTCATCTCCACACTAAGTATGGGGTCATACTTTTCCATTTCAAGTCTTATATCTCTGTTTCTGCCATCTTCAAGCCCACATGCAGGAGATACAACAATAAGCTTTTCTGGTTTTTCTTTGAGCCTTTGTGTCAGGCTTAGAATCAGATTTGAGCCAGCACTGTCACCCATAAGAATTATTTTTTCCGACTTATATTTATATAAAAGTTCAGCATAAACTTTTTCAAGCCAGTCAAGGGCAAAACGGACATTATATTCAGGAGCTAAAGGATAGTTTGCAATATAAAAAACTACACCAGCTTGTAATGAAACCCTTTTTACAGCAGCATAATGAATTTTTGAAGCATCAGCCATTCCGCCTCCGCCAGCAAGAAACAAGACCGCTAAGTTAACGGTTTTTGCCAGTTGCTTTGGTTCAATTCTATAAATTGTAAAACCATGCAGCGAAATTGTTTCTGTTTTAAACCTGCCTTTTGAAAAATTTCCAGGAAGCTTATATTTTTTCTTCTGCAATAGAATCTTATTAATTATGAACTGCTTAAAGCTTCCGCGGGACACACGGTTAGCGAAAAAACAAAACTTTTCAAACAATACATACGAAAGACTCATTTTTTCTCCCAACTCGTCTTTTGGACTGTCATAAAAGCTCCATATTTTATGTTAACAGCATTAACATAATCACACTAAAATCTTGCAGCTTATGTTTAAAAGCGCGAAATGATTGCTGCGGCCAAAAGGCTGATGCCGGCAAACACGAAAAGCTTGATAATCTGGCTTTTCGTGTTAAAGCCGAATGAATCATAGCCTTTTGCGCCGGCAGTTTGCGGATAAATCTTCTGCGGAATTTTCCATTTTGTAAGGAAAAGCCAGTCAAAGCAGATAATGTCATACAGCTTATAGCCGTCAAGAATGATAAGGAATCGGAGAAAAATCTGAACAAAACTCATGTCAGTTTTGACGGCATCAAAGCCCGCCCATACTAAAACACCAACCGCGCCTGCAAAACCGGCAAGCATTATAAACAGCCCAAGAATGTTTACCCATAACGGGCGGTCAGGCATTTTCATCATCATTTTTGTTAAATCTTCAGGCAAGCCAAAATGCTCTGCCCCGAATTTCGGAATCAAAATGGCAAAATCTAACAAAAGCACCGTCGCCAGCACGCAGACGATAATCAGCATAAGAACCGTGTTCAGCATTTTCTAATTTCTCCAAGGATCATTCCGGAAATTATTTCCCCATGCGAAAAAAGCGGGCAAAAAGAATGTTGTTTCAAACAAGCTTTCAAGCCCGCCGGTCAAGCCTGGTTCGCCCAAAAGCTTAGAAAGCAAAATCACAAGCGCTACAACTATCGCATAAAGGCCGTACATAAAAAGCAGGAACCGTTTTTTCAGCCTGAACTTTCCGCTCAAAACACCGACGAGCACAATAATTTCAGCGGTATAACCGCAAATAACGGTTGTCATCGTAAGCGGGTTCAAAAATCTTGCAGCGTTTTCTAAAAGCGCAACAATCTGCTCTTCTGAAACACCGGCTTTTAATGCAGACTGATAAGTGAGCGGATTATAAACGCCAAGCGTAAAATGGCAATATAAAATGCCGCCCACTGCAAGCAGCGGCAGAAGCATTACGAATTTCAGCTTTTCACCAAAAGTGACTTTCACAAGGCGGCAAAGACTTATAAAACCAAGCAAAAGACCGAGACTTCCAAAAAGGCCAATCCACATTGAAACCATAACACGCCATTCAGAAACGCGGCACATTGCAAGAACGTCGTCTGAAGAAACATCAACACCGATATATAGGAACAAATCAGCGATTGCATAAAGCACTGCGCCGATAAGCCCGAACAAAGCAAGCATTCTATTTGTATTTCGCATATACACTCCCATTTTTATTTAAGTTTTTAAGCTTTCTTTAGTCTTACACATTCCGCATACATCAAGTCTATGCGGCCAGGCACAACTTCGCTTTTATTGATTTTCCAGCCGTTGCTTTGAATGAATGCAGCAAATTCTTCGGCTGTCCACTGATGCGCAAAACTTACGCCCAAAGTTTTAACAGCTTAGCCCATTCCTTTGAATTTCCTGTGTTAGCTCTTACTAACACAGTATAAACTTTTATATACTACCGGTCAACAATCAGCTGTTGCTAAATAGAGAGAAAAAACCGGCTTTATTCAAGCCGGCTTTTTTGTAACCAACTGCTATTGTATTACAACAGCATCCGAAATTGTTTTAATAAGATCTTTACGAACATGTTTTAAGTTCGACGGAGATCTTGTTTTCAATACAATGCGGTATTTGCCGCTTGTAAGGGTCTTTGGCAAAGCAAAGAGCAAAGTTCCAGGCTTGTTCATAGCAAGTTTTGCCGTTACTTGAGTCCAGTCTGAGCCGGATTCGTCAATAACAGCCTCTTCGCCTGTTGCAGGAGCAAACCAGATTCCGCTGTCTTCGCCGCCAATCAAAAGTTTCTTTCCCAAAATCTGCACAGAACCATTCAAAGAAAGAATACCATCCGCAGAACCAGTGTCTACATCAACAATCTTGTTGATAACTGCAACCAGTTCTGTGTAATCTTCTTTGTCGACCGCAACTTTTTCAATTGCAGACTTTGTGAGTTCAGAAGGACTGAATTTTACCGTAATATCCGGTGAATTCGTTTTTCCGTCTGTTGAACCTTTGCATGCAATATAAAACACGCCAAGCTTAAGACAGTTTACCGAATTACCGTTACCCAGTGATTCAGTAACAACCTTTTCGAGTGCATCACATACAGAGTAAACTGTGCCTATATCCAGTTGCGGCACTTTTTTTGCCACCAGCTGAAGGACATTTCCTACAGTATGTGTGTTACGAATAGTTCTTCCGTAATATTTGTCGGAAGAATCCTTTGAAAAAGTGTTGCGCTGCAATTTTACAGCAACACGTCCTTTAGGAACCTTTATGGAATCCATAAGGTTTTCGTTTGGCGTAGCCATCGCTAAGCCTCCTTAAAAAAATTTGGTGGCGGCGGCTCTTGAAACGGAAAAATTTAAGCTGTAGAATCTAATTGCTACATTAGGAACAGTGTTAAACTTTTCCGATAAAGTCTGGAAGCCGCTGCCTGTTACACACCGTGCAACTGTTTTCAGGCTTTTTTTATTTTTTCTGTCTTCATATAATTTATATAGTGTTATTGTATAATTGAAAATATAACAAAAATCTTTTAACCAATAGGACTGTTACCGTAGTAACAATAGTGCTGTTATTGCGGCAACAAGGGTATTGTCATCGTAGTGACAATGGTGTTGTTACTGCTACAGCAATAGGATTGTTATTGCGATAACAATGGTCCTGTCATCAAGTCCCTGTAAGTCTTACAGTCAGTTTTCATGGTTCAAGTATAGTTCAAGACACATACCCAAAGTTCTGGACTTTAGTCCAATCGCAAAAATACTTTGCACAATGAAAATTGATAAAAAGACGACATGAAGTCTGTACTAAAAAATTGCCGGTAATGCATTTTTTTACTTTTTCTTCAAATTAAAAAAGAAACTGCTGTAAATGAATCGTATTATAACCGCGGTTGAAAGGATATTATAACTGTAGTTTTAATAGCATTTCATCTGCGGATAAAATGCTATTATATCGGGCGCTGTAATGTTATTATAACCGTGAATGGTTCTCATATATAACACAGAAGAACGTGAAGCTTTTCGTCAATTTCTTGAATCGGAGAACTTTTTTTGCGTTACATATAACATATAAAACTAAAAGATTTTATCTATTACCTTTTGCCCGATTGTGAGTTTTACACAACATCTGACAATTTGAAATGTTTGTTGAGCCGCCTTTACTCCATGCAGTTACATGATCAGCATCCATTTCAGAAAGTTTCCAGATTTTGGTTTTGTTCACATCATCGCATAAAGCACATGTCGGGCAGTTTGAAATTCCTTTTTTCTCGGCTTCGTTAGTCTGCTTTTGATAAACGGCTTTTTTTGTACGGTCATCAAAAATTCGGATATTCAAAAGAGATTTGTCTTCTTCACCACCAAGTATATACTCAAAAATGCCTTTATGATTTGTTACATAATCATCTGCCAATATAAGAATGATTCTGCCGAATATACGCTTTGGACTCATTGGCATAGTGTTTATTCTAAACTGAAGCCGTCTCTGCACATCAACAGGAAAATTCTTTACCAAGGCACTGAACGGCATGGTTATT
>JAEEGH010013783.1_pt1 | contig 17867 bp, 18 predicted proteins | sample 9134181 | NCBI WGS metagenome assembly JAEEGH01 (sample SAMN16246544, study PRJNA631951) | gut metagenome | biome: gut microbiome; feature: rumen; material: DP-attached | host: Bos | place: Iran: Karaj | collected 2018-10
TATGTTCTTCTACAGTAAGTACTGCATTAAGCAGTAACACTCCTTCTTTTGACCATGGAATTAGTGAATTTTTCTTTGGAAAAGGTATTCCTAAGTCACTTTCTAATTCTTTAAAGATATTTTGAAGAGAAGGTGGTTTTAATACTTCATTACTTACTGAGAATGATAATCCTTCTGCTTGATTAGGTCCATGATATGGATCTTGTCCTAGAATAACTACTTTAACATTATTAAAATCAGTATATCTAAGCGCATTAAAAACCTTATTTTGAGGAGGATATATTATCTTAGCTTGATATTCTCCTTTCACAAAATTAATCAAGTTTTTGAAATACTCTTTATTAAACTCATCTGATAGGACTTGATCCCATGAATTACCTATCATCTAATCACCTACTTATGATATGTTTCATTATTTAATATCTTAAAACATCTATATATTTGTTCTAAAAGAATAATTCTGAATAATTGATGTGGAAAAGTCATTTTTGAAAAAGACATACTAAAATTACTTCTTTGTTTTACTTCATTACTTAATCCTAATGATCCACCAATTACAAAGTCAATATTAGAATTATTAATTAGAGTAGAATCTAGTTTTGAAGCAAATTCTTCAGAAGATAATTCTTTTCCTTCTATTTCCATCGTAATAACATAATCTTTTGAATCAATATGTCTAAGAATATTTTGACCTTCTTCATTTAATACTTTAGCCTCATCATCATATGATAAGTCTTTTAGTTCAATTATTTCTAACTTAGTATATTTAGAAAGACGTTTTTCATATTCTTTAATTGCTTCTTTTAGATATGTCTCTTTTATTTGCCCTACTGTTATTAATTTAATCATACTTATACCTCTATTAAGGATGTACCTTTGTTTTGTGATGCGACTATTATTTCTTTATCTTCAACATATTCTTTTACTGTTGATAAAGCTATTTCTGGAGTATTATTTGTTTCACTTAGATGAGCTAAAACAATATACTTAGTTTTATCTCCAATAATCTTTTTTAAGTATTTAGCAGTCATTGTATTTGATAAATGTCCATAATCTGAGATTACTCTTTCTTTTAAAAATCTTGGATATGGTCCATCCATTAACATCTTTTCATCATGATTAGATTCTATTATGTAGATATCTTTATTAATAATAGTTGATAATACCTTTCTATTTAAATAGCCTGTATCTGTTATATATACTAGTTCTTTATCTTTATCTTTTATTAGATAACCTACTGAATATGGTGCATCATGTGATGTATGAATTAGATCTATTTTTACATCTAAAATCTTATCTTCATCATCTAAAAAGATACATCTTTCTTCAGTTAATTCAGGTATTTCAGATTTAATAGATTTATACATTTTCATTGGTATAAATAGTTTTATGTCAGTTTTCTTTAAAAATGTAGTTAATCCATTTATGTGGTCTTTATGATTATGAGTTATTAAAAGACCTGTTATATCATTTGTACTTAAGTTTAATTTATCTAGTTCTATAGTTAATTTTTTATAGGAGATTCCTATATCAATAATTAAATTTAAAGAATTAAGAAGGATAATTGTACAATTACCCTTCGAACCACTTTCAATCATTTTAATTTTCATATTAATATACGCTGATGGCATTGAATGCATGAGATCCTGCATGATAAGGGAATCCTCTCCACATACCAAAGTGTAAGTGAACTCCTGTTGCGAATCCTGTTTGACCCATAGCTCCAATTACTTGTCCTTTTTGAACTTTATCTCCTACTTTAACTATCTTTCTAGATAAGTGGCAATACAATGTGAAATAACCATTATGATGATCTATTGTTACATAGATACCATTATCATATTTTTGTGATGATTGTACGACAGTACCTGATTGAGCTGCAAAAATGTTTGATCCATATCCACAACCATAGATATCAGTACCATCGTGTAGTGTTCCCCAACGATAACCGAATGGTGAAGATATTGTTGAGCATGTTGCTGGCCATCCCCAAGTTCCTTTAGTCTTAACAGCATCTCCATAACCAGGACCATTGTATGTTCCCCATCCACCACCACCTGATGGACGTTTTTTAGTTCCTCTAATTACTATTTCTTTAATAGGTTCTTTTACTACTTCTCTATTTAGAGTAACGGCATTAGACATTTCACCATTAATATATTGGATTTTTTGAGTAACGATGTTTTCTCCATTTACTCCCTTTTGTTTAGTTTCAGAAAAGTCAGCATATTTATTCTTATTATATTTAGTTTCAGTAGTATAGTGTTGTTGCTCACGCTTAACAACATGATCTTCTTCAACTATATCTAGTTGAGGTTTAATAATACCAACCTTTAATACTTGTCCTGGATATAACAATGTATTTTTATCAGTAATATCAGGATTTGCTACCATAATTTCTTCAGTACTCATCTTATTTTTGAAGGCAACATCTTCTAACGTATCACCTTTCTTAACTTTATATGATTTAGAATCATCTGTAGTACCAAATACTAAGTATTTAGTTAATTCTTCTGAATCAGTATATATTTTAGAATCTACTGGTACTTTTGTTTTTCTAATAGTTATTTTATTTTTAATATATATATTCTCTATTATTCTACCTACTTCTTTTATCTCTTGTTTCGCATCATCTTTATAGATATTAAAACTATCTTCAGTAACAAATGATTTAGCAGTATTTTCTGCTGATTCAGTGAATACTTTTTTCTTTAATACATATATTGTTTGATTCTTAGTCTTTTCTTTTTTATTGTTATTATTATTTCTTAATACTCCATTAATCTTAATAACGTAACCATTAATAGTAAATGGAGATATATTAGCTATCTTCTCATATATACCTTCTGTAGATGATATATTATTACTATAAGTAGTTTCTTCTGTAATTTTTAATTCACTAGGAGCATATACTTTATCTACTTTGTATTTTGTTTTTACTTCTTCTTGTTTTTCATCTATATATTTATTTAAATCACTTTTAGATTTTATTAATCCAATAGATTCTCCCTTTAAGTATACTCGATATACTTTATGAGGTTTAGTTAAATACTTAGTTTTAAATCCATATGTAGTAATTGGTATTAGTAATATGAAAAGTAAAACTAAACATAACTTTGTCTTATTATTCATTTTTATCGTCCACCTTTTTTTGTTCTTTTCTTAGATTCAAGAATGTAGATGTATTCTTTTTAAATAGTAATTCAATATTAGCAGTAGGTCCATTACGATGTTTTCCTATAATGAATTCACTTAAACTATTATTATCTTCTGTTCTTGCTTCTTTATTATAATAATCATCTCTATATAAGAATCCTACGATATCAGCATCTTGCTCGATTGATCCTGATTCTCTTAAATCACTCATTATTGGTCGTTTATCTTCTCTTTTTTCAACATCACGAGATAATTGTGATAGAGCTATTATTGGTACATTTAATTCTAGTGCTAGAGTTTTTAAACTTCTTGAAATATCTGATACTTCTTGTTGTCTATTGATACCATAGTTCTTTCCACCAGAAATCAATTGAAGATAATCTATTACTACTAAAGCTAATCCTTGTTCAGAAGAAGCTAATCTTCTACATTTAGCTCTAATATCTCCAATAGTAATACCTGATGTATCATCTAACATTAAATTAGTTTGATTTAATTGAGCAATAGCTTCACTTACTCTTTTCCAATCTTCATTCAATAGACTTCCTGTTCTTAGTTTATAAGCATCTATTTGACCTAATGATGAAATAATACGAGTCGCTAATTGCTCTGCTGGCATTTCTAAGTTAAATACAGCAACTGCTTTATCTTGTGTTTGAGCTACATGTGTGGCAATGTTTAGAGCAAATGCTGTTTTACCCATGGCAGGACGAGCAGCAATGATTATTAATTCACTACCATGAAGCCCTGTAGTTATCTTATCTAATTCATATAATCCTGTAGATAAACCAGTAATAGCATTTTTATTTTCTGCTAAGAATTCTAAGTTAGCTTCTGTTTTACTTAATACATCTTTTATTGTTCTAAATTCATTTGATTTTCTATTTTTAACTATATCTAAGATTTTCTTTTCAGAATTATCTAAGACATCGTTAATTGGTTCTTCAGTATTATATCCGTCTGAAGCAATTTCTTCAGCTGTTTGAATTAAGTTTCTTAATATTGAAGCATCTTCTACAGTCTTTATATAAAAATCTATATTAGTAGCTGTAGGAACATAGTCAACTATTTCAGTTAGATATTCTACTCCACCTACTTCAGTTAAAATCTTTTTCTTTTTTAATCTTGAAGTAACAGTTGTAATATCTAGAGGTACTTGTTCTTCCATTAATTCTACCAATGTAGAGAAAATCTTACTATTCTTTTCACTATAAAAAGATTCAGGAGTTAAATTCTCACTTGCTTTTTGAAGAGCATATTTAGATAAGAAACAAGCTCCTAACACTGATTCTTCTGCTTCTAAATTGTTTGGTAGTGTTTTTAATGGCATTTTATCACCTCTACTTTACTAAATGTACTTTTAATTCTGCGATTACTTTTGGATATAATTCTATATTTACTTTATGAAAACCTAAACTAGATATAGATTCATCCATCTTAATCATATTTTTCTCTATTTTTATATCTTTGTTTGATAATTCATCTTTTATTTGTTTAGGACTAATACTTCCAAAGACTTTGTCTCCTTGTCCTGTTTTTACTTTGAATTCTAATGTTGTTTTATCAATCTTTTCTTTTAATTTAACGGCTTCATCATGAAGTTTTTGATCGTTTTCTTTTTTCTCTTTCTTTTCTTTTTCTAATTGTCTTAAAGATTCAGTTGTTTTTAATACGGCATATCCTTTCTTAATTAGGAAGTTTTCAGCGTATCCAGTTTTAACATCTTTAATGTCTCCCTTTTTACCTTGACCTCTTAAATCTTTAATGAAAATTACTTCCATTATTTTACCTCCTCTTCAATTATTTCTTTTAACTTATCATGAACTACACTTATCTTATCTCCATCAACAACAGCAGCTCCATGATAAGAATCTCCTCCTCCATTAAAATTTGCTAAAATCTTGTTTATATCAAAATTACCTAAACTACGAGCACTGATACCAATTTTATCTTTAGCTATCTTAGATATTACGAATGATGCTTCTATATTATTAAAATATAATAATGTATCAGCAGTCTTAGCTAATTCTTCTCTACGATAGATAGTATATGGAGTTGCTTTAGTTAGAGCAATTCTATTATCTACAATTTCTATGTTTGTTAACATCTTTTGTCTTTCAATATACTCATTAATATCTTGTTTTAATAAGTATTGTACTTTCCCTGCACTAGCTCCCATACAAGATAAATAATATGCTGAGTAATATGTTTCTTTTGATGTTTTTAATGTGAAGTTATTAGTATCTAGAACTATACCAGCTAATAATACTGTTGCATAGTATGGATCTAATTCAACATCAAACTCTTCTAATAATGTTACCATCATTTCACAAGTGCTTGATACTTCTGTATCTATTACTTCTAGTGTGTTTTTAATAGTAGTTGTCCCTTTATTGTGATGGTCGATAATAATCTTATTAGAGAAATGTTTTAGAGCATCTTCAGATTGAACTAATTCTTTTTTATTAGTATCACAAATAATAAGTAAATTTTTCTTTTTATTTTTATGTAATTTAGTATTAATATCTTTTTCTTTAATAATGTCTAAGCAACCAGTTAATTCTTTTAATACTTTTTCAACACCTAATTCATGTGTTTGTTCTTCTATAATAATAAAGCAATTCTTTTTCTTCTTAGTTAATATTTCATATAAACCTATAGTACTACCTAAGGCATCTAAGTCTAGATTTTTATGGGCCATAAGAAATATATTTTTTGCTTTTCTTATCTCTCTCATGACTTGTTTTTTATTTTCACCAATTCCCATATTCATCCTCCATAGTTAGACATTTCTTCAATATATATTTTACTATATTTAATAGTTTATTACAAATAAAAAAAGTAGTATAAAACTACTTTGTATATGGTAAAACAGCAATAGCACGTGCTCTTTTAACTTCTTTAGCAATTACTCTTTGATGAAGGGCACAAGTACCAGTTATTCTTCTAGGAACAATTCTTCCTCTTTCATTTATATATCTTTTTAAAGTTTCTGGATCTTTATAATCTACTGTTTTTCCAGCACATAATTGACATACTTTTTTTCTTCTTCTATTGTTAAACTCTGCCATGATTTCCTCCTTCTAAAATGGTAATTCATCATCGCTTATTTCAATATTTTGACCAAAGTCTGCGAACGGATTAGTATCAACACTAGTACTTTGTACAGCTGAGTCATCAGTAAAATCATATGGTGTTGGTTCGCTTGATGATGAACTATTATTTGATTGATTTGCATTGTTAGAGTTCTTAGTACCTAAAAATTCAACAGAATTTGCGATTACTTCTGTAACATATCTCTTTTGACCATTTTGATCATCATAATTTCTTACTTGAATTCTTCCTTCAACAGCTACTTGAGAACCTTTAGTTAAGTAATTCTTAACATTTTCAGCTTGTTTATTCCATACAACTACAGGAATAAAATCAGCTTCTCTTTCTCCACCTTGATTTTGGAATCCTCTATCTACAGCAATAGTAAAATTACATACTGCTGAGTTATTTCCAGATGTATATCTTAATTCTGGATCTCTAGTTAATCTACCTATTAAAACTACTCTATTCATACAATACCTCTTAATTAATTATTTTCTTTTTTTACTCTTACTATTAAATGACGAAGTAAGTTTTCATTAATTCTTACTTGATGGTCAAATTCATCGATAGCTTCTTTATTAGCTTCTACCTCAAACAAGAAATAGAATCCTGTATTAAATTTCTTAATTTCATAAGCTAATTCTTTTTGACCCATTGCCTTTTCTGATAGGACTTTTGCTTTTTTATAAGTTAATACTTTCTTTAATTCTTCAGCTGTTTTATTAATTTCAGCTTCTTCCATATCAGGTCTAACAATAAATGTTATTTCGTAATTAGTCATGATTGCACCTCCTTTTGGACTAAATGGCTACGTTTGTAGCAAGGAGTATATATAAATACTCGAATGTATTATAACAAACTAAGAATAAAATGTCTAGTTTTTCTATATTTAATGTGATAAAATTATTCTAGGTGATACTGTGAAAATAATAGAAAAGAAATGTCCTAATTGTGGGGCTGGTTTATCCTTTGGAGAGGATGACACAAGTTGCAAATGCGAATATTGTCATAGAGCGTTTGAAATTGAACGTGATCGTGATATGTTTAATGATGCAAATATTGATGATTTTGATGCTTATAGTTTGATTGGCACTGGTCTTAAAGCTTTCTCTATGACTACTGCTGGTGTTATTATATTTATGATTGCTGTATTTGTATTATTTATAATATTCTTTATCAATATAGCTAGTGATCATTCAGGTGATACTCCTAGTGGTGGAGGAAGTCCTGTAGTAGAAAACACTCCTACACCTACTCCTGTTCCAACAGTATCAGTAGTAAAACATGTTAAGGAAATATCTAATACTGATTTAAAATTGTTAAGATCAAAAGCATATGGTTTTGATGATGTTAAAGGAGAGAGAAGTTCTACATATAGCTATAATAATAAGGATGATGAAATTGTTAGAACTATAGTGGCTTATAAGAATGATACAAACTTTACTTATTTAGTAATTAGAGTATTATATATTAATTTCTTTGATCAAGATGATAAAAAATCAGTATTTATTCCTGTAAGATATAAAAATGTTAAGCCTAATTTGGGTTATACAGATGATGAAATACTTGATAGTATGAAGATAGATGCTCCTAGATATTATTTAAATGGTAAAAAGTCTACTTACATACGTGGTGGATATGCAAGTTATAAGAAGTTCTTTAATGAAAAAATTGAGCCTTTAAAGAAAAAAGGATTTAAAGTAACAGTTAAAAAATAATTTATAGAGGTGATAATATGAATAAGAGTAATAGTACATTTTTTGCTTTAGTATTTGTCTTTGTAGCTTTTATATGTATTTTCTTAGGATTAAATATGAGTAAAGTTGATATTGCTAAAAGAGAGAATACTAATTCTATTAAAGGGATAAATGATAAGGTTATTTCTAGTTTTGATGATTTAACTAGTGATGAATTATGGTATTTTGAAGAGGCTTCTCATAATCATTTTGAAGTTCTAGGTGAAAATAGCACTAAATATACTTATCAAGATAATAGTGATGAAATTTATAGATATATACTTGCTACTAAAGATAAAAGTAATTATTTATATGTAGTTCAAAAAGTATTATTTGTTAATTACTTTAATAAAAGTGAGCAAGTAACTGTATTTATTCCTGTTAGATTTAAGGATGTTTTATCTGAATTAAGAGATGTAGATGATGAATTCAATAGATTGGTTGAAGAGAGTATAGTTGATGCTCCTAAGTTTTATCTTAATAGTGAGAAAACTTCTTATCTTAAGGGATATGCTAATTATGATGAATTTGTTAATGATAAGATAGATGAATTAAAAGATAAGGGTTATAAAATTAGTGAAAAATAAAAAATGAAGTTAATCTTCATTTTTTTTGTAATAAAATCCTATAAAGTTTTGACCTGCTTTTTCTTTATGTCCATGTACATACATTGTATGAGATGCATATGGATTATCAAGAGCAGTATCGATTGGACTTACTATTATTTCTTTTAAGTTAAATTCTTTAACTTGGTCTAGAATAGCTCTTTCCATATCAATATGATAACCATCTTCTTCTTTAATGATTGAATTATTCCATACTTTTTCATTAGTTGCCCAAATTGGATATTTATCATAGATATAGTTTTCTTTCTTTACAAATGATCCTATATATAGATATAGGTTATCTACTTTTGAATTAAAGTCATCAATCATAGTTTTAACTAAGTATTTTGGTAATTCTCTATTTATGTGAATAGTATTAGTATGGCATATAGCAGTTAAACCTTTTTTACGATCTTCTAGAATAAGTACTGGGCAGTCAGCCATTCTATGTCCTACAGCAATCTCTGGATATTTCTTAGACATAATTAATATGTCAGCATGTATTTCTTCATCTAACAAGTCTTCTTTTAGAAGATGAGAATCATCTATTACTACATATTTATTATCAGGATAATCATCGTTATCTTGCATTTTTTGTCTTACTTCTAACATTTTTAGGTAGTTAAAACCGAATTTATCTCCAATATTCTTTCTTGTTTCAATAAATTTATTTTTAATATATTTTTCACTTTTATTTGGATAAAATTTTTCATTTAGACTGAATGTCCCTTGTTCATTTGTTGCTTCAAAAATTACGATTTGAGATTCCATTTAATCACCTACACATTAAATCTAAAATGGCATATATCTCCATCTTGAACTACATAATCTTTTCCTTCTAATCTTAACTTTCCTGCTTCTTTGACTTTTAATTCACTTCCACATTCAATTAAGTCTTCATATGATATTACTTCTGCTTTAATGAATCCTTTTTCAAAGTCAGTGTGGATTACTCCAGCACACTTTTTAGCATTCATTCCTTCTTTGAAAGTCCATGCTCTTACTTCGTCTGGACCTACTGTGAAGAATGTTCTTAAACCTAGTATTTTATAAGTTGCTTGAACTAATTTATCTAATCCTGAAGCATCTAGTCCTAGCATTTCAAGCATTTCAGTTTTTTCAGCATCATCTAATTCTGATAAATCTTCTTCAACTTTTGCACATAATACTACTACTTGTGATCCTTCCTCTTCAGCATACTCTTTTACTTTTTTAACATATTCATTATCATCTTTACCTATTTCTTCTTCTGAGATATTAGCTAAATAGATAATTGGTTTTAATGTTAGGAATGAGAATGCTTTTAGTGAAGCTAATTCATCAGTGGAAAAGTCTATTTGTCTTAATGATTTACCTTCTTCTAATGCAGTTTTTGCTTTTTCTAAGGCTTCTACTTCTACTAAGTCATTTTTATCTTTAGTAGTTTTAGCTTTCTTTGATACTTTTTCTAATCTATTTGTTACTATATCTAAATCAGCAATAGCTAATTCTAAATTGATTGTTTCAATATCTCTAATTGGATCAATATCTCCTTCTACATGGATTATTTTTCCATTATCAAAACATCTTACTACTTCTACTATGGCATCTGTTTCTCTAATATGAGATAAGAATTTATTACCTAAACCTTCTCCTTTAGATGCTCCTTTTACTAATCCAGCTATATCAGTAAATTCATAAGCAGTTGGAATAAATCTTTTAGGATTATACATATCTCTTAATTTTTCCATTCTCTCATCTTTTACTGTTACTACTCCTACATTTGGTTCTATTGTAGCGAATGGGTAGTTTTCAGCTAAAATCTTTTGATTAGTTATTGCATTAAAAAGGGTAGATTTTCCTACATTAGGTAATCCTACTATACCTGCTGTTAAACTCATAAAATCACTTCTTTCTTTCGTTTGTATTATATCAAATAATGTCATTTATTTAAAGAAGTTAATTGTTTTTATAGTTTTTATGTTAAAATGAAGATGGAAGGTGATATTTTGAGAAATGTTGGTACTGTAGTACGTGGTATTCGTACTCCTATCATCAAAGAAAATGATAACTTAGAAGAAATAGTTATCAAATCATTAATGGATGCTAAAGAAAGTGATGGTTTTGAATTTAAAGATCGTGATGTTGTAGCTATAACTGAAGCTGTTGTTGGTATTAGTCAAGGTAATTATTGTACTGTTGATGATATCGCAACTGATATTAAAGAAAGATTTGATAATCCTGAAGATTTAGGTATTGTATTTCCTATACTAAGTCGTAATAGATTTTCATTAATATTAAAAGGAATTGCTAGAAGTACTAAAAAATTATTTATACAATTATCATTCCCTAGTGATGAAGTTGGTAATGGAATCTTAGATGAAGATAAATTTGATAATAGTGATTTTCATTTAGGAAGTGTTATTACTGAAGAAGAATATAAAGAGTCTTTTGGTGACTGGATTCATCCATTTACTGGTATAAATATGATTGATTTCTATAGAGAATTAATTCAAGCTGAAGGATGTGAACCAGTATTTATCTTAGCTAATAATGCTTTAGAAATACTTAAATATACTAATAATGTTATTAACTGTGATATTCATACTAGATTTAAAACTAAAAAGATGTTAGAAGCTAATGGAGCTAAATGTGTTGGATTATTTGAAATTATGAATCATTCAGTTAATGGTTCTGGATTCAATGATAAATATGGTCTCCTTGGATCTAATAAATCTACTGAAGAAAGATTAAAACTATTCCCTAAGGATGGACAACCTCTAGTAGATGGAATTCAAGCTAAATTAAAAGAATTAACTGGCAAGAGTATTGAAGTTATGGTTTATGGAGATGGTGCTTTTAAAGATCCCGTTGGTAAAATTTGGGAATTAGCTGATCCAGTTGTTTCTCCATTCTATACAAGTGGTCTTGAAGGTACACCAAATGAAATTAAATTGAAATTTGTTTCTGATAATAAATTTCCTGATTTAAAAGGAGATGAATTAAAAGAAGCTATTAAAGAAGAGATTAGAAAAAAAGATGCTGATCTAAAAGGACAAATGATTACTCAAGGTACTACTCCTAGAAGATTAACTGATTTAATTGGCTCTTTGTGTGATTTAACAAGTGGTAGTGGAGATAAGGGTACTCCTGTAGTATTTATTCAAGGATACTTTGATAATCTAAGTAACGATTAAAAAAAAGAAAGGTTTTCCTTTCTTTTTTTATTGTTTCTTTTCTTCAATAGTTAGTTTTAATTTTTTATCCACTGTAACTGTGTAATACTTAGTATCTAGGTAAGATCCATTTTTAGTATTTGTAAATGTAAAAGATATATCAGTTTTTCCAGGTTTTTTACCTTCAAAATAATACTTTTCTATTATTTTTCCCTCTGGTGTTTTTCCTTCTAAATCACCAGATTGTTTCTTTTCTACAAATTTAACAATATCCTTATTGTCTATTTCATATTTCCATTCATATATTTCGTTAGCATGTGTTTCTAATGTAACATATCCTGTCTTTGTGTCTTTGTTTAGAAGTAAAAATATAACTAAGCATCCAACTAAAATTACTATTGGTATTAATATAAGTATTCCTTTATTCATTTTTTTATCTTTCATTTTTTTCTCCTTTCTCTAATTAACTTAAATTTCCTGAACTAATATATCTTATTGCCAATCTAGAAGTTACTCTATTAAACTCATGACCACTTGATGAGCTTCTTTTTTGATTTCCTGCTCTAAACTCCGAGAAGAATTTTGCAGTATTTTTAATACCAAGTGGTATTCTATAGAAGTCTGCTAGAACGACATAGCTTTCATAATGTCCATTAGGAGTATTTATAGCCATCATTCTAGATGTTCCTAAGATTACTCCATTAGGAACTGAATATGTATTAGATTCCTTAGAATAATCATACCAAGAAGTTCCACTTATAACTGATGCATCTACTTCTTGAACTTTCATATAACTTGCTGGGAAATATTTATTAGCATGTCCATTATTCGCAAGTTCCTTTAAAGCAATATATCTTGATTTACCATATGGTTTTGTTGATGTATAGGTTGATGTTCTTGCTGTTCTAATAGGTGCAGCTGCATAATAACCATTTAGTTTTAAGATACTAGATCCATTAGCATAACTATATGTAGCTTGAAGTGCTCCTGTATTTGATGAGTTTGCATAATAGGCATTGACATATTTTCTAGATGCATTACCACCATTAACAGTACCATTACTTAATAAGAAACCAGAAGTTGCTATATATTCGTAATTTTTTGGTGCGCTACAAGAAAGTGTGTATGAACCAGTTTCTCCTAATAATAAATTGTCAATACTGCAGTTTGTTACTTCTTGAATTGATGAAATTGGAACAGCCGTATCGGTTATTTTTTGTAATCTATCTATTCTTTGTTCAACTGTTTCAGTTGGATATGTTTTTTCTGGTCTATTCTTTAGATATAGATAGAATAGTGATGCTGATCCTGATGATGTTCCTGTTAGAGTTCTTAAACTCATTCCTGTTTTATGAATTCTATATGGTCTAAAATGTGTTGAAACATAGAATCCACTTACATCTTTCTCAGTATATCCTGACACGGTTGGTGGTGATATACCAACCCATATATAAGAACCAGCTGTTCCACTTACATTACTCACTGATACCTGTTTTTGTAAAAAGTCTCCGCTTTGTACGTAAGTAGTATATGCTTTTTCTAAGCTATCTATGTCATACCATTGTGCATATAATGTCAGTGCTCCATTTGTCGTATATGAATCACTTGGATCATACCATGTTCCATATGAATCAGTTGCGTTAGCTACATTTGCCCATCCTAAGAACGCTTTTCCTGAAACATTCCATGGGTTATTAGCTATAGAATAGGTTTTGCCATGGGCTTTGGTTCCTGTTGTAGAAGTCTTATCTGAAGAATCTACATTTCTCATATATGTAATTGTATATGGATTAGTTGTCCAATCTGCTTTTACTTTAACATTCTTTGTAGCTTTTGAAGTTGAATATACTGGTGTTGATCCATCTTTCCATCCATTAAATGTATGTCCGTCCCATTTTGGTTCACATAATGTTCCCCATGCTAAGTTTTCAGTTTGAGTTATTGATTTACCACTACATCCTGTTCCTCCATTATCATCATAAGTTAGCGTGTATTTTGGAGGTTTTGGAATTTCTTTCCATTGTGCTTTTGCTTTAGTGTTTTTCAAAGCCACTGTATTATTATCAATTGGAGTTCCAGTGTCTTTATCTTTCCATCCATTAAATGTATAGCCATCTCTCTTTGGAGTACATAGTGGATTCCATTTTTCATTATGATATTTTTTAAGTGTTTCAGAAGAACATCCATATCCTCCACCATCATCATATGATAATGTATATTGGTTCTTTCTCCAATTTGCATATAATACTCTAGTACAGCTAGATTCTTTAGCGTCACAGAAGTCGCTTGCCGGATATGATTTGGTTTGATCAAATGATCCGCCACTTCCATCAGCGTTTTTACTCCATGCAGTATCTGAATCTATATGATGTCCTGTTAGTGTTAAATAAATATATGTTTGACTATTATTATCTGGCAAATCATGGAATTCAGTGTCTGATAGAGCTTTACCATATGGAATTACTCTTGTGGTATTAGTTCCGTTTTGTTTTATTATTCCAGATTTATCAAGGGTATATTTTCCACCACGTGATTCTATACTTCCTTTATTAGCATTAAAGATTATAGTTACTACATTTTGTGTCCATTTAGCTTTAGCTTTTAAATCCTTTGTTGCGGATGTTGCTGAGATTGTTGCTGGTTGTAGTGTTTTTCCATCTACTTCCCAACCTCCGAATGTATGTCCATCCCATTTTGGAGTACAGTTTGAATCCCATTTTTGATTCCAATCTCTTGTTACTCCCTTATCGCTACATCCTTTTCCTCCATTATCATCATACGTTAATTTGAATGTATCTATCTTCCAATTAGCCTCTACTTCTACTGTCTTATTTGTTTTTCTTATATCTTCGTCTTCATAGTTAAACTTTTTCACAGTTAATTTTTCTTGTTGACTAAATACTTTTGTTCCCCATCTCCATTCTTCTTTATCAACCATATGATAATGTTCTTTTCTTATATTTATATAATCTTTATTATTATAGTCCCATAAATCCTTTTCTTCTTTATACCTAATTTTAGATATGTTATAATCACTTCCATTACGAACTACATAATCATTTGATGCATTTACTGTATATGGTTTTCCATGTGGATCTATCATTTTTGCTCCACCAGCTTTATACTTAATCAATAGAGCTCCTACAAAGTAATTCAACGGCTTTTCTATATTAGCTGGTGTCATATTTAGATTAACATCATATACTTTTCCAGTTACTTTTAACATATATTTTGTTGGATCTCTCATGCTTTCTTCTAATATTTCGGTAGGCATATCTATATCTTTAGTAATTCTTTGTTTAAAATGTATATTGTCAAACTTAACTGTTTTCTTACTTGTTATCTCTTTTCCTGTTGTTACGTTTACCCATACATAGTCTAATTCTTGATTAGCTTTTAATCCAACCTCATCTGATATTTTGATACTTGCTTTTGGATGATCTCCAATATAATATGTTGTTTTTTGTGGTTTAAAAATAACATCTATTTTTGGAGGATCTCCTGTTTCTAATTTACAACTTGTTCTATTATCATCTCTATGAGAATAAACTTCTTTACTTCCGTGTCGGCATACTATATTAGAAAAATATCCAAAGTTACCTTTTTTATCTTTTAAAACATAGATAAATGTATCATTATCGTTATCGCATTTTTCTCCCTTTATTTGTAAATCTGAAATTAAGTCTTTTTCTTTCATCTCAGAATATTTAACAATAGCACAACCATAATTTGTACCACCATAAAGATCTTCATCAAATGCATCAACATATGCTTTAGATGCTGTTTTTAAAGATTTTTCATAAGCAATATACTTTGTTTTCTTATTATTAGCTTGAATTGATTTTATCGTTGGTAAAGCAATTAATGTTATAACACCTAAAATTGCGATAGCAACAACCAATTCAACTAAAGTAAACCCTTTTTTATTGTTCATAGTATCACCTATTATAATTTTATCATAATTTATTATTTTGTAAAATGAAAAAAGAAAGGAATTTTCTTTCTTTTTTTTACTATAATGTTGGATATACTCCTCCACCTATAGGAGCTCCAATTATATACCATCCTATAATTATTAATACCCAAGTTAAGGCTATTATTAAGAAGTATGGTGTTATTACTTTTAATGATTTTCTAATAGTGTATGGTTTTGTTTTATCTAGATTATATATATTTAAATAACCTATATAAATAACAAATGAAGCAAGTAACGGAGTAATACCATTAGTCATTGATAATGATGTTCTCATTACTATTTGAGCAAATTCTGGTGTAATATTTGATTGCATAAATAATGGTACAACTACTGGTGAAAATATCATCCATTTTTGAGTTGGACTTGTTAAGAATAAATTAGATACTGATATGAATAAAAGTGTTACTAGAATTAGCGGTATTCCACTTAAACTCATATGTTCTAATAAGTTAGCAAACCAGGTAGTTATTAATAAACCAATATTTGTGTCTTTATATATAGTAATGAATTGACTTACTACAAATATTAATAAGAATAAGCTACCTAAATCTTTAAATTTAGTTGCGGCTTGTTCGATTATTTCTTTATCATTTTTAACTGTTTTAGCTCCTATACCATAAGCAATACCTGTTATTATGAAGAATAATGATACACAATAAGTAAAGCTTGATTGGAAATAGGCTTTTTCTCCAAATAATTGATCTACATATATTTTAGTAGAATTATCAAGTAATAATCCTGAATATGGAAGTCCAGGTATTAATGAATAAATGTATATAAATATTAATATTATAGATACAATTAAGGCTAATCTTAAACCTCTCTTTTCATTTCTTTCTCTTTCTATTTTCTTTTGTTCTTCTTCTTCATAATTAATTACTCTATATTGTTCAGTTTTAGCGAATTCTTCTTCTCTTTTATAGTGTCCTACTTTAGGTGCAATTAATTTTTCTATAATTATTGTACCTACTATCGTTATTATTATCGTTGCGACTACTAAGAAGATTAAGTTTGATGATAATGGTACATGATAACTCTCATCTATTAAGTGTGATGCTAATTCAGTATAATCTTTTAAAGCAATATCCATTGATCCTACAAAGATTGATACACCATATCCAAATGATACTCCACAGAAAGTTGTGATTATTCCAAGTATTGGATTTCTTCCATTGATGAAATAAATCAAAGCAAACATTGGAATTAATATAGCATAACCAACTTCGTTGATTAATGATGAAACAGTTGCGATAAATATTACTAATAGAGTTAATACCCATTCAGGCATTCTCTTTAAATATTTCTTTGAAAACGTTTCAATTAATCCAGTACCTTCAGCAATAGATAAACCTATTAATGATATTAATAGTGTTCCTAATGGAGCAAAACTCAAAAAGTTACTCATAGCATTAGACATTAGTGTCTTTATTGCTTGGAATGAGAATATTGACTCCATCGCTATTAATACAGGTTCTAAAGTAATAGTATTTCTATCTATAGCATTATATGAAGCAGATAATTCAAATCCTGCTAGAATACCACTTAATACTATTAATATTCCTGTTAAAACTATAAATACTGTTATTGGATGAAAATAAAACTTTTTTAATTTTAATTTTTTCTTATCTTTCACTTATTTTCCTCCTCTTCCACAATCTTTTTTAATTTCTTATTGAACTCAATTCTAGGAATTAGAACAGTTCTTCCACAATTAATACATTTTATCTTAATATCGGCACCTGTTCTTGTTATTTCCCATAGATTAGTTCCACATGGATGAGGTTTTTTCATAATCACTTTAGTGCCAACCCCATAATTTAATACTTTATTTTCCATTATGCACCTCAATCTGATTATAAGGAATCTTGATGTTTTCTTTATCTAATCTCTTCTTTATTTCTTTTCTTAGATATCTTTGTGTTTCAAAGTGAGTTGCAGGTTCTACATCTACTACTAATCGATAAACTACAGAAGAATCTGATAATTCATTAACTCCTAGTAATCTTAATTCTTTAGTTGCATGTGGTATTTTTCCATTTAATTCTTCTATTATCTTTTCAAATGCTTTTTGTACCTTTTCTTCATTTTCTTCATAAGCTATAGAAAGATCTACTATATCTAATGAATCAGATATAGAGTAATG
>JAEEGH010013785.1_pt1 | contig 17866 bp, 9 predicted proteins | sample 9134181 | NCBI WGS metagenome assembly JAEEGH01 (sample SAMN16246544, study PRJNA631951) | gut metagenome | biome: gut microbiome; feature: rumen; material: DP-attached | host: Bos | place: Iran: Karaj | collected 2018-10
TGAAAAACTTTCTTACAGCTGTCATGTGCATGCTGATCTCGCTCTCGGCCCTCGCCCAGAGCGCAAATATGCTTGCCATGGCCCGTTCAGAACTCTCAAAACGCGGCCTTGAAGAGACCGAAGTCCGTGCAAGGCTAATGGAAGAAGGCATCGACGTTGATAATATCCCCCCGACCGAGTATGCGAATTATCAGGGTCGAGTGATGGAAATCCTCAACAGGATGCAGGCCGAGAAGTCCGCGGCAACTACCGCGGCCGCTGCCGTAGCTCCTGCCGCTGCCGCCCCTGCCGCAACCCCGAACGAGTTCCCTCAGACTACTCTCGGAGAAGCCGCTGCAGAACAGGCCCTTGAAGTTGCTCTCGAAGAGAATAATGTTTCCCCTACCGCAGGAGACGATATCTACGGACACGCCCTCTTTACCGGTACTTCGATGGATGTTTTCCGTACTACAGACGGAGCTCAGGCCCCCGATACCTACATCCTCGGAGAAGGCGACGAAATCCATATCTCCATCTTCGGTTCTTCCCAGACCGAGATCCATCAGAGAATCGGAGCAGACGGCTCTATCCAGCCCGCCGGTTCTTCGAAGATTTTCCTTAAGGGTATGTCCCTTGCCCAGGGCCGCGAAGCGATTACCAGCAAACTCGCCCAGCACTATTCCTTCCGCAAGGATCAGATCGCAGTTACTATTACTACAGCCCGTACCGTGATGGTCAACATCTACGGAGAGGTCGGAGTCCAGGGCGGCTTTACCATCAGCGCCCTCAACAACGCCTTCAATGCTCTCGCAGCAGCCGGCGGCCCTACCTCAATGGGTTCCATCCGTAATATCCAGCGTTCCCGTTCAGGTAAGACCGAGCGTCTCGACCTCTATAAGTTTATGATCGGAGCAGGCGGAAAGACTCAGTTCGACATCCAGAACAACGACGTCCTCTTTGTCCCCGTAGCCAGTAAGATAGTCCGCATCGAGGGAGCCGTCAAGCGCCCTATGCGCTATGAGATGGCAGACGGCGAGAACCTCAAGGATCTCATCGCCTTCGCCGGCGGCCTCAGAGACGACGCATATCCCAACTTCGTCCAGATCGAGCGTCGCGAAAACGGCGAACTCAAGTATCTGGAATTCGACCTCGCAAAGGTAGTATCCGGAGCCGTAAAGGCTGAACTCGCAGCCGGCGATGTAGTTCGCGTCAAGGCCTCAGACCGTCCTATGGAGAATTACGTTTCCATCGGCGGCGATGTCTACTATGGCGGCAACTACGACCTGGAGAAGAACAGCAGCCTCCTCGCCCTCATCCAGAGAGCGGAGCCGCGCTTCACCGCCCGCAAGGACTATGTCTTCGTAGAGCGTACGCGCCCCGATCAGACCGTTGAAGTCCTTACCGTTCCCTTCCCTGGAGAAAACGGCAATCCTGACTTCCAGCTTACTGAAAGGGATGTCGTGACGGTTCTAGCTCTGTCTACTTACCGCGATACAGACAACATTACTGTCAGCGGCCAGGTACGCAACCCCTTTACTAAGAGCTTCGGCCTCAACGACCGTATGACAGTAGCCCAGGCTATCGAATACGCAGGCGGCCTCAGGCCTACCGTCTACCCCGTTGCCTACATCTTCCGTAAGGATGTCACCAACCCTACTAAGAGGGAGTATATCGCAGTCAACATCGAGTCTGAAGGCGAGACCCTCCTCCAGCCCGGCGACGAACTCCGCGTCTACGACAATACCACTTACACCAATATCGGTGAGCTTCGCGTCAGCGGCGCTGTAAAGAATACGATCAACATCACCTTCGATTCTTCCGTCACGGTTCACGACCTTCTTACTATGGCCGGCGGCTTTACCGTAGGTGCTGCCTACGACAAGGTCCAGGTCTTCCGTATGAACGTTTCCAAGAAAGACGAGGTCCACTTCGACACTATCGTACTCGAAGTTGACGAGAACTATTATCCTAAGGATCAGAACTTCCAGCTTCAGCCTTACGACCATATCGTCGTCCGTATGACCCCGAACTTCACACACGGCCGTACGGTCGAGATCAACGGCCGAGTCAAATATCCGGGAGTCTATGTCATCGAGGACAGCAAGACTCAGCTCTCCCAGGTCCTCGAGCTTGCAGGCGGCCTTCTTGACGACGCTTCTCCTTATTGCTCGCTGTTCCGTACTTTCAACGGCAGAGGTCAGATCGGAATCGATCTTAAAGACGTTACCAAATCCCGCTCAAAGAAAAACTGGGACGATCCCATCCTTATGGACGGTGATGTCGTCAACATAGTCCGTGCAGAAAACATAGTCGTAATCCGCGAAATGGGTACACGTATGGCTCAGTATGTTCCTGCAGACTTTGCTTCGAGCCAGAAAACTTTGGTTTTCCACGGCTCACACAACGCTAAGTGGTATATCGACAATTACGCCGGCGGTCTTGTAAAGACAGCAGACAAAAACAGTATCACTGTTACCCTGCCCAACTACCAGACTAAGGGAACCAAGCGCTTCCTCGGAATCCGCAACTATCCTAATGTTGAGCCCGGCAGTACTATTACAGTTATGATCGATCCGGAGAAGAGGGCTAAGGTCGAAGAGCCTAAGGAGAAGTCCAAGGTCGACTGGGATCAGGTCCTGTCGAGGACTATGGCCTCCATCACCTCCATCGCTTCCTTCATCCTGCTCATAGAAAGACTCTAGAATATGGACGAAAACAAGAATTACAACGTTCCCGTAGAAGAGGAAGAGGGCGGAATAGACATAATGGCTATGGTCCGCAACCTCTGGGACGGCAGGAAGACTATCATCATCATTACTGCCGTGTTCATCGTCCTCGGACTGGTCGCTGCGCTTACTATGAAGCGCACCTATACCGTCCAGTCTACGATGGTTCCCCAGATGAGTTCCCGTTCGAATTCATCTCTGGGAAGCCTGGCAGCGCTGGCCGGAGTTGATCTCGGAATGACTAACAATGCCGCCGATCTTTCTCCGCTTATCTATCCTCAGATAGTAAACAGCGTCCCGTTCCGTAAAGAGCTTCTCTACACTCCCCTTCACTACGCAAAGGCAGACACCGCGGTAAGTATGTTTACCTACCAGAAAGAGTATGTCAAGCCCAGCGTAATGAGCTATGTCCTCAAATACACTGTCGGTCTTCCCGGAGTGATAATGGGTGCGATTCGCGGGGAGAAGCCGGAATTAACTCTTCCCTCGGGAGAAGCAGACAACGCTCCCAAGCCTATTCTTCTGACTAAGGACGAGGAGAAGTTTATGAAGATCCTCTCTCAGAACGTCAACCTTTCCGTAGACAAGAAGGAGGGTTATATTACTCTTTCCGTTACAGGCTCCGAGCCTATTCAGACAGCCGAACTCGCGATGGCGGCCCAGCAGCTCCTTCAGAAAGAGGTTACCCGCTTCCGTACTGAGAAGGCTCAGGACAACCTCGATTATATCCAGGCCCGTTACGATGAAAGCAAAGCTGAAGCCGAGGCTTATCAGAGCCAGCTTGCTACCGTCCGCGACCGCTCCCAGCAGATGAGCTCCTCTAGGGCGCGCATCGAGCAGGAAAGGATCCAGATGAAATACAATGTCGCTTCATCGATCTACTCCGAGATGGCAAAGCAGCTCGAGCAGGCTAAGATGCAGGTAAAGAGGGATACTCCTATCCTTACTGTCGTCCAGCCTGTTACCGTACCGGCCAAGCCTTCCAACAGCCGTGCGAAGACTCTTATCGTCTGGACCTTCCTCGGATTCGTCCTGGGATGTGGCTGGGTTATCGGAAAGGGTTACCTCCCGAAGCTCAAGGAAATGTTTTCAGCTAAAAAGGATCAGTAAGAAAGCTTATTGAAAGTCCTTTCAAACAAAGTAAAGCTGCTTCCGACAATGGGGCAGCTTTCTTTTGTCTCCCCTATCGTAATTGTAAGAGTACCGCCGCTTTCGGTGTAGGTTCCGCTGACCACATCGAAGACGATGGGGCTGATGCGGGACTCGGACACTGTCCCAGCCCAAAGGCCGGATACACGGATGAAGCTGTCCTTACCATTGAATATATATACTATGGGGACATCAGCGGGATATCCGGTATTGTTGTAGGTCCAAACCGTACCTTTCAGGCCCGAGGCCCCATCCTCTTCGAGGGGATCACAGATGGACTGAAGGGCATAGACTCCGCTGGTTATAAGACCTTTGTAAGTAGTGGCGGAAAGGTTGCCTACCTCAACGGAACTGCCTTTTATACTGGCAGTTTTCTTAGAACTGCTCCACCCATAAGCGGGACCGGTCTCCTCGCGGGTTATGTTGGTGTAGGAAATGTCTACGCACTCGCTTCCGGAGGGGAAATAGGCTAAATGAAGAGTATTGTCTATAGGAGTAATCCATATAGACCCTGCCAGAGTCTTATAGGAGTAGGGGGAAATTCGTGTATAGTTGTCGTTTTTATTGACGCGCTTCAAATTGAAGAAAGTGCGGCTGATTGTGTATTCAGAGGCATATTTGGTCTTCACGGTAACTACGTGGCCGTCGGCTGTATAAGTACCGTGGTCTGCCTGAACGCGGCCCAGTTCCGAATTGTGTTGGAGAAGGCTCGCACTGTCTGCATCGTGGAAACAGACCCAGGTTGTTATATCGTCTACCTTCAGGTTCCAGACTGTACCCTCCAGGGAAAGGAACAGGACTTCCTTTGAACAGGAACTGAGAGCCAGAAGAAGAACGGCCGAAAAGACGGGAAGAAGTAGTTTTCTCATTACTGTATGAAGCTGGCAAAATAGCCGGGGAAGAATACGTTTGTGATGAGGTAACCGATGATAGTCGAGACGAACACGCTGATAAGACCGGGCATCATAAAGCTGTGGTTGAGCAGATACTTGCCGATTACAGTCGTTCCGCTTCGGTCAAAGTTGACGGTTGCGATATCAGAAGGATAGTTCGGGATGAAGAAGTATCCGTAGACGCTGGGGAGCACTCCGAGAAGGACGGGTCCTGCGATTCCAAGCTGATAGGCCAGCGGCAGCATCGCTACTACTACCGCGCCCTGAGAATTGATCAGAACGCTGACGAGGAAGAAAACGAACGCTATCGACCAGGGATATGCGGTAACAAGACCTGTCAGCATCTCCTTCATCTGTTCCAGATAGTTGCCGAAATAGGTGTCTGCCAGCCAGGCGATACCATAAATTGCGATTACTGCGACCATTCCGGACTTCCACACTGAACCGGAAACGGTGTTGGGAAGGTTGACCTTGCAGAAGATGATATTGAGGGCTGCTGCGCAGAGCATTATGATCTGGATGCAGAGGTTCATCTTAGGAAGATTGATAGACTTCGCTACCGGAATGCCATCGGGAGTCTTAAGCATCTGAAGGAAAGCGAAAGAGACAATCACTAGCAGGGCACCGAGGAAGATAAATACGGAAGCCTTTGCTTCTTTTGTGATTTCCTTATCGAGGGTAGTCGCGGTATTGCCGTACATATATTTGTTGATCTTGGGATCCGCAACCCTTTTCTGGAACTCGGGATCTTTATCGAGATCCTTGCCTCTGCGCCACGAAGCAAACGAAGCGCAGATGATACCGCACAGACAGGCCGGGATAGTAACCATCAGGACCTGAGGAATGCTGACCATATAGCCGTTGGCGTTCGAGATAGTCACGAAAGCCACGACCGCCGCTGCGATAGGCGAACAGGTAATACCTACCTGAGATGCTATTGAAGATACACCGCAGGGCCTTTCGGGCCTGATGTTTTTCTTGAGGGCGATATCGCAGATAATAGGCATAATAGTATACACTACGTGTCCCGTTCCTACAAGAACCGTAAGGAAGAAGGTCACGAGCGGTCCGAGGAACGTAATACGGTTGGGATGCTTTCTCAGGATCTTTTCCGCCAGCTGTATCATCCAGTCCATACCGCCTGAGGCCTGCAGAGTTCCGGCGCAGGTCACCGCGGCGATGATGATGTAGATGACGTCTGTAGGAGGAGTTCCGGGCTTAAGACCGAAGCCGAATACCAGAATCGCGAGGCCTATACCGGAGATTGCACCAAGAGCGAGGGATCCGTAACGGGAACCGACGTAAAGAGCCGCCAGAACAATCAGCAGCTGGATAATCATTGTGAAAGTCATTCCTGAATCGTTTTGTGTGTGTAAATATAATGATTTTTCTTCGTAACTTAGTAAGCTGAATAAGACTAAGAACCGGATGAAAAAATTTCTCAAACTGTTTTGCATCGTGGCTGTATGTGCTTGCATAGGCTACGGAATCACCGCACTTATGACTAAAGTTATCAAACCCAATAAGACAGAATCGGGTTATATTCCCCAGTCCGACATCCAGATAGCTGACGGAGTGATGACCCCCGAGACTCTACTCTCCCTGGGACGACTTTCAGACCCTCAGCTCTCCCCCGACGGTAAGAAGATACTCTACGGAGTGAGTTACACTTCGATCGAGCAAAACCGCAGCTGCCGCAATCTCTTTGTCTGCGATACAGATGGAAGCAATAAAATCCAGCTGACCCGTTACGCAAAGAGCGCCAGCAACGCGAGGTGGTCTCCGGACGGAAAGAAGATCTACTTCCTTCAGGGCGGCCAGCTCTGGGCTGCTGCCTACGGCGGAAAGAAACTGGGCGCAAAGTATCAGCTCAGCGACGTCCCTTCCGGAATCAGCGAGTTCAAACTCTCCCCTGACGGAAATCAGATTCTTTATATCTCTACAATAAAGGGCCCCGTCACTACCCCCAAAGACATCGACCCCGCCCTCGACAAAGCCCAGGCCTATGTCGCTACAGACCTTATGTACAGGCATTGGGATCACTGGGTACTCGAAACTCCCAGGACCTATGTGGCCAGCCTTGCAAACGGGAAGATTACTCCGGAAAGCAGTGTAGACCTTCTGGGAGACGAGCCGTTCGAACTCCCGACCGAGCCTTTCGGCGGAGCCGAGCAGCTCGATTGGGCTCCGAACGGCCGTCATATCGCTTACAGTTGCCGTAAGAAGACCGGAAAGGAGTATGCCTTCTCTACCAACTGCGGTATCTATGTATATGATATCCTTACCGGCGAAACTACTCCCGTCAAGGTAGACGGCGGATACGATACAGACCCCGTATGGAGCCCGGACGGAACTAAGCTCGCCTGGATTTCGATGGCCCGCGACGGCTATGAGGCAGACAAGCAGAGAATCCTCGTCGCCGATATCTGCTATCCTCAGACAGACGAGGGTCAGGCTTCCGGAGTTATCGTAGGCGAGATAAAGGAACTCACTGCGAGCTTCAAGTACGACGCTTCCGGCCTTCTCTGGGCAGAAGACAGCAAGTCGCTGTATTTCAATTCGATAACCGAAGGAACCGGCAAGATATTCAGCGTATGTCTTAACGGCGAAACTACCCAGCTTACAAAGGACGGCTGGAACTACGACTTCTTCAGCCCCTTCGCCGTAGAGGAAGACGGAACCCTTCTTACCAGCTACTATTGCCTCAACTTCCCTGTTGAGCTCGTAGCTGTAAATAAAGACGGCTTCAAGCAGATTACCTGCGAGAACAAACACATCCTCGACCAACTCGATGAACCTACCTCCGAGAGCGTAATCGTAAAGACGGTAGACAATCAGGATATGCAGTGCTGGGTTCTCTACCCTCCTAAATTTGATCCTTCAAAGGTCTACCCCGCAGTCGAGATCGTACTCGGCGGTCCTCAGGGAACCAACTCCCAGGACTGGAGCTACCGCTGGTGTTACCGCCTGATGGCCCAGCAGGGCTATATCGTAATTATGCCCAACCGCCGTGGAACTACGGCGTTCGGCCAGCCGTGGAAAGAGCAGATCAGCGGCGATTATCCCGGCCTCAATATGCAGGACTACCTGTCCGCAGGCCGTTGGATCAAGAGTAAGCCCTACGTAGGCAAGCTCGCCTGCGTCGGTGCCTCCTACGGCGGATTCTCGGCCTACATGCTCGAGGGTCTCCATGGCGACCTGTACGACTGCTTCATCGCCCACGCCGGAATCTTCGACGAAAAGGCGCTGTGGTATACTACCGAAGAGATGTGGTTCGCGAACTGGGACAACGGCGGTCTGACCGAATACGACTACCGCCCGGGCGAGACCGGTCCCGCCGGAGACGGCATCTATTTCGGCGGAATGCAGCAGGCCGGTGCCCCTTATGCGAAGACCGCAAAGGCTAAGGATCACTACGCAAAGGATCCTCAGAGCAATATCCTCAAGTGGCACACCCCCATTCTCTGCATCCATGGCATGATGGACTTCCGCATCCCCTATACTCAGGGTATGGCGGCATTCAACGCTGCCCAGATGATGGGCGTACCGAGCAAGCTGCTCATCTTCCCAGAAGAGAATCACTGGATCCTCCAGCCTCAGAATTCCCTCTTCTGGCATCGCGAGTTCTACGCATGGCTGGATAAATGGTGTAAGGAATAATATGCTTGCCGTTCTGCTATCCGCCTTGCTCGGTCTAAGCGGCCCTGCGAAGGTCTATCAATTCGAAAAGGCCGAATTCTCGATCACGGTCTTCGGCGGCCAGTGGGACAATCCCTACCGTCAGGAAGAGGTGGCGATGGATATGGAATACTATGCTCCCGACGGGGAACACGGCGTCCTTCCCTGCTTCTACTGCGGCTCTGACAGTACCTGGACAGCCCGCTTCACTCCCATCCAGTCCGGAAGGTACTCCCTTCGCTTCATCTATACTGAGAGCGAAGATTTCGCTTCAGATCTCGACGACCTTTCTCTCATAGTCTACCCCGCCGACGGCCAGGGCTTCCTCCACCCGAACGACAACTGGACTTTCCGCTTTGATAACGGAGATCTTTTCAGGGGAATAGGCGAAAACATCTGCTGGGAATCGCGTACGGAAGACGACAACCCTCATCTTAGCGAACTCCACCAGCAGGCAGACATCTACAATTACGACGTAATGCTTCCCAGGCTTAAGGCCCACGGCGGCAATTTCACCAGGATGTGGATGTGTAGCTGGAACTTCCCTATCGACAGGCAGAAAGATTTCAACAACCCCCGCTATACCGAGTGTGATGGACCCATCAACGAAAGCGCAGTCAAGCGTCTGGACCACGTCCTCGGACTGGCCGAGAATCTGGATATAAAGGTAATGCTATGTATGGGCCAGGGCAATGTCAAGGCAGACGAAGACTTCTTCACCTCCGAAGATGCTAAGGCGCGTTACCGCAATTACCTTAGATATACAGTGGCCCGCTGGGGATATAGCCCCTCGGTAGCGGCCTGGGAATTCTTCAACGAAGTCGACAACATCCAGTTCGCAGACAGCGAAAACCCCATTCCGGCAGCGGCAATAGCCGACTGGCACTCAGAGATGGCAAAGTACCTGCGCAGCATCGACCCTCACTCCCATATGATCACGACCTCCATTTCTCACCGCGACATCGAGGGCCTGAACAGCATCCCGGAGATCGACTTCAACCAGAAACACATCTACAAAGCTACTGCCGACATACCCAACACTATAAACAGATACGAGAAGGAATTCGATAAGCCCTACGTAATCGGCGAAGCCGGCTATGAGTGGGACTGGTACAAGAATTTCGAAGAAATAGCGGACGGTCTCGATATGGACTTTACCCGCGCGATGTACTATGGACTCTTCAACCCTACCCCGATAGTTCCTATGAGCTGGTGGTGGGAATGGTTTGACTCTCGCGGGACAGATGCAAAGATCGCCGAGGTCCGCGCCCTTAGCGATCAGATGATCGAGGCGGGCGGCGGCAGTTTCGAGCCTCTCGAAGTCCGTGTAGCCGGCAATGACGGCTATGCCGTAAGGTGCGGCAAGAAAGTGTTCGTCTACATTTTCAACCCTACAGATAAACCGATAACCACATTCTCCGTTGTACTCGGAGACCACAAAACATACAGACTCACTAAACTAAACATCCTTCCAAATAAGGAACAAACCTTTATTTTATGAAACTAATCAAGACGCTTGCAACGCTGCTGGTTCTTCTAGCAGGAGTGACCAGCCTCAGCGCCCAAAGCCTTACCGTCACAGGAACGGTCAGCGACGTCTCAGGCTACCCGCTACCGGGTGCGGCCGTGATAGTCGCAGGTACCGGCAACGGTGCCGTAACCGACCTCGACGGCCGCTATGAACTCCGCAATGTCGCGGAGGCCGCAAGCCTGACTGTCGACATCCTTGGTTACAAGGGCCAGACAGTGAAGGTCGGCGGCCGTGCAGTGATAGACTTCGTCCTCGAGGAAGACAGCGTCCTTCTCGAAGAGACGGTGGTCGTGGGCTATGGTCAAGTAAAAAAGAGCGACCTTACCGGCTCTGTCGCTTCCGTTAAGGCGGAAAAAATCACGGACATCCCCGCGAACTCGGTGGACGCCCTGCTCCAGGGCCGAGTAGCCGGTGTGCAGGTAACCAATGCCTCGCAGGACCCGGGCGCTTCTTCGACCGTCCGAATCCGCGGTAACTCCTCCCTCAACGGATCCAACTCCCCTCTGGTCGTCATCGACGGTTTCCCTTACGGCGAAGCCGGTGCTATCAGCCAGATCAACCCGCAGGACATCATCTCGATGGAGGTCCTCAAGGACGCTTCCGCATCCGCAATCTACGGTTCGCGAGGCGCCAACGGCGTTATCCTGATTACAACCCGCAAGGCCCAGGGAACCAAGAACCGCATCAGTGTACGTCAACAGACGACGCTCTCGCAGTTTACCCAGCCGCTACACCTTTGGAGAGATCCGGTCTTGATGGCAATGCTCTCGAACGAGAGCCGCGCCAACTCAGGCCTTACCCAGCTTTACGTAGGTGCAGTCAACGCCAACGGCGTTTACTACCCCTCCATCGAAGAACTACAGAGCGGCCAGTGGAGTACCAACACCCGTTGGGACGACATAGTCTTCAACAAAGCTCCTATCTCGGACAACACTACCGTAAAGGTCCAGAGCTCCAACGACAGGACTATGTTCACCGCCTCGGCGAACTACTACCGCGACAACGGTATGTATATCGAGGACACCTACACCAAATACGGGGCGAACTTCGCCGTGGACCACAAAATCTTCGACAACCTCAGGATGAAGGCCAGCGCCAACGTTACCCAGAACAAACGCCACAACAACGGCTACCTGTCCTACAACCGTAACCCCATCTTCCCCGTCTATGACGACGAAGGTAATTACTGGCAGTACAGCGTTCAGGATTACTATCATCCTCTCGCCCTTACGAAGTTCCGCAAGCAGGACAAGAGCGGGCTCGACCTTATCGCCTATATGGCCGTGGACTACAGGCCCTGGGAATGGCTGGACATTACCGCCCAGGTCAACTACAAACACGGCGAGACTATCTCGGACTACTACTTCCCCAAGAAGTACACTGAAAGGGGTGTCTTCAACAACGGCTACGGTGCAATCCAGAACTGGCGGGACGACAACCTGGTAGTTGAGAGTTATGCCACCTTCGACAAGGAGTTCGGCATTCATCATCTCACCGCAATGGCAGGTTATTCCTACGAAAGCTATGAGTCGCGCAGCAGCGATCTCGCCGCTGTAGGCTTCGTAAACGAATCGCTCGGCAACGAAAACCTCGCTTCCGGTGATCCTGAAAAATATCAGATCCAAAACAGCCTTTATGCAACAAAGTTGATTTCCGGCCTGTTCCGATTCAACTATACTCTAGCGGGTAAGTACCTCGCCACCTTCACTGCCCGTGCCGACGGCTCCTCCAAGTTCGGTGCAGACAATAAGTGGGCGTTCTTCCCCTCCGGAGCTCTCAGCTGGAAGATGAGCGAAGAAGACTGGCTCAAGGATATCTCCCAGATCAACCTTCTGAAACTCAGGGCATCCTATGGTATTTCCGGTAACCAGGGTATTTCCGCTTATCAGACCCTCAGCCGCTACGGCCAACACAAATACTACTATGAAGGCAGCTGGACTACCGCTATCGGTCCCGGCTACAAATCCGGAACTACCGGAGACGGCGGTATTTACGCGATCTGGAGCGGTATCCCCAACACCGGTCTGAAATGGGAGACCACCTCTCAGTTAGACCTCGGATTCGACGGTGCTTTCTTCAACGAAAGGCTCAATGTAACTTTCGACTGGTACTACAAACACACCTCCGATCTGCTTCGCCAGCGCAACATCGCCCCCTCGTCCGGTTACGACAAGATGTGGGTCAACGACGGCGAAATCCTTAACAGAGGTATTGAAATCACCCTCGACGGCATCTTATACCGCGATCGCGACTGGAATGTGGGCGGAACTCTCATCTTCTCCAAGAACCGCAACTCGGTACTCAGTCTTGGAAACTCTGTCGAGGCCGGACTCAACAAAGACGTCCGTACCGGAATGGAATATGAGTTCTACGGCAACTCTTCAGAGCAATACCGCGGCTTTACCAACATCCTCGCAGTAGGCTACCCGATGTACGTGTTCTACGGCTACGTAACGGACGGTATCATCCAGAGCCTCGCAGAGGGACTTGGCGCAGGCCTCAGCGGCGATGATGCGCAGCCCGGCGAATTCAAGTATGTAGACATCTACAACGGCGACAGGCTCGACTTAATCAACGAAGACGACCGCTGCATAATCGGAGACCCCAACCCTGACTTCCTCGCTTCCCTCTCGCTCAACGCCAGTTGGAAGAACCTGGATTTCAGCGTGTTCTTCAACGGAGTCTTCGGTAATGACGTTATCAACAGCAAACGTTTCGACCAGCCCAACAATATGCCTTTCCGCTGGACTCCGGACAACCCCACCAACCTCTACCCTAAACTGAGCGACACCCGCCAGACCAGGTTCTCGAGCTGGTGGATTGAAGACGGTTCCTTCGTCAGAATCCAGACTATGACTCTGGGCTACAAGATTCCTCTCTCGAAGAAGGATATGGGCAGGGTTTTACGCCTGTACATCTCCGCAGATAACCTCTACACTTTTACCAAGTTCTCCGGTTACGATCCTGAAGTAAGCGCACTTGGACTCTACAGCGGCGGCTATCCCCGCCTTCGCAAATGGACATTCGGCCTTGATTTCAATTTCTAGAAAGCGATGAAAACACGTAATATTATACTCGCAGCGCTCGCATCACTTACAGTATGCGCCTGCTCCCTGGACGAATATCCCTACGGATTCTATTCAGAGGGAAATTTCTATAAGACCGACGCCGACGCCCTTGCAGCGACCAACTATATCTACGACGCGATCAACTATATCGAGTACTCCCGTGCCATCGTCTTCCTGGGCGATATGAATACGGACGTAATGTACCCGAAGGGAGACGCCAAGACCTCTACAAAGGAACTTGACGGATGGAAGCCCTCCACCTTCAAGACCAATACGACCCTCAACAATTTCTACCACTACTCTTATATCACCATCAACAGGGCAAACGTAGTGATAGAAAATGTAGCCGCGATGAAGGACTTGGACGAAGAAACCCGCAACCAGTATGTTGGAGAAGCCTACTTTATGAGGGCCTACTCCTACTTCAACCTTGCGAGAAACTTCGGAAGGGTTCCTATGCACCTTACGCCTGTTCGCAAACTCGAAGAAGCTACGGTAGGTGCCGCGAAGACTCTCGATGAGGTCTGGAACCAGATCTTTGAGGATCTTGACAAGGCTATTTCTCTTACAAAGATCTACCCTGTTCCAGTAACAGGTCGTACAGACCGTGTAGCCGCATACTCGCTGGCTTCGTTCGCATACCTTTATCTCGCTACCGCAAAGGAAACAGGCGTACCTCAGTATGTAGATATGAGCTTCAATATTGACGACTACTACACCAAGGCTACCGAGTACGCAGCCCACGTAGTAGACGATCCCGCCCAGACTACCTACGGCCTGGATCCGAACCTGATGGACATCTACGACGTAGAGAAACCTACTGGTCCGGAACACATCTTCCTTATGAGTATGGACCGCACCGGCGAGACCGAAGGTCAGTATTCAAAGATCTCAAAGATGTATATCCCCTACATCGCCGGCGGTACTGTCTACATCAAGAACGGCGACACCGGAGAACTTATCCCGACCCACGACGGCTGGAGCGAATACTGTACTCAGACCGAGTTCTACAACAGCTTCGAAGCAGGCGATCTTCGCCACGACTGGCTGTTCTGCACTACCGTATACAATGCAGACGGAATCGCAACTTTCGGCGGTGATTCAGGCAAGAGCCTCTCATACCCCTTCTGCCGCAAGTTCATCGACCCCGAGTTTGTCGGAGAAAAGACCTCTACCAAGCCTTTCCTCATCCGCTATTCGGAAGTCGCGTTGACATACGCCGAAGCAGCGGGCCCTACCACCAAGGCATATGAACTCGTGAATGCCATCAGGAACAGGGCCGGCCTTGCCCCCCTCCCTTCCGGAATGACTACCTCCGCTTTCCGCGATGCCGTCCGTAAGGAGCGCGTCTTCGAACTCGCCTTCGAAGGCCACCTCTGCTATGATTTCCGCAGACTCAACAAGCTCCACACGGACATCACTGCGGCCCGCGAACAGGGTCTCACCGCCGAAGAGATGGTCTTCTACCCCATCCCTTCGCTCGAGACCGACCTCAATCCTTATATCGAATAAGCTCAAAATACGTCGAATATGAAACTCTTTAAATATACAGCACTTCTTCTGGCAGGCATCGCCCTCCTGTTCTCCTGTGCACCCGAAGGGTACACCGGACTGGACGGCGGATATGCCTTCCACGAAAGAAACATAGTTTCCATCGCCTTTGAGCGTCAGATCGGCGATGCCGTGATCGAGACCGTAAGCGATTCAACAGGTACGGTCGAGGTCAGACTGGCGGTAGATATGATTCAGGATCTTTCCCAAGTCACTCTAACCTCGCTGGTCGTCGCATATGGAGCAACAGCAACCGCTGCCAAAGATGATAAAATTGATTTCTCCGGCGGCTCAACCCCTACCATCTCCGTCACCTCTCAGGCCGGAGAGAAAAGGGTATACTCTATCAATATGATTCCATTCGTCGAAAGTTTCGCCGGGAATTACGCCATCAACGGGTCTTATATACTTGGCGGTCTGGGCGAAGCGACCAGCGCCGAGCCGTGGAGTTGGGGAGTCCTTCTTCTTGCCACTCCCGAATCCAAGAGCTGGTGTTGGGCGAAATGGGCCGCACTCGGATATGGTCCTTCCGCCAATTACGACAACTACCTCGAGATTACCTGCACCAAGATTAATGATGACGGGACAACAGAAGGCACCTGTATCAACTACGGCGGTGTAGACGGAAAGCACTGGAACTGCCTGCTCGACGGAGCCCAGAACAAGGAGAAAGACGGCCAGGACCTTGATCTCCACAATTTCTACAGGGTGATTCCGATAGGCGAAAGCACCTGGAAAAAAGACTATGCTCTCGGAACAATCACCTTCAAGGATGCCTCCGGCAAGGAACGCGTCTGCTCAATTTTCGACAGCGATATAACCATCTGCGAAGGAGCCGGAAAGAAAGTAGTCGTAGAGAATCAGTGTCTGGCCTTCTCAGTTCCCGGAGATACGAGATGGGATGCCACTACTACCCCTCGTCTCAACCCCATCCTCTATACCGACTATATGAAATTTGTAGTCGCTCCCCGCTACTACTTCCTCCTCGTCACCAAAGTCGATGAAATACCTGCAGCATCAAAGGTTGTCGGCGATGAGGGCGATGTTAACATTGATATTATTCCAGACGATCCCGGTTCTGGAGATGATCCCGGAACTGGAACTGGCGACGATCCTGGAACCACCCCCGATTTATCTGCTATTGCCGGAGAGTACAAGGTCAACTCGCTCAAGATTCTTGGAGGAGGACGCAGCGGATTCGATGAGATTAAGCTCAAACCTTGGGATTGGACCGGTTATGTAGACAACTATTCACCGACCAATGCGGATAAGGAATACGACAATATTCTTACAGTAACTGTCGACGGTACTTCCGGAACTCTCAACTATGGTCCTGGCGCTGACGGAGAGTATTGGGACTACACCTACAAGAACAATATGAACGGCACGAATAACGATTATGGAGACATAACGGTAGATATGTCGTTCAACTTCGGGCAATTGCCCCACGGTGAGAGTACCTTCACCCTCGACCCTCAGACGATGGTCGCTACTATCAAGGGCTCCGGCAGTACTGTTTATGGTATGGTCTACGGTTCAGGAACACATACTGACTCGGCGACTTCTGTTTCCCTGGTAGTTCCTTCCAACTGTATCGCCATCGCTTTCCAGCTGAAAGCATACGACGGTACCGACTATACCTACGAGGACAGGATGAGTAATTCGGATCTCAATATGATCGTCTTCCATCCCAATTATTACGTAATGATTTTCCAGAAACAATGATGAAAAATAATTTTCTTATTCTTATGCTCGGTGCGGCCTTGTTTGCAGGATGCACCTATGTTGAGTTGCCGGGCAAAGATGAAAAGGATTATACTGAAAGCGAACAGAAAGAGCTGACTCTCATAGACAGTCAGGCGACTCCGGAGACCCGCGCTCTCTACTCGAATCTGTGGGCCATCAAGGAGAAGGGCTTTATGTTCGGACACCACGACGACCTCTGGTGCGGACGCTATTGGATAGGGACCGAAGGCGGATCTGACACCAAGGATGTTTGCGGCGACTACCCTGCCGTCCTGGGCATCGATTTCGCTGAGCTCATCGACGACCGCTATGCCGACGATCCCCAGACAAATGAGTGGAAACTCCGCAGCGTCAAGCAGGCCTACGACCTGGGTATGGTCATTATCGTCTGCCTCCATATGGACAATCCCCTCCGCTTCAATGTTCCCGGCGCGGAACATTACAACGTAGGAGGCGCCTGGGACAATTCAGACAACACCGTCGTAAGCAAGATCCTGACCGACGGCAGCGCTGTCCAAAACACCTTCAAGGCGTGGATGGACCGTCTGGCCGATGTCATCAAGGGTTTGAAAGGCTCCGACGGCAAGACCATCCCTATCACCCTCCGTCCGTTCCACGAACACAACCACACCTGGAGCTGGTGGGGCTCGAAGTGTACCACAGAACAGGAGTTCAAGGATCTGTGGCAGTGGACTGTCAAGTATCTTCGCGACACTAAGGGCGTCCATAACGCTATCTACGCAATCTCTCCCCAGATTGACAGCCAGCAGAGCGAAAGCGAATATCTGCTTCGCTGGCCCGGCGACGACTACGTAGATTTCCTCGGGATGGATTGCTACCAGGGTATCAACAACCTTGTCTTCACCTCCAACCTCAAGACCCTGTCCAACATTTCGCAGTCCAAACATAAGCCCTGCGGAGTTACCGAGACCGGTGTCGAAGCTTTCACCAAAGCGACCTACTGGACTGAGAACATCCACGCTCCTATGACAGGACGCAAGGTCAGCCTCCTCGTCACCTGGCGCAACAAATTTGTCGGCGCCAACGAATCCGACAAACACTACTTCTCTGTCTACCCCGGTCACCCCTCGGAAGCGGACTTCGTGAAGATGTACAAGATGGACAACACCTTCTTCTGCTCCGACCTCCCGGACATGTACACGATGGCCGAAGGAATCACGGTAGAATAATACTCTCTGTTGCGGTCATCCCGCTAATAATTGCGGTATTTCCGCCCGTTTAGTGCGGTTTCTCTGCTTTCTTTTCGCAGAGGAACCGCATTTTCGGCTGTTTTTGCGGTTACCCTGCTTATTTTTCGCAGAGAAACCGCGTTCCATAGGGCAAATTGCAGAAAGTCGGTACTTCTCTGCGGGAATTTCCGCAGAGTAGTACGAAGTTTATGAGGGTGCGGCGCCATTTGACGGGTTTTTGGCGCGGAACGGCAGGTATTTCCACCTTCCGGCGCCGATTTTGACATTTTTGGCGCCGGGGGCCTACCTGGGCTGCGCCGGGGCGGGAGTGGAAGCGCGAAGGGTTAAAAGGTTG
>JAEEGH010013788.1_pt1 | contig 17865 bp, 24 predicted proteins | sample 9134181 | NCBI WGS metagenome assembly JAEEGH01 (sample SAMN16246544, study PRJNA631951) | gut metagenome | biome: gut microbiome; feature: rumen; material: DP-attached | host: Bos | place: Iran: Karaj | collected 2018-10
AGCGTGAAGGATACGGCCAACGGCGCCGATGCAGTCGCCCGCATCATGAAGCTGATCGAAGAAAAGGCACAAAGCTTAAAGAAATACCACGAATAGTTTTTTACTCAGTTTGTAGTGTCGAGAGACTAAAAAATAGTTTGTCCTAACACCAGATTTAGACGATATCCGCCTTCGCCTTTTTCATATTTTTGCATCTTTTCATGCTCGTAGATGTGTTTCATGCTAAGGTATCGGGTTATTGCCTTACCAAAAACCCTGTGAATTATTACGATTTCGCCAAGGATAACGTTTTGGACGAATACCCCAAAAATGCGTTCCGAAAAAGAAGAGAGTTCTCGTATCAAAGAGAGTTTCGCTTCTTGTTGCGAAAAAAGGACGCTGTTAATGAGTATGTAACTCTTGAAGTGGTAACGTATATTTTCTTTCGCAAAATCCTTTAAGGGTATAAAAATAGGATGTTCCAATTTTTAGATTTGAAATTGTAGACTTCCCCATCATTGTGTTCTAAGGTTGCTGACAATTGCTGGAAAATTGACAATTGTGGGATTGCGAGCTGTTTATGTATTAAGGCTAAAATTATATTTCCTTCCATCGATTATAGAGAAACATCATATTTCTATACGGAGTAGTTGTTCCAAATTTACTGGGATCGTTTTCTATTGTTTCAAAAAGCATATCTCTAAATTCTAATCTAAAGTCTTCTTCTTGAAAAGAACCTTTTATTATAAAATAAGAAAGCCGATCAAAAGCATTTAAATAGTTTTCATACGCAACATTTCGATAGTCTTCAAAAGTTTTAATCCATTCCTTCTCGGCATCCGACAATTCGGAATCTTTTTTACCGTTTATTTTTTCTAGAATATCTTTTTGAATTTCAGCAACTTTTTCTTTACGCCGATTTAATTCAAATTCAATATTGAATATTGCCATCAAATTTGAGTGACCAAGAGATTTTCTTAAGCCTCCCAATTGGAAAAAAGCAATCACTAAAGCAATTAATCCCGCTAATCCTGCAAGAATCGTACCAATGTGAGCAAAATCTTGTAGCGTCATTTTTTCTCTCCAAGTGCTTTTGCCACGGCCGCTTTATAAGCGGTGGTTTGAGAAATAAAAACTCGGCTACTTTGTGATCCAGTCACTAGTTCAATGTTTAATACAGATTTGATTTCATCTGTCGTTAAGCCATGTTGTTTCAGCTTGGAAACGAAATCAGCCACCAAGACATCACGTTCCTGTTGGGTTGGCAATTTTGCAAATTCCGCTTTCATAGCTATAGATTCTTGTCCCCAAAAATATGATTTATCCATATTCAATCCTTTTGAACTTAAATTTTGCTTTCTTAAATATAACAAAAAGGAAAAGAACGATTAGAAATGTGGTAAGATCTCTTTCTATAATCTCGTATGAAAAGTTGTATTTCGCCTTTTTCAGTTATAGAGGTTTTGATGACCTCTGTGGAGTGGCTCTGTTCGGCTGGGAGGGTGGCTTCGTAATTTCCGGAGGTGGCTCTCTAGCACCGGACTTGTGGCTCATAGGATGCCGGAATAATCAGTAAATGCCTTTATTGCGCTCGGGCTTGTTCATAAAGCCATGTATTTTGCTCTAGTCTTTGGGGAAGCTTACAGTCTAACCTCTCTTGGTTTGATGCAAAAAATAAATCGTATTATATCAGATACGTTAAGAATCCCGAACCCGCAATTCAATTCCGGCTTTACAATACCCCCGTTTGAAAGTGGCGGAACATTCAAATACACATCGCTGGGATGCCAATTATATTCAATCTTTTTCCCTGACGCAGAACTCAATCTGGTAAAAATTGATTTTTCTAGTGGAATGTATTTTGTGTAGCTGGCGAGGGATGTATACTAGGTCCTTTTATTTCTTCTTAACCAAATTTATAACATCATTGATGATTTTGGCAGAATTGTCGCTATTTGCAACAATTGTTTCGTATAGAGAGCGTGCGGAATCTATTAATTCTCTATCGTCAAGTGAAATGGTCTTTTCGAATTGAGAATTACCACGCTCGTCCATCACAGAAATGCGATACTGCTCTTTTTCAGAAAAATACGAAAACAGAACGGCAATTTTTTCTAAAGGCGTAAAGTATTCGTTAGGCTGAGAACCGTCAGACCATTTAATACGGGATTTTTTTGTTGATTCGATTAGCTGGTTTAGCAAATTCAATACGATCAAATTAATATCCTCAATTTTCATTTTGGGCCTCCGCGTATTTGATTTTCGACGAAAATTCTACCAATTTGGCACGAATTGACTCCATCAATTTTATAATACCGTTCTTTGCATAAGGATCTTGTTTTTTTGCACTGCTAAATTGACGGCTCTTAATCTTACATTTATTTCTGATATCAATGCATCTAAATCACTGCTAAATAAAGCGCTCGAAATAATTTCAGGATTTTGCTGAATCTCAATCAGATTGTCTCTCAGTTGTTGCATTTTATCGTAGCAACGGCCATATTCGCCGTTTTGAATATTGTTCTGAATGTCTTTGGGTAACAAGATGATTTCAGAAATATCCGCCAAAACAAAAGCCTTGTTTACTTTGTTTAAGTGTTCGCTAACGATTTTTGAAGTCTTGAGGGATTGCTTTTTAGCCTCTTCCACAGAAGACCTTGTTTTGGCCAACTGAACAATCACGATAATAATCCCCAATATCGAGGCGAACGTACCTAGATTGACACTTGGTTTGCAAAATCGCCGAATTTTCCACCGAGATAAACGCTGAATGTTCCGCCAACGACAAGCGCCAATGCTAGCCAAATCCATTTATTATTCAAAAACTTGCTCATTATTCGATCTCTTTTGAACCAAATATAACTAATTACCATGTGCAAAAGTTGTATGGCTTCTGCAATGAGACTCAAGTTTTACATTTTGCAAACTATTGGTTGCCGTTACTAACAGAATGTTCACGGAAATGCTGGCGAAATTCAAACTGCTTAAAACTGGAATCGGTTTCGCGAGGATAAAGGGCTTTGTTGGTGGTTTTGCAGCGAATTAACTTGATATAAGGCATAAATCCTCCAAAAAGTCGCATTTTACCTCTTTGAGACAAGTTAAAATTTATTATATTTTGCTTGCAAAAATTATAAAAGGAAACCATATGTCAAACTCCATCTTTTGTGGCAAGACGCTTTTGATTACCGGCGGTACGGGTAGCTTCGGCAATGCCGTGCTCAACCGCTTCCTCCAGACGGACATCGGTGAAATCCGCATTTTCAGCCGAGATGAAAAGAAACAAGACGACATGCGCCACGAGTTCCAGGCCAAGTGCCCTGAGGCGGCTGATAAAATCAAGTTCTACATTGGCGATGTGCGCGACCTGGCGAGCGTCAAAAATGCCATGCACGGGGTGGACTACATTTTCCATGCGGCGGCACTGAAGCAGGTACCCAGCTGCGAATTCTTCCCGCTCGAGGCTGTCAAGACCAACGTGTTCGGTACGGATAACGTGTTGACCGCGGCCATTGATGAGGGGGTGAAGAACGTGGTTTGCCTCAGCACCGACAAGGCCGCATACCCGGTGAACGCGATGGGTACGAGCAAGGCCATGATGGAGAAGGTCATCGTGGCGAAGTCCCGCACGGTTTCTCCCGAAAAGACGAAGATTTGCTGCACCCGCTACGGCAACGTGATGTGCAGTCGCGGTTCGGTCATCCCGCTGTGGATCGACCAGATTCGCGCGGGCAACCCGATTACGATTGCCGAGGGTTCCATGACGCGTTTCATCATGAGTCTGGACGAGGCGGTGGACCTGGTGCTGTTCGCTTTCGAGAACGGCGTGTCGGGCGACATCTTGGTGCAGAAGGCTCCGGCTTGCACCATCCAGACCCAGGCCGAAGCTGTGTGCGAACTGTTCGGCGGCGACAAGTCCAAGATCAAGGTCATCGGTATTCGCCACGGCGAAAAGATGTACGAGACGCTCCTGACAAACGAAGAATGCGCCCATGCGGTGGACCTCGGGAACTTCTACCGCGTGCCTAGCGACAAGCGCGGCCTGAACTACGACAAGTATTTTAGCAAGGGTGACACGGAACGCAACACGCTCACCGAGTTCAACTCCAGCAACACCAAGCTTTTGACCGTAGAACAAGTTAAGGAAAAGCTGCTTACGCTTCAGTACATCCGCGAGGAACTGGCGAAGAAGTAATGTCTAAGATGTCACCCCGGCCTAAGGTTGGTGAGCTTAAGCCTGTGCTGAGCTTGTCGAAGTAAACCATGCCGGGGTCACCTTACACAGTGGAAAGGCGATGCCGGATCAATGTCCGGCATGACAAGCGAATGGGAATGCCTCGAAATAAGGAAAACAGATGAATATTTTAGTGACAGGTGCCAAGGGCTTTGTTGGTCGCAACTTGGTTGCGGCGCTCGAAAGTATCCGCGATGGCAAGGACCGCACTCATGCGGGTCTCGTGATAGGCGAAATTTTTTCTTACGATATTGATTCTACTCCGGAACAGCTGGATGAATTCTGCGCCAAGGCCGACTTCGTGTTCAACCTTGCTGGCGTGAACCGTCCGAAGGACAACAGCGAGTTCATGGCCGGGAACTTCGGCTTTGCGAGCACCCTGCTCGATACGCTCAAGAAGCATAATAACAAGTGCCCGGTGATGCTCAGCAGCAGCATCCAGGCGACGCTTGCAGGGCGCTTCGGCAACAGTGAGTACGGCCGCAGTAAAAAGGCGGGCGAGGAGCTGTTCTTTGAATATGGTAAAGAGAACGGCGTGCGCGTGCTGGTTTATCGCTTCCCGAACCTGTTCGGCAAGTGGTGCCGCCCGAACTACAACAGCGCCGTGGCGACATTCTGCAATAACATCGCGAACGACCTGCCCATTCAGGTGAACGACCCGAACGTGGACATGGAACTCCTCTACATCGATGACCTCGTCGAAGAAATGATTGCCGCCTTGACGGGTGGGGAACATTACTGCACATTTGACGGTATTGATGTTGTGCCTGTTGAGAGGGACGCCTCTGGGAGTGTCATCCTGAGCGAAGCGCGTAGCGCGGAGTCGAAGGATCCAGTGCATTTGTATTGCCATGTCCCGACTGTCCATAAGATTAAGTTAGGTGGTATCGTGGATTTGCTGAACAAGTTCCACGATCAGCCGCAGACTCTGGTGATGCCGGAAATCCCGAACAACAGCTTCGCGAAAAAGCTCTATTCGACTTACTTGAGCTACTTGCCCAAGGAAAAGGTGAGCTTCCCGCTCAAGATGAACGTGGATGCTCGCGGTAGTTTTACCGAACTTTTGAAGACGGTGAATTGCGGCCAGTTCAGCGTGAATGTGTCCAAGCCGGGAATCACCAAGGGTGAACACTGGCACCATAGCAAGTGGGAATTCTTCATCGTTGTGAGTGGCCGCGCCCTGATTCAGGAACGCAAAATCGGCACGGATGAAATCATAGAATTCGAAGTGAGCGGCGATAAGATTGAAGCGGTGCACATGCTCCCGGGCTATACGCACAACATCATCAACCTTTCGCAGACCGAAAACCTTGTGACCGTCATGTGGGCGAACGAATCCTTTGACCCGAACCACCCGGATACCTTCGGGGAAAAGGTTGTGAAGTAGGAACTGCGCGGCCCTTCGGCAAGCTCAGGGACCTTGATAAGCTCACTGAGCCTGTCGAAGTGAGCCGGGATCACCTTTGATGAAAGCGAAAAAAATATGAATATTAAGACTGACTACACCGACGTGAAATTCGCCGATAACGGCAAACTGAAACTTTTGATTATCGTGGGCACGCGCCCGGAAATTATCCGCCTCGCGGCCGTCATCGACAAGTGCCGCAAGTACTTTGACTGCGTTCTCGCGCACACCGGCCAAAACTACGATTACAACCTGAATGGAGTGTTCTTCAAGGATTTGAGCCTCAAGGATCCCGAAGTTTACATGGATGCCGTCGGTGACGACCTCGGAGCAACCGTGGGTAACATCATCAATTGCAGCTACAAGCTTATGGTCGCTTGCAAACCGGATGCATTGCTGATTCTCGGCGACACCAACAGCTGCCTTTCTGCCATCGCCGCAAAGCGCTTGCACATCCCAATCTTCCACATGGAAGCTGGCAACCGCTGCAAGGACGAATGCCTGCCCGAAGAGACCAACCGCCGCATCGTGGACATCATTTCCGATGTGAACATGGCCTATTCCGAGCACGCGCGCCGCTACCTGGCCGACTGCGGCCTGCCCAAGGAGCGCACCTATGTGACCGGCAGCCCGATGGCGGAGGTCCTGCGGGCCAACCTGCCCGAAATCGAGGCTTCCGACATCCACCAGCGCCTGGGCCTGAAGAAGGGCAAGTATATTTTGTTAAGCGCTCACCGCGAGGAAAACATCGATACGGAAAAGAACTTCCTGTCGCTCTTCAATGCGATTAATCAGATGGCGCAGAAGTACGATATGCCGATCCTGTATTCCTGCCATCCGCGTTCGCGCAAGCGCCTGGAGGCCTCCGGCTTCAAGTTGGATGCGCGGGTGATCCAGCACGAACCCCTGGGTTTCCACGATTACAACTGCTTGCAGATGAACGCCTTTGCCGTGGTGTCGGATTCCGGGACCCTGCCGGAGGAGTCTTCGTTCTTTACCTCTGTGGGGCATCCCTTCCCGGCGGTCTGCATCCGCACTTCCACCGAGCGCCCCGAGGCCCTGGACAAGGGCTGCTTCGTGCTGTCCGGCATCGACACCAGGGGCCTGCTGCAGAGCGTGGACCTGGCGGTCTCCCTCATCCGTAGCGGCCACCCCGGCATCCCTGTCCCTGACTACGTGGACGAAAATGTGAGCACCAAGGTCGTCCGCATCATCCAGAGTTACGTGGGTGTCGTGAACAAGATGGTGTGGAGGAAAGAAATTTAACTGAAACCATAAAACCAAGACAAAGATGGAACTGAAAGGATCAAAAACCGAGAAGAACCTCCTCGAGGCGTTTGCCGGCGAGTCGATGGCCCGCAACAAGTACACTTATTATGCCTCCAAGGCCAAGAAGGACGGCTATGTGCAGATTGCACAGATCTTTGAAGAGACGGCTGCCAATGAGAAGGAGCACGCCAAGATCTGGTTCAAGTACCTGCACGGCGGAAGCGTGCCCGGGACGGTGGAGAATTTGAAGGACGCCGCCGACGGCGAAAACTTCGAATGGACCGATATGTACGACCGTATGGCCGCCGAAGCCCGCGAGGAAGGTTTTGAGGAAATTGCACGGAAGTTCGAGATGGTAGGCGCCATCGAAAAGGAGCACGAGGAGCGCTACCGCAAGTTGCTCGCGAATATCGAAGGCGGCCTGGTCTTCTCCCGAGAGGGCGATGCCGTCTGGCAGTGCGCCAACTGCGGCCACATCGTCATCGGCCCCAAGGCCCCCGAAGTCTGCCCCGTCTGTGACCACCCGCAGAGTTACTTCCAGTTGAAGGCGGAGAATTACTAATAAAGAATAGTGTATAGGGATGTCCTGAAGGCAATGACATCGCACTTCGATATCGAGGTCAGTGTGCTTCAGGCGTTAAGTTACTGCCTGTACGAGATGATGGACAACGTCCATATTCATTCCGGCAAGCCTTTGGGAACCGCCATGACACATTACGACGAGCCGCAAAAAGTTTTGCGCATATTGATTGCCGATGACGGAATGGGTATCAGGGCTTCGCTGGCCGAACGTAGCGTTCTGGTAGCCCTCCAGAGGAGATATAAAGTATTGACAGAGAAAAATTAAAAAGTTGCACTTATGAAAGCATTGATTTCGATTTTGGCCGCGGGCCTTTTTCTTTGTATCGGCTGTACGGCGCAGCCCGAAGTAGATAATTCCGTTGCCGGCGACCTTCAGTTGGAGCAATATCTGGGCGACTGGTATGAGATTGCCCGTTTCGACCATAGTTTTGAGCGCGGCATCCAGTTCTCCAAGGCCAATTACACCCTCCGCGAAGACGGAAAGGTGCAGGTGCTCAACAGCGGCATCAAGGACGGCAAGGCCAGGCAGGCGCTGGGAAAAGCCAAACTCACGGATAATCCCCGCATCCTGAAGGTGTCTTTCTTCGGTCCTTTCTACAGCGACTACCGCGTGATGCTGCTGGATCCCGATTACCAGTGGGTCCTGATCGGCGGCAGTTCTGCGAAGTACCTTTGGATTCTTTCCCGCACCCCGCAGCTTTCCGACGAGGTCCGCGAATCCCTCCTCTCCGAAGCCACCCGCCGCGGCTACGACGTGGGGCAGTTGATTTGGGTGGAGCAGGAGTAGTGGCTTTAGCAGGCTTGACTATTTAGTATAGATCATTATGCCCAATTTTATTGATATTTATCACGGTACCGATCATACGGTGGAAAAGCCGCTTTTCGGGGAAGGAAAAATCTACAACGACTACGGCAGAGGTTTCTATTGCACTGAACATGCCGAGTTAGCGAAGGAATGGGCCTGCTCGACAGGGAAAGATGGCTATGCTAATCATTATCAGCTTAACCTTGATGGTCTTAGCATACTCAACCTAAATGGACCTGAATATAACATATTGAATTGGCTGACCATACTTCTCGAAAACCGGAAATTTAATGTAGCGGAAGGTCTTCCACAGCGGGCTAAAGCCTATTTGTTGGAGAATTTCAAGCTTGACTATAAGAAATATGACATCATTGTTGGTTACCGTGCTAATGACTCCTATTTTTCTTATGCGGGTGACTTTGTAAACAGTACCCTTTCGCTCTCTGACCTTTCTGAAGCTATGCGTCTGGGAAAGCTGGGTGAGCAGGTAGTCTTAAAATCAAAGAAAGCCTTTGACGCATTGACTTTTGTAGAGGCAATTAAAGCTCCCGGTGAGGAATATTTTGCCAAGTACAAGTTGCGAGATGAGGAGGCTCGTGCTAAATACCGTGAGATTGCATCCAAGCCTATGGCTGAAGATGAGACATATGTGATTGACATTATCAGAAACAATTGGAAAAATGGCCAGAGCATATAAGAAGACATATCTTAATGGTGCTATGCGTAACCTTGCTGTGATGATGGATTGCGGCGTGAGAAAGTACGGCTACTCCATTGAGGAATTCTACGAAAAGTTTCTCGCCTCAGAGGTGTCGCGTCAGTTTGCCGGCGGAAATCCCCGCTACTTGGTGGGCCTCTCCGGTGCTGAACTGGCGGATGAAGTGATTGAGTCTTCCGGCGGGACTGTCTTGAAAGAGAACGATGGGACCTATACCGTTGGGCGTGAGTATTGGGCTGGCTGGGCACTGGCCTATTATCAGTGGCTTTCCCGTCGCAGTTTTGCTTACATGCTCAAAAAAGGTCTGGGAATCAGCGAGGTGATGGCTATGTATCACCCTTTGCACGAGGCGGATTTGAGCAAATTTGCTGATGCGGCAGAAAGTATTATCAGGCGATAGCGCCAAGTTTTAAAACAAGAAAGACAGCAAATGGGCGAAATGCTGATACGAAAAAAGACTAAAGTTTGAACGAAAAGCAAGGGGATACGATTGGGGCGTATCGGAGATAAAAACGCGCTAGTGTATTTTAAACGAATCATGCACCTTCACGGCTCTTTGGGAAATATGATTCTGCTAGGAGTAAATGATATAACCCAGATAACCAACGAGGCCTTTCGAGATAGTGAAGAGTTGAGGGAAGAGTTCGTAAAACCAGAGATTAACAAAGGCTGTGAAAATATGATGAATGAGATGTTTGGCCAAATGATACAAGAAGCAAACGTGATTGTACTTTTTGGTGTATCTGTGGGTATTACGGATTCTGTATGGTGGCAGGCTATTGGGAAGCGCTTAGATAGTTCTAAAGATATGTTAAGGGTGATTTATTATCCTTATGACATATTGAAGGATACAGAGAAATATCCGTTCCGTAAATTACGTTGGTCAAAAGAATATATTTCATTTCTTAAGGATCGTATGGACATAAAAGCCTCAGTAGAAGATTTAAGAGAAAGGATTTATATTGGGATTAATAAACCATTTTTAAGATTGGTGTAGTGCTTCAGAATCGTTCAATATTCTTAGGAGGGGAGCAAAAAAAATCAGCCCATTTCTAAACCCAAGCACAAATCTTTTGCCGTAGTATGTTGCCTCAAAGGATGCCAACCACAATTCCAAAGCAAATATTCGCCATTAACCCTATATGTTCAACTTAGATAAATTCATAGCCACCGCCGTGACTAACCGTCCGGCCTCCATGTTCGAGCCCGACATCCAGGCCCACCGCGATGCACTCACCCGCGAAATCCGCGGCCGCAAAGTCTGCGTCATCGGCGGGGCCGGCAGCATCGGCTCCAGCTTCATCAAAGCGGTACTTCGATTCGAGCCGAAGAGCGTAGTGGTGGTCGATCTCAACGAAAACGGCCTTGCCGAACTCGTTCGCGACGTTCGCAGCACCGAAGGACTATACGTTCCCGACGAGTTCCGCTGCTACACCCTCAACTTCGCCGATCCGATTTTCGAGCGCATCTTCCGCGAAGAAAAAGGCTTCGACATCGTCGCCAACTTCAGCGCGCACAAGCACGTACGCTCCGAAAAAGACAGATACAGCGTTCAGGCGCTTATCGAAAATAACGATATCAAGGCAAAACGCCTGATGGACCTGCTTACGGTCTATCCGCCCAAGCACTTCTTCTGCGTCAGCACCGATAAAGCCGCCAATCCGGTCAATATAATGGGCGCGAGCAAACGCATTATGGAAGATTTGGTAATGGCCTACAACTCCAAGTTCAAAGTCACCACTGCCCGCTTCGCCAACGTCGCCTTCAGCAACGGATCCCTCCCCGACGGCTGGATCCATCGCCTGCAAAAGCGTCAGCCCCTGGCTGCACCGAGCGATGTCAAGCGCTACTTCGTCAGCCCGGAGGAGTCGGGGCAGATTTGCATGCTGGCCTGTATTCTTGGACGTGGAGGGAAGTGTTCTTCCTGAAGTTGGGCGAAGACCAGATGCTCACTTTCTCCAGCATCTGCGACCGGTTCGTCCAGGCCAACGGACTTCAAAAAGATCCCTGCGCTACGGACGAAGATGCCAAACGCAAGGCATCGGCCCTCAAGGAAGATGACCTGGTAAAATATCCGACGGTGTACTTCACCTCGGATACTACCGGTGAAAAGTCCTACGAAGAATTTTACGTGCCCGGCGAGAAGATCGATATGCAGCGCTTCCAGGCCCTGGGCGTAGTAGAGCAGACAAGCCGTCACAATATGGCTGAAGTCGATACCTTCTTCCGGAAACTGGAAGGAATCTTCGCAAAAGACGATTTCACCAAAGCGGAAGTCGTCGAGGCCATTAAGGAGTTCATTCCCAACTTCGAGCACGAGGAAAAGGGAAAAAACTTGGACCAAAAGATGTAGTGCGAAGCGCGAAATGAGATTCAAGTTTCAAGATTCAAGAAAATGGTTTCAAGTTTCAACTACCTGAATCTTGAAACCTGAAACTAACACAAGATCCAAGCAAGATCTAACGGAGATCTCACGGACATCCACGCTTCAAGATAGCTTGAAACCTGAAACTTGAACCGACGCACGAGCAAGGGGAGAGCCGAGCTCTTGCTCGAGTTTTCACGAGCGAGAAGGAGGAAGACCGAAGGTCAATCTTGAAACCAATAGCGTTCGAAAAGCGTGCAGATAGTGTGCGGATAGTGTAGCGATACTCCGAGGTGTTCCTTTAGTCCTCCTTTTGGCTCCTGTGTCAGAGACCCCCGCTCCAGGCACAGTTGCGGACTTGCTCCGCAACTGTGCCTTCCACTCAAAAAGAAGTAGCAGCCAGAAGCCCCGGTGGGGCTACAGGCTGCCGGAAACCTAAGTTGCCCAAGGCTACGTGTGAGAAAAATGCGAAAACTATAAGGAATTTAAAACTTAAATATTATGCAAGTCCATTATCTCAATCACGATCATTACTATAAAGGTGATACTAAGCTTGCAACACGTTATGCAGCAAAGCTTATGAAGGAAGACAATGCCTTAAAGATTGTTACCTTTCTCGTCTTGTCTCAGCATCAATATGAGCCTTTTCTGGGTGAAATGGGCTTCACTCAGAAAGATTTTAAAAATCATGTTTGCCCATACAAGGATGGAAAGATACAGATTCACACTGTAAAGACATACAATCCTAATTATCTATTTGTCGGCCGAAAGCCAAGCGAGATATTGATTGCCGTGGGAGTTCCTCCCAAGGAGTTGATTAAATATGAAGACATGAGCGATATTGCTCATTGTATCATTGTTCCTTGGACACTTGATGAAAATCGTGAATTTCTTTCCATTTATGAGGCAATAGATATTGAAACAGGCAAGGCCTTCACAAAACCTGCTGATGCAGATGAGAGAATTGTCAATGCTATTGGCTGGCTTAAATGGACATCCTACCCGAATGAAGGGTACCATCATCCCAACGATTCTATGCGACTTCATCAAATGGCAAACGCTTTGAAGAAGTATCGCGTTCCGGTAGATTATACTTCTACTGTGTATTGTGGAATGCACAACGGGTTGATACCATCTTCAGCCAGAAAGACAGCTGATGCCTTTGTCCGTGCACAATCTAGGTTGTTTGCTGTGCCCATGGATACAGATTATGCATTCCTGAAGCAGATGATGGAAGAGCATCATGACGATTGTTGATTAACAAATAAAAATGCCCCCTTCGAACAAAGGAATATCGCATTTTAATGAAACATAAGCAGAACTTTCATAGTAAGCGGTAATTATATGAAGGAAGAAGTATCCATATATTTGCAATTTCGAAGGTTTAGGAGGCGGCTGAAAAGCAAGGAAAAGCAGAAACAGCGACGCAAGGCGAAATTGAATGAGCTACTTTGCAATAGAGCTATCCGGCATCAGGGGAAACTGATACATAACAGCAGTGAAGCACTAAGTTATTTCATGCCACGCCATTTTCTGCATTTGATAACAACGGAGAAATCCCTTTTCTATCAAGACAAGCTGAAAAGTGAGGGTGTTCAGAAGAGAAATGTAATACGTATCCCCGAGATCTTCTCCATTCTATCCAACCCTGAGCCTTCATACAAAGTGCTCAAACAGTTGGTTGAGGCTATAGCATACCAAAATTGTGATGAACTCAGTTTAGACTATCAGAATTGCAAATATTGCGACCTTGCAACACAGGTGTTCCTAGATTCTATTTTGAAGAGTTTTGACAAGTATATCAGGCTATGCAAAGCAGCCGGTATAACGAAGTATATCAGAATAGGAAAAGTAGGCGGAGAACACATACACGACAACTCATTGCAGAAAATGATTAATTCAGTGGGGTCTCCTGTGGAACTTATAAATCGCAGGATGCAGTATAAGGATGTTGAGCCATTCCGCTTACGACTTGTTGATTCCATGGATATTACGAGAGCAAGATATGAAGGCCAAAAAGAGATAGATGCGACTGAATTGATTGAATATGTTGAACGTTGCCTTTCAAGATTTAATAAGTCTTTAACTCAGGATGCAAAGCAGGCTCTAGGAACCGTCCTTGGTGAAACATTGGCAAACGCTGAAGAGCATTCCACGCTTCACAACCGGTACTTGATAGGGTATATGGAAGAGACCAATGATAGCCAGTCACATTATGGAATGCTCAATGTTGTGATAATGAACACTGGAAGTACCATCTATGAGCGTTTTAAGTATCCTGATGAAAATGAAAATATTAACAAGGAATGTGTAAGCCAGATGGAGGCTTTGTCTGAGAAGTTCACCAAGAAGGGCTTTTTCGACTTCAATAAATTCACAGAAGAAAACCTTTGGACGCTTTACTCTCTTCAAGGAGGCGTATCCATAGTTCCACGAGAAATCAGAAACAGAGGAAATGGAACGATAGGATTCATCAAGAGTTTCTTCAGTTTGAAGGGTTCTACCGAAGTGGACAGTGTTTCGCGAATGACGATTTTGTCAGGAAACACACGAATAGACTTTGATGGAACATATCAGGTATCAGAAAGCGTAGGAACCGATGGGCGCAAAATAGAGCGTATGACATTCAACAAGACCAATACTCTCGAGGAAAAACCAGACCCAACCTACGTGTATAATACCAAACACTATTTTCCTGGTACGCTCATAAGCGCACAACTATTAATTAATGATGATGATGTACAAAAGATATGAAAACGATTGATTTAAAAGATCATTGCACCCGAATAGGCAATAGAATAGCCAAGGTTTTTACAGGCCGCGACAGGGGCGAGAGTGTTAGGAATAACTCTAAAATAGATGAGTTATACCGCGAGAGTGGTGAGATAAAAGTCATCATTCCTCCTGGTACTTTCTCCATCACGCCCTCTTTTCTTGAAGAACTCTTCACTAATATTGTGAAAGAATACGGAATAGAGAAATTCCGTGAGACAGTTCATATTGAACCTAACGGTTATAATATTGAAGTCCCACTAGAAGAAGCTCTTGACAGAATACTTCAAGACAAAAACGCTTTGCAGAAGTAAAGGAGGTTCGTTATGTCTAATATGATGATATTACTTCAATCGGTTTCTGCTGCGGACACTACACAATTGGCGCAGTCTGTTCAGGCTGGTAATCCCGTTACATTTGGCAGTGTCGTGGACATTGCATATAAGTTGGCAATGGTCGCCATTGCTGCATTCAATATTCTTTATGTGATTAAGTTGAACAAATCGCAGAATCAGGATAAGGAGGCACAGCGAAAATCCGAGAGAAAGATGGAATTGCTTAAAACCATTGTGCTTATACCTAATCTCAAAAAAATGTATAGGTTCTTGGATAAACTCTGGGCAGAACTAGAGAAATTGAAATTGGAAAGAGAGGCGGAAAAGAACGCTGATAAGGAAGATGCAGTTAAGCAGGAAATAGAACCCATAATTCAATCATTGTTTGCCACATTCCGTTCAGACTTTATCATAGTTCTTAATGCTACAGCACCATCATTGGGAAAGAGGGTTGAGCAGATTAGCGATACCATGCGTGATACGATTCTTTCAAACATGGCAGACGAAGGTGTAAATCTTTGGGTGATGAAGTACTTCAATGACAAGATTAAGACCGTCTATGAAAAAGGGAAGATGGATATGGTTAATGAATTGTTCAATTATGAAGGAAAAGAGTAATAACAATGAATAGAAAACTTTTATTGATAGGGAATCCAGGGGTTCAGGACGTTAATTATTCACCTTCTGTTGGACTTGTTCTTCAACGCTATAAAGACTTTTTCAAAAGTGAGGTTGGCGGTTATTGGTCTGAAAGTGAAATAATAGAAGAAACTTCTGGATTTGATAAAAATAGCGAAGTAACATGGCTCGCCTTGCAGCTGAACGAACTTAATCAGAAGACAGATTATTCAGTTATTGTCTTCGTGGGTCATGGTGGTGCATACTTGGGTAACGATTATTTACAACTTTCTCAAGGAGAACCAATCCCTATATCATGTTTAATGGCACCAAAGGGTAAAGAATGGCAAATAAAGAGAACTATAATCGTAGATGCTTGCCGTTCATTGATGGGAGCGACACCACAATCATTAATTTTGGAGAGTAGAGCTTTCTCTGGCGAAGGTGGTTTGATGGGTGGCTATTGTCGTGATTATTACAATAGCCTCATAGATAACTGCGAGCCTCATGTCGAGTTATTGCAGTCTACAAAATATGGTGACTATGCTAGAATTAATCCAGATCATACTGGTACAGCATTTAGCGATGCCTTTTTCGACACATTAGATATTCAAGTGCCTTTATGGAATCAGATGGCATTAAATGATAGATGTGGACAATTAAGTAAAGGGATTACCGATTTATTGACAGATGTGCAAGTGGGTATGGTAGCATATAACCAAGTGCCAGAGTATTCACGCTTCGGAGGAGACGGAGAATTCCCGGTATACGCAGTCTGGCGTGCAGTGGATAGAAGATTATAAAATATGCTGCTATCGGTCTTTACGCTCATCCATAGCCGAGAATGGGCATAATAAACCAACAGTAACAAAACACAATAAACCCGCTCAAACTGCGTTTTTAATTAGAAAGAAACAATTATACAACAATGAATATATTAGTAACTGGTAGTGCCAGTTTCATAGGTGCTTATTTGGTGTTGAGGCTTTTGGATTGTGTTGAGCCTTTGAAGATTGTTGGGTTAGATAGGGATAGTCGTAAATTGTTGAAAACTTTATAATAAATTGATTGATAATTCGTTGGAAATTTTGTATCTTTGATATGAGGAATAAAAATTCCTCCGAACACCGTAGGAAAGTGAAATTCGGAGGAATCGAACTAAAAGTTTGTATGGCGAAGATACGAAATTTTGCTGAGATTACACCGAATCTGCCGTTCACGGAGTACAATTTTTATGAAGAGTACCGTGACGCATTTGAAAAGACTGATTTGGGAAGGATGAAGCGAATCCTCCCGCTGCACGAGATGGCAAAGAGCCTTGGACTGGTAAGCGAGAGCCTGCGTCCCAAACGCGGACGCCGTTCCTACTTCACCCCGGAAGGGAAAGTGGCGCTGATGTTCTTGAAGATGAAGACACAGATGAGCTTCCCGAAGTTGATGGAGGCGTTGAATGGCAACATCTTCTACCAGATGTTCTGCGACATCGTGATAGACCCTGCCCACCCTCTGGCGAACTATAAATTGTTGGACGACATTGCCCTGGAGCTTGCAGGGAAGCTGAAGATCCAGGAATTGCAGAACGTGCTGGCCGAGATGTGGAAGCCCTACATGAAGGACCTGGACACGATGTACACGGATGCGACGTGCTCCGAGAGCGAGATGCGTTATCCGACAGACCAGAAACTGCTCTGGGAGTGCATAGAGAAGGGATATGCGCTGATGTGTGAGGCGAGTCGCAAGTTGGAGGTCCATCGCCCCCGGACAAAGTTCCTTGATGTCGAGAAGGCGAACTTGACGTACCGCAAACAGCGGAAGCACACGAAGAGCCAGACCCGAAAGATAACCCGCCGCTTGCTGGAACTGTTGGGCAAGATACTGAAAGAGCTGCGGAAGATGGAACGCGAGCACACTGAGGCGAGTCTCATCTCGGAAAGAGAGAACCAGACGATAGCGGTCATCACGACAGTGTACCGCCAGCAGCACAACCACTTCCGGAGCAGCGATGCCCGCGAGAGCATCCCGAACCGGATCGTGAGCGTGAACAAGCCTTATGTGAGACCGATCGTGCGAGGCAAGGAAGCAAAGAATGTTGAGTTCGGAGCCAAGTGCAACAACATCCTGGTGGATGGGATCTCGTTCATTGAGAAACTGTCGTTCAACGCCTTCAATGAAGGGACGAGACTCCCGCACTGTATCAAGATGCACAAGCGGCTGTTCGGAGTGGACGTAAAGAAGATAGGCGGCGACACCAGCTATGCCGGCAACACAAACCGCGAGTTGTGCACATCGAATGGTATCCATACTTCGTTCGTCCAGAAAGGCAAGCGGGCCAAGGAGAAGCGGGAGAAGGACTTTGTGCGGGAGGATCTCGCAAGAGTGAGAGCTACGACAATGGAAGGATCCTTCGGGACTCAGAAGGAGCATTACTCGATGCGGCGGATCAAGGCGAGGATGAAGATGACGGAAATCCTGTACATCTTCTTCGGGATCCATACGGCGAATGCCGTTGAGCTGTCGGGACGAATCGCAGTACTACAACCGGCCACCGGTTAAGTCTGGACTGAAAATATGCACATAAATGGGGCCTCCGACAGGAACGCCCCTGAGACATAACCCCGAAAACACGCGTAATCCGGGCTTCATCGCCCGGATTACGCGACAAAATGATATAAAACGACGAGTTGGACGCGTGAGCAAATAGGGATGACTCTCGAACAACTCAAATTGAAAACATTAAACGACAATCCCTACATATTTTAAACAAATATTACGAAAATGATAAA
>JAEEGH010013790.1_pt1 | contig 17864 bp, 11 predicted proteins | sample 9134181 | NCBI WGS metagenome assembly JAEEGH01 (sample SAMN16246544, study PRJNA631951) | gut metagenome | biome: gut microbiome; feature: rumen; material: DP-attached | host: Bos | place: Iran: Karaj | collected 2018-10
TCCAAGCTGGCGGAGGTCGAACTGCTCCTGGCGACCACGACGACGCTCGGACGGCTGGGCTTCAAGGATTTCCAGATCCGGATCAACGACCGTCAGATCCTCAAGGCGATGGCCGGGTATTGCGGATTCCCCGAGGAGAGTTATGACAGCGTGTTCATCACGCTGGACAAGATGGACAAGATCGGAGCGGAGGGTGTGAAGGCGGAGCTTCTGGAAAACGGCTTTGACGCCGCAGGGGTGGAGAAGTATCTGGGACTCTTCGCCGGCATGGAGCAGGCCTCCGACAAGCTGACCTATCTGGCGGATACGCTGGGAGATGCGCTGGACGGTGAGGTCAGCCGCGGACTGCGCGAGATCATCGATTCCGTGGAGACGACGAAGACGGCGCAGTTTGATATGGTCTTTGACGCGACGCTGGTGCGCGGCATGAGCTATTACACCGGTACGATCTTTGAGATCGCCATGCCCGAATTCGGCGGCAGCTGTGGCGGCGGCGGAAGATATGACCGGATGGTCGGGAAATTCACCGGCCAGGATACGCCGGCCTGCGGTTTTTCCATCGGCTTTGAGCGCATTGTGCTGCTCCTTACGGAGAGCGGCTTTACCGTTCCGGGTCAGAAGGACCGTGTGGCCTTCCTGATCGAGAAAGGGATCGGCGGCGAGCGCCTGTGCGAGATCATCGGTGAAGCGCAAAAGGAGCGCGAGGCGGGACGCCAGGTGCTGGTGGTGCGCATGAACAAGAACCGGAAGTTCCAGAAGGAAGGCCTCCAGAAGGAAGGTTATGAGGATTTCCGCGAATTTTACAAGGAGGCCCTGAAATAGGGACAGGAGGAAGACATGGAAGCATTGACACAATCAAGAACACACAATTGCGGGGAGCTGCGGCTGTCCGATGCGGGAAAGCACGTGACGCTGTCCGGCTGGCTGGAGAACAGCCGTGAGGTCGGAGGAAATCTGTCCTTCCTGATCCTGCGCGATTTTTACGGTACGACCCAGCTCGTGGCGGAGACCGAGGAGATGGTGAAGAGCTTCAAGGAGATCACCAAGGAGTCCACGATCACCATTACCGGCACCGTGCGTGAGCGGAGCAACAAGAACCCGAAGATCGCCACCGGCGATATCGAGGTGGTACCCGACAGTGTGGTCGTGCTGGGACGCAACCGCAACGCGGAACTTCCCTTTGAGATCAATCGCAGCAAGGAAGCGGATGAGGCGACGCGTCTGAAGTACCGCTACCTGGATCTGCGCAATCCGGAGGTAAAGAAAAATATCGTGCTGCGCTCGCAGGTGGTGGCGGCTCTGCGCCGCGCCATGACCGAGGAGGGCTTCCTCGAGATCAATACCCCGATCCTGACCGCCTCCTCTCCGGAGGGTGCGAGAGACTATCTGGTGCCCGCGCGGAAGCATCCGGGCAAGTTCTACGCGCTGCCTCAGGCACCGCAGCAGTTCAAGCAGCTTTTGATGACGGCAGGATTTGACCGGTATTTCCAGATCGCACCTTGTTTCCGCGATGAGGACGCGAGAGGCGACCGTACGCCCGGAGAATTCTACCAGCTGGATATGGAGATGGCCTTCGCCACGCAGGAGGATGTGCTGGGCGTGCTTGAGCGCGTGCTGGTTCCCATCTTCCGGGAATATGGCATCTATGATCGTGTGACCCCCGCTCCCTTCCGCCGCATCGCCTACAATGATGCGATGGAGCGCTACGGAACGGACAAGCCGGATCTGCGCATCGATCTCGAGCTGCAGGATGTGACGGAGCTGCTTAAGGGCTGCGGCTTTGAGCCTTTCACGGAGGGAATCGTGAAGGCCGTGAAGGTTACGGATTTTGAAGCGACGCGCAAGCAGATCGACAAGCTGGTCGCGGATGTGGAGGTGCAGACGGCTCAGAAGTCCTACTGGTTCCGCATGGATGATAACGGGGAGCTCGTCGGAGGGATCTCCAAGTTCGTCCAGCCGATCAAGGAGCAGGTGATCGCTGCGCTGGATCTGAAGCCCGGCTGCTTTGTCGGACTGGCGGCCGGCAAGAAGGGCGTCGCACAGAAGACGGCGGGCGTACTTCGCACGAAGCTCGGAGCGATGTGCCCGAACCACATGGACAAGGAACAGTACCAGTTCTGCTGGATCGTGGACTTCCCGATGTATGAGATCGGCGAGGAGTCCGGAGAGTTGGAATTTTGCCACAATCCGTTCTCGATGCCGAACGGCGGCCTCGAGATCCTCGAGAAGGCGGCCCGCGGCGAGGTGGATCCTCTGTCGATCACGGCCTTCCAGTACGACCTCGTGATCAACGGATATGAATCCGCTTCCGGCGCCGTGCGTAATCACGATCCCGAGATCATGGTCAAGGCCTTTGAACTGGTGCGTCTCGGCGAGGCGGATGTGAAGGCCAAGTTCCCCGCGATGTACAATGCGTTCACCTACGGTGCTCCGACCCACGCGGGCGCAGCTCCGGGCGTGGACCGTATGATCATGCTCCTCACGGGAGAGGAGTCGATTCGCGAGGTCATCACCTTCCCGATGAACAAGAATGCGCAGGATGTCATGATGAGCGCGCCTTCGGAGGTAACGGAGGCACAGCTCCGTGAGCTTCACCTGCAGTGTACCGAGGTGGAGAAGGATGACAATGCGCAGTAGAGGCATTTATCTTTTGTCGCTGCGGCAATTGCAGAATTACCTGAATAGAGAGCCCTCTTTGCAAGGAGGGCTCTCTTTATGGGATCGGATCGGTGACGAACGCAGGAAGAAGGCGGGGCAGATGCGTCCGGAGCATGCGAAGCTTGCGCAGCTGGGCGCCGGGCTGCTTTTACAGCTGTCCTTCCTTCCGCGGGAGGAACTCTACGGGGAGGTACGGTTTTTGTCCCCCGAAGAGCTTTTGGAGCGGATCCCCGGGAATGTGCAGGCGCAAGGGGCCGGGGCAGCGGATGTGCCGCACCTTTCGTGCCGGATCGGGGAGCATGGCAAGCCGTATTTTACGGATCCTGCGCTTCCCTTCTTTAATCTGAGCCATTCGGGAGATCTGGTCGGGATCGTCTTTGCCGATGTGGAATGCGGACTGGACCTGCAGGAATACCGTGCGCTGGACATGGAAGCTCTGGCGCGGCGCTTTTTCTCGGAAGGAGATGCGGAAGCGCTGCGGGAGATGGCGGAAGAGCAGAGGCGGGAAGCCTTTTTCCGGTTCTGGACCAGACGCGAAGCCTACGGGAAAGCACTGGGCTGCGGACTGCTTCCGGTCATTGGGCTGGACTTTCGCAAGATCGGACTGTACGGGCATCTTCCGGAGGACGTGTGCTGGGAGGAACCGGAGGTTCCGGGCGGGTATGCGATGAGCGTCTGCTACCGCAGATCGTAGCGCTGCGAGCAGGTGCGTATCCACCTTTTGCATAAGGGAGAAGGATTTTGAAAAAACTATTGGAGTATCTGAAGGAATACAGGAAGGAAGCGGTTCTGGCACCGGGCTTTAAGCTGCTTGAGGCGATCTTCGAGCTTTTTGTGCCGCTCGTCATGGCCCGGATCATCGATGTCGGCATCCCGAACGGGGATATGCCCTACATCCTGAAGATGGGACTGATCCTGCTTCTGTTGGCCTGCGTGGGCCTTACCGTGAGCATCACGGCACAGTATTTTGCGGCGAGGGCGGCGGTCGGAACGGCGGCCTCTCTGCGTCAGGCCGTGTTTGATCACATCATGGAACTGGATTTTACAGGGGTGGACCGCGCGGGAACCTCCACGCTGATCACCCGCATGACGAGTGACATCAATCAGGTGCAGTCCGGGATCAACATGACCCTGCGCCTGTTCCTGCGCTCGCCCATCATCGTCTTCGGCGCGATGATCATGGCGTTTACGATCGATGTCAAAAGCGCGCTGATCTTTGTCGTGGCGATCCCGCTGCTGGCCCTGGTGGTCTACGGGATCATGGCGATCACGATGCCGAAATACCGCAAGGTCCAGTCGCTTTTGGACCGCGTGCTCGGGACGACGCGGGAGAATCTGACCGGTGTCCGCGTGATCCGCGCGTTCCACATGGAGGAGCGCGAGGAGGAGAAGTTCCACGCGCAGAATGAGGAGCTGACCGCGGCGCAGACCCATGTCGCACGGATCAGCGCGGTGACAAATCCCGTGACCTATGTGATCGTCAACGCGGCGATCATCTATCTGATCTACACCGGCGCGGTGAAGGTGAATATCGGTGACCTGACGCAGGGCCAGGTGGTCGCGCTGCTGAACTATATGAATCAGATCCTCGTGGAGCTGATCAAGCTGGCAAATCTGATCGTGACGATGTCCAAGGCGGTGGCCTGCGCGGGGCGTGTGGCGGATGTGCTGGAGCTTCCGGCGGGCCCGGGAGTGGAAGCCGGCGCGGAAAAATCCGGAGCGGAGAGCATCGCCCGCGGGGAGGACGGGGAAGAGGTACCTTTCCTCGCCTTCGATCATGTATCCCTCACCTATGACGGAGCGGGGGATGCCACGCTGAAGGATATCGACTTCCGGGTGCGCAAGGGAGAGACGATCGGGATCATCGGCGGCACCGGCTCCGGCAAGAGCAGTCTGGTGAATCTGATCCCCGGCTTCTACCGTGCGAGTGAGGGCGCAGTGCGCCTCGAGGGGAGAGATATAAAGGAGATGCAGGAGGAAGAGATCCGGGGACGCATCGGCATCGTACCGCAGAAGGCGGTTCTGTTCCGCGGCACGATCCGGAGCAACCTTCTCTGGGGAAATCCCGAAGCCGGCGAGGAGCAGCTGTGGAAGGCCATCGACCTCGCCCAGGCCGGCGAGATCGTCTGCGGCAAAGAGGGCGGACTGGACGCGGAGGTTGCGCAGGGCGGCCGGAACTTCTCCGGCGGACAGCGTCAGCGTCTTACGATCGCGCGTGCGCTCGTGCGGGAGCCTGAGATCCTGATCCTGGACGACAGCGCTTCGGCGCTCGATTTCCTGACCGAGTCCAGATTAAAGCAGGCGCTGGCCGGGCTGCGGGATACGACGGTCTTCATCGTGACCCAGCGCGCTTCCTCGATCCTGCATGCGGACAAGATCCTGGTGCTCGACGACGGGCAGATCGTCGGAATGGGCAGGCACGAGGAGCTTCTTGCGTCCTGCGAGGTATATCGGGAGATCTATGAATCCCAGTATGAGACGAAGGGAAAGGAGGCATAGGATGGCGGCGAAAATGGACAGAGACGAAGAAAAGAAGACGCTGCGCAAGATTCTGCACTATATCCGCCGCTATATGCCGGTGCTGGTGCTTTCCCTGTTCCTGGCGGGCGTGACGGTGGTCCTGACCCTGATGATCCCCATTTTCACGGGCAATGCCGTGGATGCACTCCTCGGCGGTAAGGGAAAGGTGGATTTTGCGAGGATCTTAAAAATCTGTGTGCAGATCGCGGTCACGATGGGAGTGACGGCGATCGCGCAGTGGGTGATGAGCACGTGCAACAATTACCTGACCTTCCATGTGGTGCGGGACATCCGGTCGGATGCGATGAAGCGCATGCAAAAGCTCCCCCTGCGCTACCTGGACGCCCATTCGACCGGCGATATCGTAAGCCGGATCATCGCGGACGCGGACACTTTTGCGGACGGACTTCTGATGGGCTTTACACAGCTTTTTACGGGGATCCTGACGGTGCTCGGCACCCTCGGCTTCATGCTGATGACGAATGTGCCGATCACGCTGGTGGTGGTGGTGATCACCCCCGTGTCGATCCTGGTGGCGCGTTTTATCGCGACGCATACCCATGATTTCTTCCAGGAGCAGTCCAAGGTGCGCGGCGAGCAGACGGCCTTCATCGAGGAGATGGTGGGCAATCAGAAGCTGGTGCGGACCTTCTCGCGGGAGGAGAGCGTGAAGGAGGATTTCTCGGAGATCAACGGGCGCCTTCAGAAGGTGTCGCTGAAAGCAATCTTTTATTCTAGCCTGGTCAATCCCAGCACGCGTTTTGTCAATTCCCTGGTGTACGCGGGCGTCGGCATCTTCGGTGCCTTCTTCTCGATCCGCGGCGGGATCAGCGTCGGACAGCTGTCCTGCTTCTTAAGCTATTCGAGCCAGTACGCGAAGCCCTTCAACGAGATCTCGGGGGTGATCACGGAGCTGCAAAATGCCCTTGTCTGCGCGGGCCGGATCTTTGACTTTATCGAGCAGGAGCCGGAGCCGGCGGAGGATGCGGATGCGATCGTGCTCGGGGAGGCGAGCGGTGCGGTGGAGCTTTCGGATGTGAACTTCCGGTATGTGGCGGATAAGCCGCTGATCCGGAACTTCTCCCTGAAAGTGGAGCCCGGACAGAGGATCGCGATCGTGGGGCCGACGGGCTGCGGCAAGACCACCGTCATCAATCTGCTGATGCGTTTCTACGATGTGGATGAGGGAAGCATTTGCGTGGAGGGGACGGATATCCGTCATCTGACGCGGAAGAGCCTGCGGAGCAATTACGGCATGGTGCTGCAGGAGACCTGGCTGCGCAAGGGCACGATCCGCGACAACATCGCGATGGGACGCCCCGAGGCTACGCTTGAGGAGGTCATCGATGCCGCGAAGCAGGCGCATGCGCACAGCTTTATCAGGCGTCTTCCGAAGGGGTATGACACCGAGATCGGAGAGGACGGCGGGAGCCTGTCCCAGGGACAGAAACAGCTTCTGTGCATTGCACGTGTGATCCTGTGCCTGCCGCCGATCCTGATCCTCGATGAGGCGACGAGCTCCATCGATACCCGCACCGAGATGCGGATCCAGAAAGCCTTTACCACCATGATGAAGGGCAGGACAAGTTTTATCGTGGCCCACCGTCTCTCGACGATCCGCGAGGCGGATGTGATCCTGGTCATGAAGGACGGCAATATCATCGAGCAGGGCAATCACGAGAGCCTCCTGGCGGCGAAGGGCTTCTACCACGAGCTCTATCACAGCCAGTTCGTGACGGTGGAAGCGGGATCCTGACACTGAAAAAGAAAACAAAAAAAGAGCAGGTGCCCTGGTTGAAAGGGTCCTGCTCTTTTCTTCTTATTCCGGATCGTCCTTCGTCTCTTGGTCGGCCTCCACGGAGGATTCTTCCCGGTTCGCCTTTTCTTCCTTTTCGGACTTGTCGGTCTTGTCGGAACGGTCGGATTTCTCGGATTTATCGCCCTTCTCGGAGCGGTCGGATTTCTCCGGTTTCTCGTCGTCCTCGCCCTCTTCATCCTTCGGCTCGGGGAGCACGATCGTCACTTTCTCGATGCGGTTTCCGTCCATCTCGCTGACGGTGAGGAGCGTTCCGTCCTCTAAGGTCACCTGCTCGCCTTCCGTCGGAAGGTGGTCGAGGTGCTCGATGATGACGCCGCCGACGGAGTCGTATTCCTCGCTCTCTAAGTGGCTGCCGATGGCATCGTTCAGATCGTCGAGATTCAGAGCGGCCTCCACGAGATAGGTGCGATCCTCCACGTATTTGACGAGCTCTTTTTCGTCCTCATCGTACTCGTCGCGGATCTCTCCGACGATCTCCTCGAGCAGATCCTCGAGGGTGATCATGCCGATGGTCATACCGTATTCGTTCAGGACGAACGCGATATTGGTCGTAGCCTTGCGCATCTCCTCGAGCAGATCCGAGGTCTTCTTGAACTCGTGGGTAAAAAAGCCTTCCCGCAGTGTCTCCCGCACGGAGAAGGAGGCGGGATCCTTGCACAGGATGAAATCCTTGATATTGATCAGACCGATGATGTGATCCTTGTCCTCCTCGTAGACCGGAAGACGGGTGTACATGCACTCGCGGAACACATTCAGGATCGTGTCGTAATCGTCCTCAACATCGACGGTCACCATGCGGACTCTCGGGATCATGATGTCCTTCGCGACGGAATCGGAAAAATCGAAGACATTGTAGATGATCTCTTTTTCTTCCTTCTCGATGACGCCTTCCTCGTGGCTGACGTCCACGTAGCTGCGAAGCTCCGACTCGGTCATCATGCTTTCCCGCTTGTCGGGATCGATGCCGAAGATGCGGAGGATGAGATTGCCGAGCTTATCGATGATGAAGATGAGCGGTGTCAGGATCACCATCAGTCCGGAGATCAGGCCGCTGTAGGCGAGCGAAAGCTTCTCGGAGGATACCATGGCCCAGGTCTTGGGTACGACCTCGCCGAGGAGCAGAATGACAAAGGTAAGTATACCGGTCATGATCCCGACGGGGATGCCGAAGGAACGGATGGCCAGATTGGTAGCGATGGCGGAAGCGGACAGATTGACGATATTATTGCCAATCAGGATCGCGCTGAGCATTTTGCTGTTGTGTTCGAGGATTTTGTTGACACGGACAGCCCGCTTGTTCCCTTCTTCTTCCAGATTCTTCATACGAACCCGGTTGCAGGTGGTAAGGGCCGTCTCGGCAGAGGAAAAAAAGCCGGACAGAAGGACCAGAATGATTAGAATTGTAAGTTGTATGGCACCGGGGGTATCCAAAATAATCTCCTTCATTACATAAATTTAAGCAAAATATACCGAGAAAATCATATCTTGTCAAGAAATTCATCTTGTGCTATACTACGAAATGCTTTGACGTAGTATCCGAAATGCTATGGGAACAATTGAAGGAGGCTTTTTTCATGAAGCATATTAAGACCCTGACGACCAGAGACCTGAAGGAATCTATGAAGAAGGGCGGCTGTGGCGAGTGCCAGACTTCCTGCCAGTCCGCTTGCAAGACTTCCTGCACCGTAGGCAATCAGACCTGCGAGAAGGTAAAGTAAGGACCGTAGATAAATGAAGCTGTGGGGACAGACAGTGATCGCGGCGCGGTTACTGTCTGCCTTTGCGTTAAGGAAAGGTTATTATGATTCACGCATACAAAAGCAACGGTCTGAATATCGTCCTGGACGTGAATTCCGGTTCCGTCCATGTGGTGGATGATATCGTGTACGACATGATTCCCCTTGTGGAGCCTTTATATGAGGAAGGAATCAAGGATCCCGACACCGTGAAGGCCGCCGTGATCCATGTGGCGCGGCTTCCGTATCCCGAGGAGGAGATCCTCGAGGCGGTGGACGAGGTACTTGAGCTGGCAAACGCCGGACAGCTTTTTTCCCAAGATGTCTATGAGAATTACATCGAGGCCTTCAAGGTGCGCCCCACGGTGGTGAAGGCTCTGTGTCTGCATATTTCGCATGACTGTAATCTCGCCTGCAGATACTGCTTCGCGGAGGAAGGAGAGTACCACGGACGGCGGGCTCTGATGAGCTTTGAGGTTGGGAAAAAGGCACTGGATTTCCTGGTGGCGAACTCCGGGTCGCGCAGGAATCTGGAGGTGGACTTCTTCGGCGGCGAACCCACGCTGAACTGGGAAGTGGTAAAGCAGCTCGTGGAATACGGTCGTTCCATCGAGAAGGAGCATGACAAGAACTTCCGCTTCACCCTGACGACGAACGGGGTCCTGTTAAACGATGAGATACTGGAATTTGCCAATCGCGAGATGGCCAATGTGGTCCTGAGCATTGACGGGCGCAAGGAGGTCAACGACCGGATGCGTCCGTTCCGCGGCGGGCAGGGAAGCTATGACCTGATCGTGCCGAAGTTTCAAAAGGTCGCGGAGAGTCGTGACCAGATGAATTATTATGTGCGCGGGACCTTCACGCATCACAACCTCGACTTTACGGAGGATGTGCTGCATCTGGCGGATCTGGGCTTCAAGCAGATCTCCGTGGAGCCCGTGGTGGCACAGCCCGAGGATGATTACGCGATCCGCGAGGAGGACCTTCCCTTCCTGAAGGAGCAGTATGATAAGCTGGCGGCCGAGATGATCCGGCGCCGCAGGGAGGGCAGAGGTTTTAATTTCTTCCACTTTATGATCGATCTCGAGGGCGGACCCTGCGTGGCCAAGCGCCTGTCGGGGTGCGGTTCCGGATGCGAATATCTGGCGGTGACGCCCTGGGGCGACCTCTATCCCTGCCATCAGTTCGTCGGCAATCCGGATTTTCTGATGGGCAATGTGGACGAAGGGATCCTGCGGACCGATATCCGCGATACGTTCAAGAGCTGCAATGTCTACGCGCGCGAGCAGTGCAGGAACTGTTTTGCCAAGTTCTACTGCAGCGGCGGCTGCGCGGCGAATTCCTACAATTTCCACCACAGCATCACGGATGTCTATGAGGTGGGATGTGAGCTTCAGAGAAAACGGATCGAATGTGCGATCATGCTCAAGGCGGTCGAAGCGACGGAGGAGGACGAAGAATCCTCCGCGGATGCTTGAAATTCTCCGCCGGAAAGAGTATTTTATTAAACGGTGTGCATGATTTTTGCAGGCCGCATATCTACCGAAAGGAATGGAAGTCATGAAAAAGAGTAAGGCAGTCATCATTTTGCTGATCATTCTGCTGGTGACGCTGGGTGTCGGATACATCGACATCTGGGGAACCGACGCGTATGGTACGGCAAGCGCATCCGACATCTCTCTCGGCCTGGATCTGGCCGGCGGTGTCAGTATCACGTATCAGGTGGTGGGAGATGAGAATCCCGATGCCACGGATATGGCGGATACGATCTACAAGCTGCAGCAGCGTGTTGTGAACTACAGCACCGAAGCACAGGTCTATCAGGAGGGCACGAACCGGATCAACATCGAGATCCCGGGTGTCTCCGATGCCAACGCGATCCTGCAGGAGCTGGGCAAGCCCGGTACGTTGTATTTTATCGCGGAAACGGATGCGAACGGCGCGGCGAACTACAGCTACTCGTCCGGCGGTTATGTGCTGAACAAGACCATCGACGAGATGCTTGCGGACGGTTCCATCGTGCTCGAGGGTACCGACGTCGCCGATGCCAAGGCGGTCTCTTCCTCCGACAATATGCAGAACGCGCAGTACGCGGTCTCCCTGACCATGACGGATGAGGGCAGACAGAAATTCGCGGATGCGACGACCAAGGCGTATGCGAACGGAGAAACCATCGCGATCTATTATGATGATGCTTTTGTAAGCGTTCCGAGAGTGCAGGCAGCCTTGACCGACGGCAACGCACAGATCACCGGTAATTTCACCTTTGATGAGGCAGATCAGCTTGCTTCCACCATCCGTATCGGCGGACTGAGCCTTGAGCTCGAAGAGCTCCATTCCAAGGTCGTCGGTGCGCAGCTCGGTGAGGAAGCGATCTCCACGTCCCTGAAGGCCGGCCTGTTCGGATTCATCGTGGTGGCCATCTTCATGATCGCGGTATATTTCCTGCCCGGTCTCGCAGCCTCTCTGGCACTGGTTGCCTATGTGGCCCTGGTGGTCCTTTTGCTCAACGGCTTTGACATGACACTGACCCTGTCCGGCATCGCCGGTATCATCCTCTCCATCGGTATGGCAGTGGATGCAAACGTGGTCATTTTTGCACGTATCCGTGAGGAACTCGCCACCGGCAAGACGGTGCAGTCCTCCATCAAGATCGGTTTTGACAAGGCGCTGTCCGCCATCATCGACGGCAACGTGACGACGCTGATCGCAGCCGTGGTGCTGCTGCTCCTGGGTCCCGGCTCCGTCAAGGGCTTCGCTCAGACGCTGGCCCTCGGTATCGTGCTCTCCATGTTCACCTCCCTTGTGGTGACCAGATGGCTCCTGCGCGCGTTCTTTGCTCTGGGTCTTAAGGATCCGAAGCTCTATGGGATCGGCAAGGAGCGCAAGAGCATTGACTTCCTTTCCAAAAAGTTTGTATTTATCATCGCAAGCTGCGCTGTCATTCTCGCCGGCATCGTCGTGATGATCGTGCAGAAGGCAAACGGCAACGGTGCACTGAACTATTCGCTGGAGTTCGTCGGCGGTACCGCTACGACGGTGGACTTCAATGAGAGCCGTGACCTGACCAATCTGACGAATGAGGTAGCTCCGATCATCCGCGAGGTGACCGGCAGCGAGGTTCAGATCCAGACCGTGCAGGGCACCAACGAAGTTATCTTCAAGACCGGCTCCATCGATGTGCCGACAAGAGAAGCGCTGAACCAGGCGCTGATCTCCAATTTCGGCGTGACGGAAGCACAGATCACCTCCGAGACGATCAGCTCCACCATCAGTAACGAGATGAAGCGCGATACGCTCATCGCCGTGATCGTGGCCATCATCTGCATGCTGATCTACATCCGCATCCGGTTCAAGGATCTGCGGTTCGGCCTGAGCTCCATCCTGGCTCTGTCCCACGATGTGCTCGTGGTCCTCGCGTTCTACGCGATCGCACGTGTCTCCGTGACCAATACCTTTGTGGCCTGCATGCTGACCATCGTCGGATATTCCATCAATGCCACGATCGTTATCTTTGACCGTGTGCGTGAGAACCGGAACCTGACCCCGAGAGATTCCCTGGAGGAGACGGTCAACAAGAGTGTCACGCAGACCCTTTCGAGAAGTATTTTCACTTCCCTGACGACCTTCGTCATGGTGGCCTTCCTGTACTTCCTCGGCGTGTCCAGCATCCGCGATTTCGCGCTGCCTCTGATGGTCGGTATCGCATGCGGCTGCTATTCCTCTGTCTGCCTGGCCGGTGCGTTCTGGTATCTGATGAAGACCGGATTTAAGAAGAAGGAATCTGCGAAATAATATGGAACAATGGATTTTGATGCAAAAATCCGTGGATCTGAAAGAATGGGCCTCGGCGCTGAATGTCGATCCTCTGGTTGCGAAGATCATTCGCAACCGGGGGATCACGGAGCTGTCCGAAGCCCGTTCTTTTCTCTGTGGAACATTGGAGGAACTGCACAGTCCGGGGCTTCTGAAGGATATGGACGAGCTGACCCGGGCGCTGGAGGAAGCAATCGCGGCGGGCCGGAAGATCCGCGTGATCGGAGACTACGATGTCGACGGAGTCACGGCAACCTACATCCTCGTGCGCGGGCTGGAACTCCTCGGAGCGCAGGTGGACGCTGCCATTCCTCACCGCGTGCGGGACGGATACGGACTGAATCCGGACATGGTCACGCAGGCGGCTGCGGACGGGACGCAGGTGATCCTGACCTGTGACAACGGGATCTCGGCGATGGATGCCGCCGAGCGTGCGGCCGAGCTGGGGCTGGAGCTCCTGGTGACCGATCACCATGAGGTGCCTTACCGGCAGGAGGAGGACGGATCGCGAACGCAGCTTCTTCCGAAGGCGCGGGCCGTCGTGGATCCGCACCGTGCGGACTGCCCCTATCCCTTTAAGGAGATCTGCGGCGCTATGGTGGCCTACAAGGTGATGACGCAGATGCGAGAGCGCACCGGGAGCGAGGCTCTGGGCGGCGCGATGGACGAGCTTTTGCAGTTTGCTGCGCTCGGAACGGTCTGCGATGTCATGCCGCTTCTGAATGAAAACCGGATCGTCGTGCGCGAGGGGATCGAGCGCATGAAGCATACGGGCAATCCCGGGCTCAAGGCGCTGATGGAGGCGAACGCGCTGGATCCTTCGAAGCTGAGCTGCTACCATCTGGGCTTTGTCCTCGGTCCATGCGTGAATGCGACCGGGCGTCTCGGCACCGCCATGGACGCGCTGGATCTTTTTCGTGAGCGGAATTACCGCCAGGCGATCCTGATGGCTTCCCAGATCAAGGGACTCAACGACAGCCGCAAGGACATGACGCAAAAAGGGGTCGATGAGGCGCTTGTGTATGCCAAAGAGCACCATCTGGAGGAGCAGGCGGTCTGGGTGATCTTTCTCCCCGAGGTGCACGAGAGCATCGCGGGCATCATCGCGGGCAAGGTGCGCGAGAGCAGTTCTCATCCGGTCTTTATCCTCACCCGGGGTGCGGAGGGGGTCAAGGGCTCCGGGCGGTCCATCGAGGCCTATCCCATGTATGACCGTATGAGCGAGGTGAAGGAGCTTTTTACCAAATACGGCGGTCATGCTCAGGCAGCCGGCCTTTCCATGCGCGAGGAGGACATCGAAACGCTGCGCAGGGAGCTGAACGCGCGGGCAGGCTTGACAGAAGACGACTTCCGTTCTATGGTCTATATCGATGCGGCGATGCCGTTCGGTTATGCGACGATGGAACTGGCCCGGGAGCTGGAGCGCTTAGAGCCCACCGGCACGGGGAATCCCCAACCGCTTTTTGCACAGAAAAATGTGACCTTCCTGGGGCTGAAACGCTTCGGGAGCAGGGGGCAGTACGGAAGATTTCGCGTGGCGGGTCCGGACGGAGACCGCGCGGAGCTGACCTGTTTCCTCGATCTGGACCGGTTCGGGTCCTATGTGGAGGAGAAGTGCGGCGCCGGAAGCATGGAGGCGCTGGAACAGGGGCGCGGGAGCGCGGTGCTGAGCATCACCTATCGCCTGTCCCTGAACACCTATCGGGGAGAGACCAGTCTGCAGTTTGTCATGGCGGGTTATTGTTAATATGAGCAAACAGTCAAAAGATACGGCGTGGGAGATCGAAGATCTCGACGCCGGGACAACAGAAGAAAACGCTGCTCCCGTAAAGGAGCGTCCGGTCCGGAGCAAGGATGGCGGACGCGGAAGAAGCGGGAGGGGCAGAAAGCGCCGCAGGAAAAAAGGGGCAGCTCCGGTCCTGGTGCTTTTGCTTCTCGCGGCCCTGGGGCTCGCCGGCTTTGCCGTCTACCGGGATTACAGCTCCCGCATACGCATGCGTGCGGTGGCCGAGGTGGGAACACAGGTGCTGGCGACCGATTTTCTGCGGGATCCTTCGAAGAGCGCCGCGTACGAGGAACCTGGATTTCTCCCGGATACCGCGCATCCCGGCGAGCAGGAGCTGACGATCCGCTCCGGGCTGTACCGGTACCATGTGACGCTTGTGACGGAGGATACCGTCGCTCCGCAGGCGGCCGCAAAGCTTCTTACGATCCTCTACGGGGAACGCGCGGAAGCGGCGGATTTTGTGGCGGACATTCAGGATATGACGCAGGTGTCGGTCTCCTTTGCAGGGAATCCGGACTTTGACCGGATCGGAACTTCCCAGGTGGCGCTCCTGCTTACGGATGAGGGCGGGAATGTCACGGAGGTTCTCTCCGAGCTGACGGTCAGTCCGGTGCTGCCGGAGCTTACCCTTGAGGCAGGAGATCCGGTGCCGGGGCTTTCCGATCTGCTGGTGGGGGATTTTGCGGACGCGGAGATCATCAGCGCTCCTTCGGAGGACGACATGCATCATGTGGGCACGCTGGAGATCCTGAGCGGAGTGCAGGGAGAGCATTTTCTCACCTTCCTGCATGTGACGGATACGAAGGCGCCTTCCTTCTCGGTGCAGGATCTTCAGTGCTTTGCAAGCTCCGGATTCACCCCGGGGAGCTTTGTGACGGAGGCGAGCGATGCGACGGATCTGTCCTGGTCCTATGCTGCGGAGCCGGATCTGACCTCCGAGCAGCCCCAGGAGGTGGAGATCATCGGAACCGACGAGGGTGGAAATACCTTCTCCCGCAGGGCGATGCTGACCCTGACCATCGACCGGGAAGCGCCGGTGATGGAGGGTGTGAAGGATATAGTGATCCGCGAGGGCGATACCCTGGCCTACAAGCAGGGCGTGACCGTCACGGACAATTGTGACACGGATATCACATTTACGGTGGATGCGCCGGATGTGGATCCGAACAAGGAAGGCATCTACCGCGCAACCTACACGGCGACGGACCGCGCGGGGAATACGACGCAACAGACGATCCAGATCACGGTGCTGCACCGGGATATCTCCATCGATGAGGTGAACGCGCTTGCGGATCAGGTGCTTGCCGATATCCTGACGCCGGACATGACGGAGATGGAGAAGCTCAAAAAGATTTACAGCTATGTCTACAACAACATCGGCTACGAGAACCGCGGCAAGACCGAGGACGGAGCCGACTGGGTGCCGGCAGCCTATGAGGGGCTGGTGATGCGCACCGGAGACTGCCTGACCTACGCGAGTACCTCCAAGGTGCTGCTGACGCGGGCCGGGATCGAGAACATCGATATCTGCAAGATCCCGACGAGCCGGAAGCATTTCTGGAATCTGGTCAATATCGGGGAGGGCTGGTATCATTTCGACGCCTGCAGACGCTCGGATCACCCGTATCTGTGCTATGTGGACGATGCCACCCTGATGGCTTACTCCGCAGAGCATCACAACTCGCACATGTATGTGAGAGACGACTATCCCGAGATCGTCGGGCAATAGGAAAACGCGCAGGATCCCGGAGGGCCGGGGGAGAGAACAGGATGGAAATGCTGGGAATCATCGGCGGGCTCGGACCGATGGCGGGAGCTTATTTTCTGCAGCTTCTGACACAGATGACGGATGCCCGGACCGATCAGGAACATATGGAACTGGTGCTGCATCAGATCCCGGGGACGCCCGACCGCACGGCGTACATTCTGGGACGCAGCGAGGAGAGCCCGCTTCCGGAGCTGGTGCGCGCGGGTAAGGGACTGGCGCGGATGGGAGCGACGGTGCTGGCCATCCCCTGTATGACGGCGCACTATTTTCAGGCGCAGCTTCAGGAACAGATCGGGATCCCGGTGATCCACGGCATCCGTGAGACGGCGCAATACTTAAGTGCGCGCGGCATCCGCACGGTCGGCCTGATGGCGACGGACGGCACCGTGGAGAGCGGGATCTTCGCACAGGCACTGCAGGAAGAAGGGATCGGCCTCGTGCTTCCCTCCGTGACCGGCCAGCGCTATGTGATGGATCTGATCTTCCGGGATGTCAAAGCGGGAGCTCCCATCGAGATGGAAAAGTTCAAGAAGGTCAGTCAGGAGCTGCGGGGACAGGGCGCGGAAGTGATCGTGCTCGGCTGCACGGAGCTGTCGATGATCAAGCGGGATTATCCGCTCGGCGGCGGATATCTGGATGCGCTGGATGTGCTGGCGCGGGCCTCGGTGCTCCGCTGCGGGCGGCTCAAGAGCGAATATCAGGAACTGATCACCGGAAGGGAATAATTTCTTATGCAAAATCATGTACTGGATTATCTGGAGGAGACCGTAAAGCGGGTGCCGGACAAACCGGCCTTTCTGGACGACGAAGTGTGCTATACCTTCCGTCAGCTCCGGGATCATATGAACTCCGTGGCCTCGGTGCTGATCCGGAAAGGATACGAAAAAGAGCCGGTGCTTCTGTATCTGCGGAAGAGTCCGCGGGAGATCGTCAGCTTCTTCGGCACCATCGCCGCGGGATGCTTTTACGTGCCGATCGACGAGGAGATGCCTGCGGCGCGGATCCGGCTGATCATCGAGAACTGCCGCCCCCGCGTGATGATCTGTCAGCGGGAACTGGAAGAGCAGGCACAGGCGCTGGGCTTTGACGGCGAGACGCTGTGGTATGAGGAGATATACGAAGCACCTGCGCAGGAAGCACTGGTGGAGCAGCGGCGTGCGCAGGCGATCGATACGGATCCTCTGTATCTGGTCTTTACCTCCGGCTCGACGGGGGTTCCGAAGGGGGTGGCGGCCTGCCACCGGAGCGTGCTCGACTATGTGGAGCAGCTCTCCGAGACGCTCGGCTTTGATGAGGAGACCGTCTTTGGCAACCAGACACCGCTGTATTTCGACGCCTGCCTGAAGGAACTGTATCCGACGATCAAGTTCGGAGCGACGACCTATCTGATCCCGCGGGAGCTTTTTTCCTTCCCCGTGCGGCTCGTGGAATATCTGAATGACAAGAAGATCAATACCCTGTGCTGGGTGGTATCGGCGCTTACGATGATCTCGGCTTTCCGTACCTTTGATACGGTCCGGCCCGAGCATCTTCGGCTGATCGCCTTCGGGAGCGAGGTCTTCCCGCCCAGGCAGCTCCGGATGTGGCGTGAGGCGGTGCCCGGAGCGCGCTTTTTCAATCTTTACGGTCCGACGGAAGGGACCGGCATGTGCTGCTATTATCCCGTGACGCGGGATTTTGCGGATGATGAGGTGATCCCCATCGGACGCCCCTTCAAGAATACGGAGATCCTGCTGCGGAAGGAGGCCGGTACGCGCGCCG
>JAEEGH010013792.1_pt1 | contig 17863 bp, 14 predicted proteins | sample 9134181 | NCBI WGS metagenome assembly JAEEGH01 (sample SAMN16246544, study PRJNA631951) | gut metagenome | biome: gut microbiome; feature: rumen; material: DP-attached | host: Bos | place: Iran: Karaj | collected 2018-10
ATAGTTTTTCCAACTCAAGAGGGGTTATTCTCACATATTCTTTATTCCCTACCACAGGAAGGAAATCCTTTATTTTCATAAAATAAGCCTGACCTATTTGATAGTTCTCGTTTAATCCAAAATTTTGAGATGTACTTATCCGATTGTTTAGGTACTCGCATCGTTCTATGTAGGCAACAAGATTCTCATCTTCAACAGAATTTGTTACATCTTTACTTACTGAATAATCTGTAAGCATCGTGTTTAAAACAGATAAATCTGGCATCATTCTTACGAAACTAAATCTGCGACGCAATGCCAAGTCAAACGATACCAAACTCTTGTCCACATTGTTCATTGTTCCTATCAAATACACATTTTGGGGAATGACAAACTTGTATTCATTCTCTGTAAAATTCGGAATGGACACACCTTGGCCGCGCTTTTCCAAAGCATATAGTAATTCGCCAAACACCGAAGACAAATCGGCACGGTTAATTTCGTCGATAATGAAGATGAACTTTTTAACTTCGTTTCCTTCTCTATTTGCTTCGTCACAGAATTTCTTAAACACACCTTCTTTCAAAGTGTAGGCAAGTGTATTTCCTGTAACTTGCGGTGCGATGCCACCGATGAAATCCTCGTAGGCATAGTTGGGATGGAATTGTACCAACTCATAGCAACCTTTCTCGTTTTGGTTGGGGAACTTAACATCTTCAAGACTTTCCGTTTCCAGCATACTCTTCACAAGCATTTCGGCAGAAAAGGTCTTACTTGTGCCCGGAGGTCCCCAAAGAATAATGGCTTGGTTGCCTGTTCTTAGCAGTTCTTCGGTGTTTCTAATTGATTGGTCTTCGTTTATTGCAATGATTGAAATTAGTTTGGAAAGGTCTGACATAAAAATGGCATCTCTTTTTGTGGCATCTGGTTCTATATAACTGGCAATTTTGTCTGAATATTTTTTCCAACCTTTTTCATTTCCTTCATCTGCGAACGTCTCAAAATTCATATCAATTCCAGAATCTTGATGTTTGCAGTCATCTCCGCATCTTGCTAGTTCTTGGTACGGCATCAAACTCAAAAGATGAATGCAAGAATCGCGATGTGTCCACATATAGAAGAACTTGTAGGGGAAACGGTGTTTCAATGTTTCTTGTTGAGCAGTTTTTATTTCGTCTATGCTCAAGCGGTAATAATATGTGTTATTTTCACCAACAAATCCAGGCCATCTCAATACGACATCGGATTCTTCACATTTAAATGAATTCTCCTTTATTTGTTTTAATGTATGAATAATAACATAAAAGAAATTGTTGTCGGCAAAATTTGATGATGGGTGCCTATATTGGCCAGAGCTTACTAAAGAGCCGTTATCATTATTATCCTTAATCTTATTTGATATTATTCTATAATCAGGGCTCATATATTTATTATTTTCAAAATCGAAGCCACCAAGAATACAACCAACTTTTTTGATTAAATCATGGTAGTCTTCAGGAAATTTATCCAACATGTTCTGAACCCCATTAAAAGCTCCTTCTGCGGATATGCCATCCGAATCGCAACCGAAATAATCCGGACTCGGATATGTATTATCAGCATACTTTATTTCTTTGTTGTCAATAGAATACTTACCATCATTTTTAGTGATAGTGATATTATCAACTTCATCAAAAAAAGCTTTTATCGCATCAAATCGCGTAATAACCTCTGCATTCTTCTTATCCTTAAAGATTTGCTCTCTGTTATTCCAAAGGCACAATAATTTTTCTTTTGTTAGATTCATAATTATTACATTATAGTTTAAACTTTTACTTCCAACCGCCCGATTAAACTCAAAGAGCTTGAATATTCGTTATTCCAACAATATCAATCAGTCTCACAATGATTTTATGAATGCCTACCAAGCGGTTATAGCGTTGGGTTGCCAAAAACAATGCTTGATAATCTTCTTCATCAAGCCGACGATACCCATTTTCTATCAATCCGCAGGTAAATTCTCTTGTCCTAAGAATATGGTCGAATGAGGCAAGTATTTGAGTATTCATTCTTACCATGTTCATAAGCAATGCTTTGTACCATTCATTGGTGAGTCCGTCAACTTCTTCGGTGTAGCATTCGTACAAATCCATTGAACCAGACAGCATTATACTTTCAACCAGCGGGTTTTTATCACCATTGACAAGCGCCCATTCTTTATTTTTGCGAATAGCCATTTCCATAAGAACAGCAATACTGTCGCCATAATGATAAGACTCGTCCAGCACACGTAATATTGCTCTTCTCACAACCGTTGCCGCATCAAGTGCATGATATTGCATCAGTTGGTCCAGGACTTTTGCGTACCCACTTTTTGAACCTTTGTGAAAGCATACAACTAATTCCCTTATAAATTCTTCCGTCTTGTCTTTATCCATTTCTTTCATAACTTTTTATTTTTATGTATGATTGATTTTACTTTTCTTTTACTCTACTTCAAATATACAATTTCCAAATGTAAAGGCAAAGCAAAAATCGCCTTTACAACACTCCAACAACCTTTTGGAAAAGCCTATCAATCCACTCTTTCCGTTGAATGCAGTTGAGCCATTCTTGTGGAATGCCTGCGGTTCCGTAGTAAAGTCCGGCCAAGCCGCCGGCAATGGCGGCTGTGGTGTCGGTATCGTCACCCAAATTGACGGCCAGCAAGGTGCATTCATCGTATTTCGTGCTATTGGCAAGGCACCAAATTGAAGCCTCAATTGAATCGATTACATAACCGCCACTTCGTATAGCATCGCGCGGTGTCAGCGCAAACTCATTTACATTGCGGATACGGCTGAAGTGATTCAATTCTTCCGTTGTTTCGGCATTCGACTGATAATAGGCGAATCCTCGGTTGAGAGCACTTTGCAATCGGTTTGTCAGGTTGCCAGTTCCATCAAGTATTTCGCAGACAATGAAATAGTAAAGCCCACAAGCAATTTTCGACCGCAAATGATTGTGTGTTAGTCCTGACACATTGTGAATTATCTGAATGGCGGCATCAATTTTATCGTCTTTCAGCCCCTTCTGGTAGCAATAAAGGCAAATGGGCATAATACGCATCAGCGAGCCATTTCCGTTGTCCGACTCGCTTGTGCCTCCGCAGATAAAAGGATTCTCATCGCGACAATAACGTGATATTGCGCGCTGTACTGTATTGCCAATATCGAATGCATAACCGAAAGGTGTGTATTCGCCCGAGCGATACCACCTAACGAAGCAGTCCATAATGTGCTTTAAATCAATTCCTCGACATTCAATAATACTATCAAGTTCGGCCAATGCCATACTGCTGTCGTCGGTCCAACTTCCTCGCGGCAGATTGAAAGTTCCAAATTCCCGCATACCTTCAACGGGGTCGTTATCGCGAATCTCCCTCTCATCAAACTCTACAGGGCATCCAAGAGCGTCGCCTACAATGACGCCAAACATTCCGCTTCGCCAGATATTCAATAAATCCATACTCAAAAAAAATATTGTGTTTCAAATTTATTAGTTTTTCAAAGTACAGGCAAAGCGCAAAAGCGCCTTGCCCTTACAACTTACTTTTTCGGCACGAAAACATAGGTTTTGCCGCTAATTAGTTTTGCTTCGCCACCTAAAAGGCGTGCCGCGCTCAACAAATCACCTGGTGAATTGTAGGTTTGAACGTTTCCGTTCGGAAAATTCAATTGATACATAATTATTTGGTTTTAGTTTGCCTCCACTTTACGGCTATCGGCATCTCCGTTTTTGTTCTGAGTTTCTGATTCGTTTGGCCTTGCTTCTTTAATCAGGTTAATCAGGCGGTCGACTGCTTCAACCCTATAAGCCATCATCCCAATGCTAATTCCCGAATAAATGTCGCTTCGGTAAGCGTAAACAGCATCGGTATTGGCGGCCAGATTCTGAAGGGTTTCAATGGCTTTGCCACATTTGGCGGCACCATCCGAAACCTTTGGCAGTATGACCAGGCCGAAAACAGTGGCTCCCATCTGCCTTGCAACCCGTGCCACAAACGGCGCGCTTTTGGCCTCGGGTTCTTCACCCAAATCCACTTCTACAAATATTTTCCTGTTCCAACAATCTCTTTGTTATTTCTTCTTCATCAGAAACAAAATAATCATTATGCGGTTCTTTACCTATAATAAGAATATCAGCATTGGGATTGCCTTGCCCACAACATTCTTTACGATTTTTACAATCCACCAAGAACTTTTCAAATAATTCTTCCATATTCATATTGTGTATTGAATTTCGTTTTTTACAATATTTCTCTTGCTATCCACGTACAAGCCTCCACATTGGCCATAATCATTCATTTCTCTGGTTTATCAGGTTCACGACGACCTTGACCATCACATCTTTCTCTTCGGTGCGGCTTTCGGCAATCATTAGGGTGAGTGCCACGAGGGTATTGTCGGCCAGACGCTTTGTTCCGTCGGGGCGATAGAGAATGCGGTTATTGTTGAGAAACCATAGGAAAAGCGTGGCAGCGATGCGCTTGTTTCCGTCGCTGAACGAATGGTTTTTCGTGACGAGATATAGCAGCATGGCGGCTTTCTCCTCCACACTGGGGTAGAGTTCTTCGCCATCGAAGGTCTGGTATATTTGGCCAATGCTACTTTTGAAGGATTCGTCCTTTTCATTGGCAAAAAGCATAGACCCGCCGAATTTTTCACGTAGTTTACGGATTTCCTCCATGGCGTTCTCGTAGGTGGCGTGGAAAGGTTCTTCCTGCGTGGTCTTGTCGATGGTGAGGCGTTCGTAGTCGTAGTTGTCCAACGTGTCGAGCGCGTAGGTGTAGTCAGACACCACTTCGAAAAGCGCATTGGTCTCGTCGTCGGATAGCAGAGGCTGGCTCTGTATGGTGCGCCCAAGCATTCCGACCAGTTGCCTCAACTCGCCGATCTGCTCCTTGCGGATGCGCTCATTCACGGCATAGCCCTTGACGAGGTAGTCCTTCAGAATCTTGCGCGCCCATATACGGAAGGCTGTGCCGCGTTTGCTTTTCACGCGATAGCCAACAGAGATGATCACGTCAAGACTATAGAATGGAACGGGTTTCTTTATTCCATTAACGTGTAAAAAATGCACGTTATTATCATTCCGTTCCAATTCTCCTTCATTGAACGCGTTCAAGATGTGGCGTCTGATGTTCGATTCCTCCTTGCTGAATAACAAAGACATCTGGGAAACATTGAGCCACACGGTGTCATTCTCCAGGCGGACATCAATCTGTGTCTGTCCGTCCTCGGTCTGGTAGATGATAATCTGGTTTTCTTCCATAGGTATGAGGTCGCTAAGGTGGTTACAAAATCTCTCTTGCTATCCACGCGCAAGCCTCGGCATCGGCCAAAGCATGATGATGATTTTCAAGGATGTAGCCGCATTGGGCTGCCACGGTGTGTAGTTGGTGGTTAGGCAGATGTCGGAACTTGCAGCGGGAGGCGCGTAGCGTGTCGTAGAACACGTAGTCGGGATAGTCCATCCGATAGGTGCGGAACACCGCCTTCAGGCATCCCTCGTCAAACTGGCTGTTGTGTGCCACGAGCGGCAGACCGTCAATAAGCGGTTCGATTTGCTCCCACACTTCGGGGAAAATGAGGGCGGAATCCGTGTCCTTGCGGCATAGGCCATGAACCTGCTGGCATCGGAAATTGTAGTAGTTCGGTTCGGGCTTGATGAGCGAGTAGAAGGAATCGACAATCTCGCCATCGCGCACGATGACAATGCCCACCGAGCAGACGCTGCTGCGCTCGTAATTGGCTGTCTCGAAATCTATAGCTGCAAAATCTTTCATTTTCGTTTTATGTGGGAGTGTCTTTATGAACAAAGTGAAGAATCTCAAAATGTTCATGCGGAAATTTTAGATGTTTCGCTTGCACTCAACATGACAAGCAAATTATGTATGTTTATAAATGTCGCACATGCGTTGTATCCTGCCAGCTAACTTGTCGCGTAGCCATTGCGGTTCGAGCACCTCGACGTATTCACCGTTCCAGAGAAGTTCCTGCTGGAAGTCGAATGTGGGGCGTAGGTGGAGGGTGAAGATGCTGTATTTGTCGTTGCGTTCAATCTCCTTTTGCGACGGGTGCATCTGCAGGTCGCGGATGTAGTTGGCCTGCCTGGCCGCTACCTTCAGCTTGACGTCTTGCACCTGGACGCTTTGGCCGGCGATGATGCCGAAGCATCCGTCGAAATAGGCATCGGCCGACCAGTCTTTCGGCATCTGGAAGGTCTCGGCGGTCGTATGGATGGACAGGATGCGGTCGAGGGCGTAGATGCGCGATGGGTAGGTGCTGCGTGCCACGAGATACCACCGTTGGCGGAACAGCTTCACGCAATAGGGCTGGACGTCAAAATTATTCTCTTCTCCTCTCCAATAGCTCTGGTAGGTCACGTTTAGCACACGGTTCTCTTTCATTGCCTCGATGATGGTGCGCAGGTGCTGTTGTCCGGACGGGACATATTCGAGCACGATGCGGTCCTTGATACATTGGCTATTGGCCAACGCATTGCTCACGCAGAAAGTGCTGTAGAGCCACGAGCGGAGTCCGTTCTGGCCAATGTCCTCCTCGTTCTCGATGTAGTAGCGGTATTCCCCACGGTTCTCATTGGCAATGATGATGCCGAACATGTTCTGGATGGCGTAGCGCCAGTTGTCGAAGGTGCGCTTGGGAATCTCGACACCCCGGCTGATGTCGGTGTCGCGCAGCCATCGCTCGTTCAGTTCCTTGAACGTGATCCGGTGTTGGCGATAGATGGTATCTATCACCCAAACGTACTTGCTTGTCAGGTTCTGACCTCTGTCGTTGTTGATCATAGTGTATGGATTTTTCGGCAAAGATGGGATTTAGGTACGCCAAATAGTGGCAGAGGTTTCGGGAAAATGAGTTTTTCGGCTCATTTTCCCGTCCAATAGGGTGGTCAGAAGCCCTGGATGCCGCGATCGGCCGGCGGATAGTCGATGCTGTAGTGCAGGCCGCGCGACTCCTTGCGCTCCATGGCCTGACGCATGATGAGGTAGCCGGTGTTGATCATGTTGCGCAGTTCGCAGATGTCCTTATCGACACGGCTGCGCAGGAAGAGCTTCTCGGTCTCCTCGTAGAGGTTGTCGAGGCGCGTCCACGCACGTTTGAGACGCAGGTTGCTACGCACGATGCCGACATAGGTCTGCATGATCTGCTGTACCTCGGTCTTCGAGTCGCTGATGAGGAAAAGTTCCTCGTGCGGCACGCTGCCCGTATCCTTCCACGCCGGGATGTCGGTGCGGTAGGTCAGTTCTCCGATGCGTGGCAAAGAATGCTTGGCCGCCAGATCGGCATAGACCACAGCCTCGATGAGCGAGTTGCTGGCCAAACGGTTTCCGCCGTGCAGTCCCGTGCAGGAACACTCGCCGGCAGCGTAGAGGCGGTTGATGGAGGATTGGCCGTTATAATCGACCTTGATGCCGCCGCACATGTAGTGGTGGCAGGGGACGACGGGAATCGGCTCCTTGGTGATGTCGATGCCGATGGAGAGGCACTTCTTGTAGATGTTCGGGAAGTGATGCTTGGTCTCTTCGGGGTCTTTGTGGGTGACGTCCAACAGCACATGGTCGCAATTGTTCAGCTTCATCTCGTTGAAGATGGCGCGTGCCGTGATGTCGCGCGGAGCGAGGCTTAGGCGTGGGTCGTATTTCTGCATGAACTCCTTGCCGTCCAGCGTTTTGAGTATTCCGCCATAGCCGCGCATGGCCTCGGTGATGAGGAAGTTCGGATGGTCGCCCGGATGGTAGAGCGCCGTCGGGTGGAATTGGACAAATTCCATATCCTTCACTGTGCCCTTTGCACGATATACCATGGCAACGCCATCGCCCGTTGCAATGGGAGGATTGGTCGTCGTCAGATAAACTTGGCCGATGCCGCCCGTCGCCATCATTGTGACCTTGGCCAAGAAGGTGTCGATTGCGCCGGTTGCCTCGTCCAGGACGTATGCGCCGTAGCACTCGATGTCTGGCGTGCGACGGGTCACTTCAACGCCGAGATGGTGCTGCGTGAGGATTTCGATGGCGAAGTGATGTTCCAGAACGTCGATGTTCGGATGCTTCTTCACTGCTTGAATCAGCGCAGTCTGTATGGCGTGGCCGGTGTTGTCGGCATGGTGCAGGATGCGGAATTCGGAGTGGCCGCCCTCGCGGTGCAGGTCGAAAGTGCCGGCTTCGGTACGGTCAAAGTCGACGCCCCATTGCACCAGCTGTTGGATTTGTTCGGGCGCATTCTTGACGACCAGTTCGACGGCTTTCGGGTCGCTCAGCCAGTCGCCGGCCACCATGGTGTCGTGAATATGTTTTTCGAAATTGTCAACCTTCAGGTTTGTAACGCTTGAAATGCCGCCTTGGGCAAGGTCTGTGTTGGCTTCTTGTAGTTCACTTTTGCAAATCAGGGCAACTTTGCCTGCATGTGCCACTTTGAGGGCAAAACTCATGCCTGCAATGCCCGTTCCGATTACCAGAAAATCATACTTTTTTTGCATAGTAGATAGAATTTACGTCTGCAAATTTGAGAAAAAAAACGTTATATTGGTAAACTGAAGCGGCTTTTTTTAGGTGAAATGCTTTATTTTTGTTTTTTTGTGTGGGAATATTCCCGTTTTTTTGTTCTTTTGTCCAATTTTTGCTATCTTTGCGCCGCGAACTAAAAGAAAGAATTATTTATGAGACGTCTTTTTGCCAATTTGTTGTTTGCCTTAATGGTAATTGTAACCCTTTCAGGTTGCTCTTCTCGGCAGCGTGTCGTTTACATCCAGGGTGCAGACGAGATTGGAACATTTCAGAATGAGAATCCTTATATGCTGACCATCCGTCCCGATGATCGGCTCTCCATCATTGTCTCATGCAAGGAGGCTGAATTGGCCGTCCCATTCAATTTGTCTTTGACTCCCAAGGCTTTTTCGTCGGCTACGACCTCAATCTCGTCTGCTGCAGGTACCCCGCAGACTTTTTGGGTAGATCAGAATGGAGAAATTGAATATCCAACCATTGGAAAACTCAAGGTTCAGGGGATGACTCGTTATGAGTTGCGAGATTATCTGCAGAATTATCTTTTGAGCAATGGTTATATTCAGGACCCTATTGTTACAGTCGATTTTTTCAATGCCAAGTATAGCGTTTTGGGCGAGGTGACCCGTCCTGGACAGTTCTCGATGACCAGTGATAGGACAACGTTGTTTGACGCTATTGCTGCTGCAGGTGATTTGACAGTGTTTGGAGAGCGTGACAAAGTACGCTTTATTCGTGAACAGAATGGCAGGAGTATTGTCGCTTCGCTTGATTTGACGGATCCGGAAATCATCAAGAGCCCTTATTTCTATTTGCAGCAAAACGACATCATTTATGTTGAGCCAAATACGGCTCGTGCGTCAAATCGAGAGGTCTCTTCTTTGTATCAATTCGGTATTTCGTTTGTTTCATTGGCTGTCAGTGTTGCAACGTTTTTCGCAGTAAGATTAAAGTAAAGTTTTATGACCAATACAAATCCATCACAACCAATAACGTCTGCTGCAGAGCAGCCTGTGTCCGAAGAAAATGAGGGAGGTTTGGATTTCCAGACCATTGTGAATATTTTCTTGGGTAAATGGTATGTCTTCGTGATATGTGTATGTGTAGCGCTCGCAATTGCAGCTGCATATGTCTGGCGTGCGCCTAAAGCATATGTTCAGAATGCGTCTGTTCTGGTAAAGGACAAGCAGTCTGGAGTTATGGGAAACCAGACTTTTGCTGATATTGCAGGTTTTAATGGCTTGACTACCAGTAATGTGCAGAATGAATTGCTTATTATCCGTTCACGAGCCGTGATGGCGGGTGTTGTTAAGAAGCTTTCGTTGCAGTATAGCTATTACGAGCCTCGTTTCATGCGAAAGGATGAGTTGTACACTTCGTCGCCTATTTATGTTGTTCCTGTTGATCCGGAACAGCCAATTGCCGGTTCAAAGTTTGAAGCAAAATTCTTTTCTGCCGATGATACAACTCGGTTCACTTATGTGTCCGAGGATACTACGTTTGTCTGCCCAATCAATCGTGCTGTGGAATTGCCGGGCATTGGCCTCGCAATTGTGAAAATTCGTCCTCGTACGTTTGAAATGTATGTCAGGGAGCATTCAAAGAGTGTCATTGTTACCGCAATGCGGCTGGATTATGCCATTTCTGCCTATGTCGGAGCATTGGGCGTGGGCCTTGCGCAAAAAGAGGGTGCAGTGTTGAATCTGTCTTACACATCTTCATCGCCTCGAAAGGCTTCAGATATTCTGAATTGTGTCATTGAGGAGTATAACCGTCTGACCATTGATTCTAAGAATGAGGTCCTTGACAGTTCTCTTAAGTTCATCGCAAGACGTATTGATATTGTAGGTGCTGAACTTGATGAGGTTGATGAGCGTCTTGAATTGATGATGTCGAAGGAAAAGACGGTCAATCCATTGGGAGAGGCTACAAACTATTTGACTCTGTCGCGCACACAGGAGACGCAGTTGACGGAACTTGAAATCCAGTTGCGAATCATCCGGGATTTCCGATCTGTATTGGACACAACTGAATATTCAATGTTGCCAATGAATATTGGTCTCAATAGTACCGCATTGAATCAGCAGATTCAGACTTATAATGCAGGTCTGTTGCGTCTCAAGCAGCTGATGACGTATTCCTCGGAAAAGAATCCTGTCATGTCGAGCCGAGTTGCTGAACTTGATGCGATGTTGGACAATATTAGGCTTTCTGCGGCCGATGTTCAGAATTCCATTGAGTTGAACATCAGTGAACTGAAGAAATTGGCCGAAAAGAATATGGGTCGTGTAAGTGCAGCGACAAGCAATGAACGTGCTCTTACGAGTGTCACGCGTGAACAGGTGGTAAAGAGTTCGTTGTATAACTACTTGTTGCAGAAGACGGAAGAGAATGCCATCATGAAATCCATGACCGAGTCAAATGTCCGATTGATTGATTCTGCGTATGGTTCTCCGATACCGGTTTCACCGAAAAAGACTCAGATTTTTTTGATAGCCTTTATTGTGGGATTGGCCGTCCCGTTCGCCTTCTATTATCTAAAGGATATTCTCTATACCAAGGTGCGTGGTCGTAGCGATGTGACTGCAGTTGTCAAAGCTCCAATCGTGGGCGAGATTCCAAGCAAGCCGAAAAAGCAGGCTGCACAGGCGTTGTTTGTCGAGGCTGGTGCCAACAACCAGATTTCCGAGGCGTTCCGTATCTTGCGTGCGAACTTGTCGTTCATGACATCGGCCAATAATAAGAGACAGGTCATTGCCCTGACCTCGACTATGGCTGGTGAAGGTAAGTCCTACATTGCGCTGAATCTCGCGATGGCTTGTGCAATCTCGGGTAAGAAAGTTTGTCTTGTCGATATTGACTTGCGCAAGATGGCTTCATCACGTTTCTTCAAGATGCGTGGTAAGAAAGGCGTTAGTGAGTACTTGGCCGAGCAGGAGAACGACCTCGACGCATTGATTCAACCAACGGCTTATGAAAACGTTTCGGTTTTGCCTGGTGGCGTGATTCCTCCGAATCCGGCCGAGTTGCTGATGGGTGAGCGTTTCGACAAGATTATCGAGCATTTGCGTGAAAAGTTCGACTTCATCATCCTCGATAATCCTCCGTTGGGCATTGTGGCCGATACGGGTATTGCCAATCGTGTGGCCGATGTCACGCTCTACGTCATCCGAGTCGGCTCGTTGGATCGTCGCCAGTTGCCAGCTGTTCAGGAGATTTATCGTACGAACCAATTGAAGAACATGGCTTTGGTCCTGACTGATATCAACTACGAAATGCTAAACTACAGCATGGGCTACACCGGCTATGGTAAGTATTATGGCTATCGTTATTACGGTCATACATACTATAATTATTACGCATCGTACAATGAAGGCGAGGCTGCACACGCGCACAGTTATGGCCTTTATCGCAAAAGAAAGAATAAGTAATTTTTAATCTCAATAGCATGAAAGTTGGACACTGTTCAACTTTCAAGTTTTTAATACACTACGTTCAATGTCCCTTCAGTGTGGTATTGTGGGACTGCCCAATGTCGGCAAGTCCACCTTGTTCAACTGCCTTTCAAGTGCGAAGGCACAGGCAGCCAATTTCCCATTTTGTACTATCGAACCCAATGTCGGAGTCATCACTGTCCCCGATGAGCGTTTAAATAAATTGGCCGAAATAGTTCACCCCGGCCGTATCGTTCCTGCAACTGTCGAAATCGTAGACATCGCTGGTCTGGTCAAGGGCGCCTCAAAAGGAGAGGGTTTAGGAAATAAATTCTTGGCCAATATTCGTGAAACAGATGCCATCATCCATGTTTTGCGTTGCTTCGACGACGGAAATGTCGTTCATGTGGATGGCTCGGTTGATCCGGTGCGTGACAAGGAAATCATCGACACGGAGTTGCAGCTCAAGGATTTGGAGACCATCGAAACACGTCTGCCTAAGGTGCAGAAGCTGGCACAGGTGGGTAATGATAAGGTGGCTAAGGCACAGTTCTCAGTGATGTCGGCCGTTAAGGAGGCTTTGCTCGAAGGAAAGTCCGCCCGTACCGTGACCAGCAAGTTGGAGTCGGCTGAAGAGATTCAAGCGGCCAAAGAACTTTTCTTGCTCACCAGCAAGCCGATTCTGTATGTTTGTAATGTGGATGAGGCATCGGCCAAAAACGGAAATCAATACGTTGAGCAGGTCAAGGCCGCTGTCTCTGGAGAGGATGCTGAAGTATTGGTCATCAGTGCAAAGATAGAAAGCGAAATCGCTGAATTGGAGAGCTATGACGAGCGTCAGATGTTCTTGGAGGAGCTTGGACTAGAGGAGAGCGGCGTGAACCGTTTGATTCATTCGGCATATTCGCTGCTTGGCTTGCAGACTTATATTACTGCGGGGCCAATGGAGGTCAAGGCTTGGACGTTCCGCAAGGGCATGAAGGCTCCGCAGTGTGCAGGCATCATCCACGGCGATTTTGAGAAGGGCTTTATCCGTGCTGAGGTCATCAAATATGAGGATTATCTCCAATATGGCAGCGAGGCGGCCGTACGCGAGGCTGGAAAACTGGGTGTCGAGGGCAAAGAATATGTTGTCCAGGACGGCGACATCATGCACTTCCGTTTCAATGTATAAGAAGAGCCAAATCTGCCTCTGCCGAAATGGGCGGAGGAGAGAAAGCAGGATATGAAGAAAGTTTTAGCATCAATTGTTTTTATCATGATAAGCACCGGATTTTGGGCATTGGCTCAGAATCCGGTGCTGCCCGATTCCATCCATGAATATCAGGCACCCGTCGATATGGATCTGTTCCTTGCCGGCAATTTCGGCGAATTGCGCAACAACCATTTCCATGCTGGCCTAGACTTCAAGACGCAGGGTTCGGTCAATCATCCAGTCTATTGTTTTGCCGATGGCTACGTCTGCCGCATCGGAATCAATCCCATTGGCTATGGTCTGGTCGTCTATGTGCGACATCCGCAGATGGGACTCACCTCTGTCTATGGCCACCTGAACAGTTTCTGCGAGCGAATCAACGAGAAGATGCGCCCGCAGCAGGTCAAGCGGGAGGAAAATAACATCCAGCTTGTTTTTTCGGCCAATGAGATTCCCGTCAAGCGTGGCGAAATCATAGCCTTGAGCGGCAATACCGGCAGTTCTGGAGGTCCGCACGTCCACTTCGAATTGCGCGACTGCAATGACGCCGATGACGAATTCTACAACCCGATGCCGTTCTTCCGAGACAGGATTTCCGATCATAAGTCGCCCCGTGCCAGCCACATCTATCTCTATCCTTTGGGTGGATTGGTGTGCGGTCAGAATTCGCGGCAGACGGCATCGGTCATCGTCTCTCAATCCGGCCAACGTACCATCAACCGTACGTTCACCGCCTGGGGACGCATCGGCCTTGGCCTAAAAGCTTATGATTATGTGGAGAATATGGGCAACACCTATGGCGTCTATCGCATCCAGCTCTACATGGACGACAAGCTGATTTATCATTTTGTGGCCGATAGATTCCGCTTTTCCGAGCGCCGTTACACCAATTCTTTGACCGATTTCCGTGCGTGGGTGAACCAGCGTTCTATGATTCAGAAGAGCTATATCGAACCAGGAAACCATTTGAGCATGATTGACAAGACATTGGGCGATGGCACGGTCCTCATCAACGAGGAACGGCCTTACAGGTTCCGTTATGTCTTGACCGATGCCCATGGCAATCAGAGCGAGGTGCATTTCCAGATCAAGGGCAAGAAGTCTGTACTGCCGAAAGATCCATATGCAGGATTGAAGACCGGCTCGTTCACGAGCAAGGGCATTCTGGTGCGGCCGGGCGATGCGCTTGACTTCGACTCGTTGGGATGCCGCATCCAGATGCGCGCCGAGAATCTTTACACGACCACGACTCTGCCTTTCCGCCGAATGGTTCAGACCGACCCGCAGCGGCCTTGTGTGTCCGATGTCTATGCCGTCGGTAATGCGAGCATTGCAGTGCATGGCTTTTATGACCTGACCATCACGCTTCCCAAGGCCTATGCCGACACGCTCACGCATCCCGAGCAGCTTTATGTGGCCAATCTGGATGGCACCTGCGTGGGCGGAACCTACAAGAATGGCGCGATGCGCGTTCGTGTGCGAGAGTTCGGCCGATTTGCCGTGCGGCGTGACACCTCGCGACCCAATGGAACTATCGTCAGTATGACGATGAACCGCGCGCAGATTTCAGTCTCCGACCGCGGCAGCGGTGTGGCGCGCTACAAGGTGTTCATCGACGGTCATTTCGTACCGTTTGACGAAAACCGTTATGGCAAGCGCATCGGCCAACCTAAATATTATGGCATTCAAAAGGGGAAAATGCACGATGTGCGCATCTGGGTGCAGGATTTTTGTGGCAATGAGAATGTCATCGAACTAAAGAAATTCTTCTGAAAAACTATTGGATATGAAAAACTCAATTCTTAGTCTTGTGGGTGTTTTGGTTTTATGGCCAATGGCACTTGAGACGCAGGCCTGTACCAACTTTTTGGTCGGCAAGAAGGCCTCCCGGACAGGTTCTACCATGATCAGCTATGCGGCCGACAGCCACCAGCTCTACGGCGAATTGTACTACACGCCTGCGTCCGACCATCCTGCCGGCGCCAAGCGTCAGATTATCGAGTGGGACACGCAGCGGCCATTGGGCGAAATCGACGAGGTCGCTCACACGTGGCGCGTTGTGGGCAACGTCAACGAGTGGCAGGTCACCGTGGCCGAATCGACGTGGGGCGGCGACCCGGCATTGGCCGATACAACCGCAATCATTGATTATGGTTCATTGATTTATATCGCTTTGGAGCGCGCCAAGACCGCACGCGAGGCCATCGATATCATGACTTCGCTCGTGGCGCAATATGGCTATGCCAGCGAGGGCGAGACGTTCTCCATCGGCGATCCCAATGAGATCTGGGTGATGGATTTGATTGGTAAGGGTTCGGCCAATAAGGGGGCTGTATGGGTCGCCCGCCGCATCCCCGATGACTGCATCGCGGGCCATGCCAATCAGGCGCGCATCCACCAGTTCCCGCAGAGCAAGAAACTGAACAAGCGTCTGAATCGCTACGAGGTGGGCGACAGCTGTCTTTACAGCGCCGATTTGATTCCCTTCGCCCGTCAGTGCGGCAAGTTCTCCGGAGCCGACAAGGATTTCGACTTTGCCAAGGCTTTCGGCGAACAGGATTATCTCGCCTATCGTGGCTGTGACGGTCGCGTGTGGGCATTTTTCAACCATTTCGCTTCGGGCATGGACAAGTATTTCTCGTTCGTTGACAAGCGTTGTTCGGCCGATTGTCCACAGGATTCCATTCTCCCGCTGTACGTCCGTCCCGACCGTCTTTTATCCCATCGCGACGTGCAGGAGGCTATGCGCGACCACTTCGAGGGAACGCCTTGGGACATGACCCAGGACGTCGGCGGTGGTCCGTTCCACAGTCCATATCGATGGCGGCCAATGACATGGAAGGTCGATGGTCAGGAGTATCTGCATGAGCGCGCAGTCGCCACCCAGCAGACAGGTTTCGTCTTCGTCAGCGAGATGCGCGGATGGTTGCCCAGGGAGATTGGCCCCAAAACCTGGTTCGCGGTCGATGATGCCAATACGGCCGTCTTCTGTCCCATCTACAACAATATCCTGGAGACGCCCGAGTGCTTCCGCGTCGGTAACGGTGACCTGCTCACCTTCTCGTGGACATCGGCCTTCTGGATGAACAACTGGGTCGCCCAGCAGGTCTATGCCCGTTATGAGCCTATGATGGCCGATGTCCGTCGCGTGCGAGATGCCCTCGAAGACCGTTTTGACCAGCAGCAGGACAGCATCGACCAGGAGGCCGTCCGACTGTTAGGCACCAGCACCTCGGCCGTCACCCGTTTCCTGAACCACTACAGCGCCACCGAGAGCAACGCCGTCACGGCACGCTACAAGGACTTGGCTCTCTATCTGTTGGTCAAGTACATGGATGGCAACGTCAAACGCGAGTTGCCTGGTCAGCCCGGTGTCTTCCAGCGCACCCCTTATGGCGTAGCCGTCAGCCCCGAACATCCAGCCTACAGCGAAGATTTCTACCGCGCCATTGTGCAACAGCGAGGAGATACCCTCCGTGTGAAGGAATAAGCAGAACTTTTTCCTATTTTAGAGTATAAAATTAGGCGTATAACTTGAATGACAGATCCATTCTGAGTTATACGCCTTAATTCTAAAAATGCACTCACATAGTGCATTTTTTTTTGATTTTTTGCACTCACATAGTGCATTTTCTGCACTTTTTGCCCTGTTTGACCCTATTTCGGGAATCAAAGAGTGGCCAATTATGTCGGAAGCCTGACCTGATTGCATGGGGCAATAGGACCATTTGGGAACAACCGAAAGCAAGGGAACGAGGGAAGGAATAAGACCCTATGGATAAAAAAGCAGAAATTGCTCGTTTCACAACGAACAATTTCCTCATTACCTTAAATCTAATACCATGAAAAACACGTTGCAAAGATAAAGGGTTTTTCAATATCTTGCAATAGCTTTCTCGAAAATTGAGGAAATAGTCGTTGTTTTTTATCGTTTTTTAACAAAAAATGCAACGTCGATTTGCCAAATGATGCTGTAATTGGCTCTATTCTAAGAGGTAAACACACGACGGGCTTTCGAAAGGAAGGCTGGAAACTGACGATGAATATTGGGTTCAACGACTTGCTCCAGCCCCTTTTTGATAGTCGAAAATGTACCTCTGTTACGTTGAAGTCGGCCTCCTTCGGACCGTAGGAAATCGCTTAGGTCGTGACCCACTTTTCCCCTCCTTATGACCCACCCTTGATCCCACCTCGCGGTTTGGTTCGGATGATGGTCGGGTATCGATTGGGTATTGATTGGCGTAAGGATGAATCGAACGCGAATCAAGAGCAAATCAAGAGTGAAACTTAACCAAAAAAACACCCTATCATCACTGCGAAGGAGGATGGTAGGGTGATCGAAGGGGGAGGGTCGAGCAAACAAAAATGCGACCTCAAGAATGCTATCATTGAACCCCAAGATTTCTAAAATCGGGAACCGAAGAATCCCAATTGAGAATCTGAAGATTCAAAAAATGGATTTTGCTAAATCAGTGATGAACATTGCTTTCGACGGGCTGACATTTTTCTTGGAGCCAAGCCACTTCGTCGGCATTCAAATGGGGCGAAAGAATGTCGAGCACCTGTTGGTTGTAGTGGTTCAGCCAACGGAGTTCCTCGTCGTTCAAAAGGTTCAAGTCCAGCGGCTTGGTATCGATAAAGCACCAAGTGAGCGTCTCCAGGCAGAGGTATTGACCCTGCTCCTCGGCGAGGCAAGGAGAGGCGAGAGGC
>JAEEGH010013795.1_pt1 | contig 17859 bp, 13 predicted proteins | sample 9134181 | NCBI WGS metagenome assembly JAEEGH01 (sample SAMN16246544, study PRJNA631951) | gut metagenome | biome: gut microbiome; feature: rumen; material: DP-attached | host: Bos | place: Iran: Karaj | collected 2018-10
GTGCTGTGACTGCCTTTCACGAGTATCGTGCGCCCCTCCAGGGGTTGTGCTTTCAGCGCTGCGATGACGTCGTCCACGCTTTGGAATCTGCGGGCCTCCTTCATCGTGTCTTCCGGCCACTCTTTGCCCACCAGCCAGGCTTCGCAGTCGATGTGTTGCATCACTTCGGTGTGCAGGCGGGGGCTTTCGGGCCCCAGTTCGCCCATGGCGCCGAGGATCACCATGCGGCGCTCGGCTTCGATGTGGCTGAAGTTTTCCAGCGCGGCCGTCATGCTTGTGGGGTTGGCGTTGTAGGCGTCCACGATGAGGCGGTTGCGTCCGGTCTCTTTGTATTCCGAGCGGCCCAGCTTGGGTTCGTAGGCCTCCAGAGCCTCCACTGCTTCATCGGCTCCGACGCCGAAGTGGCGCCCCACGGTGAAGGCGGCGCGGATGTTGGCGATGTTGTAGGCGCCGATGAGGTGTGTGGCGAAGCTGTGTCCGTCTACACGGCAGTGCACAAACGGGGTGCAGCTTTCCACCTCGCCTGCCACATAGGCTTCTGTGCGCAGATTTCTCTCCGCCGCCATTGCTATGAGATCGGCGTCATCGCTGTTGACGAAGGCGAACTTGCCTCTTGCGGCCAGGTCGTCGTAGAGTTCGCCCTTGGTCTTCTTCACGCCGTCAAACGAGCCGAAGCCTTCCAGGTGAGCACGTCCCACATTGGTGATGAGGCCGCAGTCGGCCTTCACCAGATTGCAAAGGAAGGCAATCTCGCCCGGATGATTGGCGCCCGTCTCCACAACGGCGATGTCGTCGTCGGAGGTGATGGAGAGCAACGTGAGGGGCACGCCGATGTGGTTGTTCAGATTACCCTGAGTGTAACGCACCCGGTATTTCTTCGAGAGCACGGCGGCCAGGAGTTCCTTGGTGGTGGTCTTGCCGTTGGTGCCCGTCACCTGAATCACGGGAATCTTGAGCTGCGTCCGATGATAAGCCGCCAGCTGCTGCAGCGTGGCGAGCACGTCGTCCGTCACGATGTAGCGCCCGTCGCCCTCGGGGGCCACAGAAGCGTCGTCCACCACAACGGCGGCGCAGCCTTTCTCCAGCGCTGCTGCGGCATATTGGTTGCCGTCGAAGCGCTCTCCCTTGAGGGCGAAGAAGAGCGAGCCTTCTCCGCAGGTTCTCGTGTCGGTAGTCACCCGGGGGTGACGAAGATAGATATTATAGAGTTCTTGTATGCACATATCTCGTGCAAAATTAAAAATAAAATGAGGAAACGGAGAAAAAAGCAAGAATAAAAAACCTCTTAAATAATCATTTTGCAAAAAAAGTCCAAATAAATGTGAGTACAGGCGCGAGTGTAAACAAAATTTTTATTAACTTTGCGGCCAGTGAAGGCATCGATTAACATCAGGGGTCAGCTCTTCGACCTCTCCGCTCCTCAGGTGATGGGCATCCTCAACGTGACGCCCGACTCCTTCTACGCCCCTTCCCGCATCTCCGGTGACGAGGCGGTGAAGGCCCGTGTCAGGCAGATTCGCGACGAGGGTGCCTCGATGATCGACGTCGGTGCGTGCAGCACCCGTCCGGGCAGCCAGCCCGCCTCCGAGAGCGAGGAGATGGAGCGCCTTTCCCGCAGCCTGCCTTTGGTTCGTCGGGAGTGGCCCGAAGCCGTCGTTTCGGTGGACACCTTCCGCCCCTCGGTAGCCGCCGAGGTCTTGGAGCGCGGATGGGCCGACATCATCAACGATGTCCGAGGCGGCTCCGATGAGATGACCGATGTGCTCTCCCGTTTCCGCGCGCCCTATGTGCTCACCCAGCCCGACTTCCGCTGCATGGGCGAAGCGCTGGAGCGCCTGCATGAGTGCGGTGTGGCCGACGTGATTCTTGACCCCGGCTTCGGTTTCTCGGGCGGTGTGGAGAGCGACTTCCGCCTCTTTGCCACGCTGCCGGCGCTCGTCAGCGAATTGCGTTGTCCCGTCCTGGTCGGCGTCTCGCGCAAGAGCATGATTACCAAGCCGCTGGGCATCACCTCCGAGGAGGCGCTTCCCGGCACCGTCTGCCTCAACACCGTTGCGCTCCTTAAGGGCGCATCCATCCTCCGTGTTCACGACGTCCGTGAAGCGGTTCAATGTATCACGTTATGTTCGAAGTTGGCGTAAAAGATATTCTCGACATCTTCCTTGTGGCCGTGATTCTCTTCTCGTGCTACAAGCTCATGAAGCAGTCGCGCTCCGTCAACATCTTCTACGGCCTGCTGCTCTTCATCAGCTTTTGGATTATCGTCTCCAAGGTGGTCGAGATGAAGCTCTTGGGCAGCATCCTCGACCAGGTGGTCAGCGTGGGCGCCATCGCCGTCATCGTGCTTTTCCAAGAGGAGATTCGTCACTTCTTTTTCCGTTTGGGCACTCACGAGCGTGCCAACCGTTTCATCAACTTCTTCCGACCCAAGAAGCAGATTACGGGCGATGCCGGCGAGGAGTTCCGTCATTCGCGCTCCGAGGTGTCGCCCATCGTGCTGGCTTGCCTCAATATGGCCAAGAACAGGGTGGGGGCCCTCATTGTGATGCAGAACGACCTGCCGCTGGGCGACTTCGTCCGCACCGGAGAGCGCATCGATGCCGTCCTTTCGCAGCGTCTTTTGGAGAACATCTTCTTCAAGAATTCACCCCTTCACGACGGCGCCGTCATCATCAATTCCGACCGCATCGTGGCGGCTTCGTGCATCCTGCCCGTGTCCCACGATCTGGATATCCCCAAGGACTTCGGTCTGCGCCATCGCGCCGCCAAAGGGCTCTCCAAGGAGACTGACGCTTTGGCTGTGGTGGTCAGCGAGGAGACGGGGCGCATCTCCGTGGCCTACGACAACGAGTTCAAGGCGCGTGTCAGCGCCGAGCAGTTGGAGCAAATCCTGATGAAGGGCCGCATATAGCCTGAACAAGAAAGCAGAAAGTATAAACAACAATAACATATTACGCTATGAGCACATTAATGCAACAAATCATCCAGCGCGCCAAGTCCGACAGACAGCGCATCGTTCTCCCCGAGAGTCTTGAGGAGCGCACCCTCACTGCCGCCGATATGGCGCTTGCCGACGACCTGGCCGACATCATCCTCATCGGCCCCCGTGCCGACATCATGGCCCTCGGCCAGAAGCTCGGCCTCACTCATCTCGACAAAGCCACCATCATCGACCCCGCCACCAGCGACAAGACGGAGACCTACGCCCAGCTGCTTTTCCAGCTGCGCCAGAAGAAGGGCATGACGCTCGAATTGGCCCGCAAGCAGGTGCTCGATCCCCTCTACTTCGGTTGCCTCATCATCAAGAGCGGCGACGCCGACGGCCAGATCTCCGGCGCTCTTTCCACGACGGGCGACACGCTGCGTCCTGCCTTGCAGATCATCAAGTGCGCTCCCGGCATCTCCTGCGTTAGCGGTGCGATGCTCATCATCTCCGAGCGTACGCAGTACGGTGAGGGCGGCGTGCTCGTCTACGGCGACGTGGCCGTGACGCCTATGCCCGACGCCTCGCAGCTGGCTCAGATTGCTGTCTGCACGGCACAAACGGCCAAGAGTGTGGCCGGCATCGCCGAGCCCAAGGTGGCCATGCTGTCGTTCTCCACGAAGGGCAGCGCCAAGCACGAAGTGGTGGACAAGGTGGTGGAAGCCACCCGTCTGGCCAAGCAGCTCGATCCCACACTCGACGTCGACGGCGAGCTTCAGGCCGATGCAGCCCTTGTGGCCGCTGTGGGTGAGAAGAAGGCGCCCGGCAGCAAGATAGCCGGTCACGCCAACGTGCTCATCTTCCCCAACCTCGAGTGCGGCAATATCGGCTACAAGCTGACCCAGCGTTTGGGCGGCGCCGACGCCATCGGCCCCATCCTGCAGGGTATTGCCCGTCCCGTCAACGACCTCTCTCGCGGCTGTTCCGTGGATGACGTCTACAAGATGATCGCCATCACCGCCTGCCAGGCGCAAGACGCGAAGTAAGCGTAGAACGAAGAACGAAGAGTGAAGAACGAAGAATCTAAGTAACCCTCGGGTGTTGCAATGTACGAGAACGACAAGTCTGTTCTTGTGGTGAAGAGTGAGGCCTTTTCGGGACGTGTAGTTAAGATGGTTCGCTACCTGACTGACACGACAGACAGTACGTTCAGCCCTCTCTATGCTCAGGTTTTGCGTTCGGGTACATCTATTGCAGCCAACGTCGGTGAGGCACAATTTGCACAGAGTCGTGCCGATTTCATCACGAAGTTGCATATTGCTGCGAAAGAGGCCAACGAGACTCGCAAATGGCTCAAATGCCTGCTTGATGGCAGTGCTATCACTCCGTCGCAGTTCAAGAGCATGGACGACGATTGCAACGAGATTCTCTCCATTCTTGTTTCGTCTCTCAAAACATCGAAGAGAAACCAACAGATAGTCATTAACCAATAACAATATAACTAAGGGAGCGTAAGTTCTGAAGTAGGGAAGTAACTTGGATTCTTCACTCTTCACTCTTCACTCTTCACTTAAAATTTGAATGCAATGAAAATTTTGGTATTGAACTGCGGAAGCAGTAGCATCAAGTATGCACTTTACAATATGGACGACCGCAGCGTCGTCACCTCCGGCGGCATCGAGAAGATCGGCCTGCCCGATTCCTTCATCACCGTCAAGCTCAACGGCGAGAAACACAAGATGGAGCGCCCCATCGCCGAGCACACTGCCGGCGTGCAGTGGATCTTCGAGGTGCTCACCTCCGGCGACTACGCCGTGCTCAAGGATCTTCACGAACTCGATGCCGTAGGCCACCGCATGGTGCACGGCGGCGAGAAGTTCAACAAGAGCGTTCGCCTCACCCCCGAGGTGATGGCCGACTTCGCCAAGTGCAACGATCTGGCGCCGCTCCACAACCCCGCCAACATCAAGGGCGTCAACGCCGTCACCGCTCTGCTGCCCGAGATTCCCCAGGTCGGTGTGTTCGACACCGCCTTCCATCAGACGATGCCCGACTATGCCTTCATGTATGCTCTGCCCTACAACCTTTATAAGGATTACGGCGTGCGTCGCTACGGCTTTCACGGCACGAGCCACCGTTACGTCTCCCAGCGCGTCTGCGAGTTCCTGGGCATCAAGCCCGAGGGCAAGCGCATCATCACCTGCCACATCGGCAACGGTGCTTCCATTGCTGCCGTGAAGGACGGCAAGTGTGTCGACACCTCGATGGGCCTCACGCCGCTCGAGGGTCTCATCATGGGCACCCGCTCGGGCGACATCGATGCCGGTGCCGTCACCTTCCTCATGGACAAGCTCGGTCTTGACACCAAGGGCCTCTCCAACCTGCTCAACAAGCAGTCGGGCCTGGCCGGCGTCAGCGAGCTCTCGTCCGACTTCCGCGACATCCTGGCCGGCATCGCCGCCGGCAACGACAAGGCGCGTCTGGCCAAGGAAATGTATTGCTACCGCATCAAGAAGTATATCGGCCAGTATGCCGCCGCTATGGGCGGTGTGGACGTCATCCTCTTCACCGGCGGTGCCGGCGAAAACCAGTGGGAGGTGCGCGAAGGCGCCACGAAGGGCCTGGAGTTCATGGGCGTCAAGATGGACGTGGAGAAGAACCGCGCCTGCCGCGCCACCGAGGCTGTGCTCTCTGCCGCCGACTCCAAGGTGACCGTCTGCTGCATCCCCACCGACGAGGAGCTGATGATTGCCCTCGACACGCAGGCGCTGTGCTGATTCAGGATTCAGGTTTCAGGATTCAAGTTTCAGGTTTCAGGTACTTGAATCTTGCATCTTGAATCTTGAAACTTCTTCTCTTGGGGCCGTCGGAGTAATCCGGCGGCCTGTTTTTTTGCAAAAAAAAAGTACCTAAAACGTAAAAAACGAAGTGTCGGAGACATTTTTTTTGCAAAAAAACGATATTTTTTGACACAATTTTTGGCAGTTACGCGCCCGTTCCATATATTTGCCCTAAACTTAAAGATCTGTGCCATGAAACAATTACTACAGAAAACGTTTATCGCTCTTTTCCTGTCGTTGGTCAGCGTTGTCAGTTTTGCTGTCGACGACTTCACCGTAGAGCGTGCTGTGAACCTGAGCCAGTTGGCTTCGTGGACCGACATCAGCCAGTTCCAATGGGAGGAGATCAATAACGGCATACAGGACAACAGTGCCGAGATGGATGCCCTCAAGGAGGTCTTCCGCGACCCCGCTCCGAAGGACACCGTGGGCTTCTACAAGCAGATCTACGACGCCCGTGACAACCAGTATATCGTCCTGCGTCTGGACAAGGCTCAGGGCAACCGGCCTTTCCACCTCCGCGTGACCTGCATCAAGAGCACGACAGACCTCTCGCAGAACAACACGAAGGTGTTTTCCGTCCATAACTACGCCTACATCATGCCGCCCATCAGCGAGAACCAGATCGAGGTGAAGATCTGGCCGCAGGGCCAGGGTGAGGAGACGGCGAAGACCTACACCTTCTTCAGTCACGGCTACGGTTCGGCCTCCGTGCGTTCGGTGATGCTCGACAAGAGCCGCATCGTCGCCGGCGACTACACTCTGCAGCTGATCCGCTACAACAGCGAGACGCAGCTGAGCGACACGGCCTATATCAAGAGCCTGAAGGTGGACAAGCTCTACACCTTCTACGACTACGAGGACGGCGACCTGGTGGAAGCCTATCTGATGGCCGACAACTTCAAGCGCATCAAGCTGGACCACGAAGGGTGGGCCAGGGACGCCGTGACCCACGTGAGCGACAACACGGTGTCGGTGAGGACGGGCCCGTCGATGCCTTTTAACCAGCACAAGCGTCTGGACGCACCCAACCCCACGTATCTGGATTCGCGCCTCTTCTCCTATCACGACACGCTCTGGGTGCGTCTCTTCCTCGACAACAAGCCTTCCATCGACACGGTGGGCCTGACGATGCACCCCGTGAGTGCCGACACCGTCAACAAGCCGACGGAACGTCTGCTCGAGTGGGGTCTGGATTCCAAGACCCATCGCCTCTATGTGCTGACCGACGGCGAGCCTGCCACCATCGAGTGCTATCGCGACAAGTTCCTGCCCAAGCTCTGCATGTATCCCGGCTCCTACAACCACGTGACGGGCATCATCGACAGCGACAGGGAGGAGGTGGACATCTTCCTGGAGAGCATCCCCGAGCCAGTCACTTCGCCCAGGGTGACTTCGTCGATACTCTCGACGCTGACGCCCACGCTAGACCTTCGCGGCGACTTCTACGTGAGCAGCATACAGTCTTCGGACATCCTGCCCGTGCAGCTCGCCGAGACGGTGTACTATGACGAGTTCGGCTCCCACAGGGACACCATGAAGCTGGCCGACGACAAGAAGTATGAGAGCTACGCCCGTATGGAGGTGGCCATCGTCGCCCCGAAAACTTATGAGACCGAGGCCGTCATCACGCTCATGAAGGTGCACAACGACGCCGAGGAGAACGCCATCCTCACGGAGAGCCTCGACGGCAACACGAGGCCGATTACCAGTCAGTTCTTCGACTACAAATACTGGACCACGAAGTTCGACCTGCGCGAGTATCTCGCCCCCAACACCTCCGGCCGCCCCGCTGTGGCCTTCGACGGCGATTCGGTGCGTGCTCTGCCCATCCTTTACAACAATTATCTCGACCTGAACAAGATACAGGCGGACGCCCGAGCTGCCGCCGAGGAGCGTCTCAAGGGAGACAAGGCCAGCGACCAGGCTTCGGGCTGGATGAATGATATGGCCCCCGCCGCCTTTAATCAGCTGAATTTCAGGATACCTATTGTACCGCCGTTCTACTTCCGTTTCGGAGTGGGCATGGACTTCTACCAGGCCAAGAAAATGACAGTGTCGATGGCATTGGGCGTGGGTGTGGACTACCAGTACGATGTAGCCAACAAGAAAACCAAATACTGGCCCAACGACGCGAGTTCGTGTAAGGTGACGATGAGTAGGTCCGACAACTACGATTTCGAAAATATGGCCTTGGCACCTGATCTGAACACTCTGTTAGGATTGAACGGTGACAACAACAAAAATTTGGCGAACTACTCCTGCGACGTTTCCTTAAGCGCCTTCGCGGAAGTGTATGAGCAGTATTCCGTCCCGTTGTCGGTGAAGGGAGACGACTGGAAGCAGTGGTTCCTGGGCATGCAGTTCGTCGACGAGGTCGGTTTGCGTGCCGAAGCTTCGGCGAATGTCCGTTTCGGGATGAACTTCACCAATATGGTCGGTGCCCTCGGCTCCAAGGCGGGCGCGCCCGAGTCTCTGACCAAATTCAGCAACTGGCTGAGTGACAACAAACTGGTGAGTGTAATCACCGACTTCATCGGCCCGTCGGTGACGGCCGGCGCGGGCGTGAGGCTCAATATCAACGCGGGGCTTTTCAGCTTCGACAACACGCTGGGGAGCACCGATCCTCTGAAGAATCACATCTTGGCCTTCAAGTTCCTCGGTCAGGCTTACATCAACGGCCGCATTAGGGCCAAGATCGACGCTTTCATCGCAGGAGCCGAGTTTGGTTTGTTGGCGGGTGCCGGCATCACCTTCAAGTATTCCGGAGGCTCCCGACTGGATTTCCGCAATGAATTCTCGGGCAGTGCCTGGAGCTGGTATGCCGGCCTGGGTGCCTACTACAAAGTGAAGTTCCTGTGTTGGAGCAAGAAGAAGAGTTGGGACCTTTTGGGCGATGTGACTGCTGACGACAAGCTGATCAGGCCGACGAACTACAAGAATCCCTTCCACAAGAATTTTGCCTACTATCTGAGCGATGACGCCGATCCCGACGAGAAGCCCGCTCCCGCCGCCTCTCTTCCGGGCGAGTTAGTCAGCCATTACGCCGACTTCAACCAGCCGGTGAAGTTCATCGCGGGCGGCGACAGCATCATCTATCAGGGCAATAAGGGCAAGCCCGACGACCCCAACGAGTTCACCGTTGAGGTGGCCTCTCTGGGCGATCCCACCATCATCTCCGACTGGCGTTCGGGCGGCTGCACCGACTACGACGCCGCCTCCGTGCCGGGTATCGACCTGGCGGTGATGGAGCAGGCCACGGCGACGATTCCCAAGGAGCAGCTCGAGGATTCGCTGACGCTCGACGTTACGGTGAACCAGGCCAGCCGCGTCTACGACCTCTACTACACCAAGAAGAACGCCGGCACCAAGTGGTACAAGCCCAAGCCCATCTACGGCTCTCCCGAGACCTCTTCCTTCAAGCCGCGTGTGGCTTTGGCCGACGACGGCAAGGCTGTCGCCGTTTGGCAGGAGGGCACCTTCGAGAAGGCCAGCTGGGTGCAGGAGGGAGACACCGTGCAGCTGACCGACCTCCTGATGAACGGCCATCTGATGATGTCGCGCTTCGACGGCAACGAGACCTGGTCGGCGCCCGTGCCGCTGGCGGAGGTCAACGAGGGCTTCTGTCTCAAGGACTACAACGTGGCCTACGACGGCACTTCGGCCTTCATAGTGGCGCGCAGAGGCGTCTATGGCGCTCAGGATGAGAACGTCGGCATCACGGTGGACGGCAACAATGCCGTCACCACTCAGACGCTGCCCTACACCGAGGAGCCCGTGCGCCTGCGCCGCGTGGGCGACATCAACCTGTTAAGTTGGATGACTATGGTCGACAGCATCACGAGCACTTCGTACGTCCACATCAAGAGCTTCGGCATGGACGGCAAGGAAAAGCCGGGCATCAACTCTTCGCTCATGCTGAGCGGCACCAACATCGACGAGTTCGCCATCGTGCCCGACCTGGAGGCCAAGTCGCTCAACAACGTGGCGCTGCTTTGGCGTGAGCAGGTGCTTGAGAACGACACCGCGCGCATGCGCCTTAGCGCTTCGCGTCTGGTGCCCAACAAGGACGGCAGCTTCCATCTTGGCATGCCCATTACCGCCGTGCAGACGGAAGCCGGCGGCACCATCTACACTTTCGACGGCTACATGACCAAGGAGAAGATTGACGTGTGCTTCATAGGCGCCGACAAGGAGGGCCTGCTTCAGCTCAACCGCAAGGCGGCCTATTTCGGCAACGCCTTCGGCTACTCCGTGAAGTTCGACCCGGATGATAATCAGGGCTTCCAGTGCGACAAGGATACTGTCTCGCTGCTCGTCACCGTCACCAACTACGGCACCTCGACCATCAAGAACTGCGTGCTGACGGTGGGCGACAATGAGGGCGAAAAATACACTTATCCGCTCAATCTGACCGTGCCCGCCGGCACCTCCCATCAGGAGCGCGTCAACGTACCTTATATTATGGGCCACGGCGTCAACACCAAGATGAATGTGGAGTACGACGACGTGCTCGGCCTCTCGGACGAGGAGGAGATCTCGGGTGCGCGCGGTCTCGCCGGCACCGAAGAGCGTGGTCAGAACATCCGCGAGCGGAGCACGAGCATGTTCCACCCCTACAAGCCGCAGCTGAAGTGCTTCGTGGTGGCTCAGAGGGTGGACGAGAACGGCGACAACTACATCACCGTCTGCGTGCGCAACTACGCCCGCCGCCGCCTGCCGAAAGGTTTTGCCGTCGTCGTGGGCCTGAAGGAAACGTCCTACGGCTCGATTGTGTACACCACGAAGGGCAACGACCACATCAAGTATGAGACCAAGAGGCTGCTCTGCAACCCTGCCGATGATGACGGCGAGAGCGGCTACATGCACGACTGCGGCAGCTACCGGGCCGGCTACGTCACGCTCAAGGTGCCCGGCGTCACCGAGAAGGAGAAGATGTATGTCGGCGCCACGCTGGCCTACAGATCCGCGATTGACGGAAAATACAGACGCACCCTGGGCAACATCTACTCCGGCAGCGACAACAGCGGCGTGGTGACGCTCTGCCCTTCGTCCGAGGTGGTGGCCGTGAAGCGCGTCTTCAGTAACGACGACAAGTCCTCCCGCATGCACGTGAGCCGCTCGGGCGACCGCCTGGTGGTGAGCGGCGTGAAGGCCGGTGAGCAGGTGCGCCTCTATCAGGCCAACGGCACCGTGCTGGCCCGCAAGACGGCCGGCGACGACGGCCGGGCCGTCTTCCCCGTGATGCAGCGCAGCGGCGTCGGGCTGGTGTCCTCCGGCGACGAGACGGTGAAGTTTGCGTATTAACATTGACCATTGATCATTGACCATTGATGATTATGAAAAAGAAGATATGGACCATGCTGCTGGCGGCGATGGCCGCCGTGCAGACCGGTGCGGTGGACATCACCGACCCCACGTTGATTTGGGACGGCGAGACGGTAGCGGATCAAATCGCTGCGTATCCGGACACCAAGAAAATCTACATCTACACGCCCGACCAATTCGTGGCCCTGCGCAGATTCTGGGGCGATTACGATGACGGCGATCAGGGCTACAAAGGTTGGACCATCTATCTGATGAACGACATCGACCTGAACAACCACAATTTCAACGACTATACCCTCGGATGGAACGACGACCACAAGTTCGGCGGCGACTTCGACGGCATGGGCCACACCATCAAAAACCTGAAAATCGAAGGAAACGACAACAATCGCGGACTCTTCGGCAAGCTGGACAACGGCAAAGTCATGAACCTCAAGCTGGAGAATGTGGACATTCGTGCCGGCGACGGAGACGACTGTCACATCGGTGCCATTTGCGGCAGAATGTACAACCACAGCACCATCACCCACTGTGCCGTGGTGGGAGGAAGCGTGAGGCAGTACGAAAGCGGCAACGACGAGTTTGGCGCCATCTGCGGCTATATGACCAACAACCACAACAGCATAGAATACTGTTATAGCGACATCACCGTGGAGGCCGACGCTCAGGTCGGCGGACTGGTGGGCAAGATAGAGCAGGGCGATGGCCACGATTCAGGCATCTTTCACTGCTACTTCAGCGGAAAAGTCATCCCTTATAGCGACGATTGCATTGGTGCCATTGCCGGTGAGCGTTACGGTCAGAGGCTGGTGAATAATTTCTATCTCTACCGCGATGACGGTGTGAGAGGCACCGGTTATGATGGCGGCAGCGGCGACCCCACCGGTGCCGAGATTGCGGCGTGTACGGATGAGCAGATGAAGCAACCCTTGCTGTTCAGCATGTATAATGATGGATACACCCTCGAGAGTGATGAGTATGTCTATACCCTTAACGGCTATCCCGAGCTGAAGGTGTTCCTGCGCTACAACTACGGCGACTCGTTCTACACGACGAACGTGGGCCACATGGGCGATAACGTCGCCGACTCCGTTCCCGGCTACCTGAGTGCGAGGTTCAAGACGGAGAATGAGGTGAAGAAGGATGACGGCCGGATCACCGTGACGGAGGTCGCCTCCGCCACCGTAGCGGTCGAGAAGGCCATCGGCGCCAAGGGTTCGGGCGACTTCGTCGTCAACGACAACTTCCACTCCTATTTCAGCCAGATTCCGCTCACCACCACCGCCCTCGGAGCCAACGCCTTCGAGAATCTGGGGCCCGTGAACCGCGTGCTGCTGCCCGCCTCGCTCGACAGCATCGCCTATCCCCAGCGCCACAGCGTGCAGCAGGCCTTTGTGCTCAGCGACGGCTGCGCCGGCTGCGCCGTGCGTGACGAGGTCCTCTACGACATGAACCACCGCTACCTGCTCACGGCGCCCAAGGCGCCCACCGTGCTCACCATCCGTCAGGAGCTGGCCGACAACATTGCCGACTACGCCTTCGAGGGCATGACGGGCCTTGAGACGCTCTATGTGGACACCTGGGTGGAGGCAGGCCGCCTGGTGGACGACGGTGAGAACCCGCCGCCAATCTTCGCTCTGACGGGCGGGCACGCCTTCGACGACTGCCCCGAGGACCTCGACGTCTTCATCAAGGACGGCACCCAGTATCAGCTCTTCCTCGGCATCCAGGCTTCCGGCGGCTACGGCTACAGCAACGCCGACTACTGGTGCCGGTTCTTCTCCGACTATCAGGACTTCCCCAACCACATGTTCACCTATTTCCCCGTCAACCGCAATCCGGGCGGCATGTCCACTCTGGTCCTGCCTTATCCAGTGGAGCTGCCCGATGGCGTCACTGCCTGGTGGTGCCAGTCCATCGGTGAGGGCAGGCTCAACCTCAAGAAGATACAGAGCGGCATCGTGCCGGCGCTGACGCCCGTGCTCCTGGCCTACGAGGGTACAGGCACGCTCTACCTCTCCCCCTACGAGGGCCTCGACCCCGGTTCTGCCACTGACTACGAGGGCAACCTCTTCAAGGGCAGCGTCGATCCCGGCGGCCACAATATGACGGCTTCGGAGATGATGACCAACTTCCTGACGCTGGGACGCCCCTCAGGCGACGACTCCTACGACAATATCGGCTTCTATGCCTACCATCCGAAGAACAACATCCTGCCGGCCTACGTCGCCTGGCTGGCGATGAACGACGTTCCCCAGCAGGGCCGCATGACGCTGTGCTTCGATGACCCGACGGACGTCTTCGAGAGTGAAGAACTAAGAGTGAAGAGTGAAGAATCTGATGATGTGTGGTATGACTTGAACGGCCGCAAGTACACCGAGCGTCCCACGAAGCCGGGTCTCTACATCCATGGTGGCAAAAAGGTGATAATTTAATTATCAATTGTCAATTGTCAATTATCAATTTGAGAAATGAAAAAGACATATAAAACTCCCGAAACCACCGTCGTTGCCATAGCACCGGTGAAGTTGCTTAATGATTCTCCGAACCCTCAGGTTGATCCGAGAACACCGACTGACGATCATCCTTTAATGTTAAACCATACCACCATTCCGTCCAATACGGAGTACTGACGCGCTGTTTTTTAATAAACAAACGCGTATAATGTCTCTAACTGGCGAGTAAAAATTCCCCAACCGAAACGCACACGAAAATGGCCGCCGGAGCAATCCGACGGCCAATGGACAATGGTCAATGTTCAATGGTTACAACGCTACATGGATCCACGTTCCTTCGTTTATCAGTTCCGTGTGGGGCTTGACCAACGCGGCGCGGGCTGAATGCCGCATTTTGAAAAATTCAAAAAATGATGATGAGAATTTGAGAATTTGAGAACATCCGCCCGAGGTGAACGCAAAGTGGAGCTTGTTCCGACTTTGCTGAGCCGAGTAGGATGTCTATGGAACGAAGTTGCATGAAAATGAGAAATGGCCTCCGTTTGATGGGGGCCATTTCTTTTCAAGTGTTACCAAGTCTGGCATAGATGAGTTGCAGATGAGCAGGTGTCAGTCTTCGTCCCGGATACCAACCCATGCGCTTGAGCAGGACTCTGATAGCCTTAAACTTGCCGTTGCCGAAGCGTAAGTCGCATAGAAATAATTTTTTGCTTTGTGGCAGACTGATGGGATTCCCCCGAACACCTTCCGGGTAATAGGCCCTTGCCAACTCCGTCAGCGTCATGATACCGCCTCCCCTTTCTTTTCGGGCATGAGATAGCGGGCTCCTCTCTTGTATGCCTTCCACCCTCTCTTATCCTTCTGGCGGTAGAGCGTTGCTTTTGCCACATTGGCAAAAACTGCACACTCTCTCAGGTCTTCGACGGAGACAAGCTCTCCCGCATGGCGCGCTTCAAAGTCGCAGAAGGCTGCCTGTCTTGCGGCCTCTATAGCATTGATGCTCTTTACTTTCTCTCCGAAGGCCGCGATCATGCCGTTCTTCACACTGGGGGTATGGAGGTCGAGGATGCTCTGCAGCGCCAGCGCGCAGTCGATGGAGATGTCTATCCACCAGCGCGCCGTGTTGATGCACTGGCTCAGTAGCTGACGATCTTCAGCCGTCCATGCTTCTCCGCTATGTACCTCACTGCCGCCACCACTCCGAAGAGGGGCGAAACCGTTAGCAATAAGCAGCAGGTAAGCGAGGCCCATAGCCCTCTCGTTAGCTCGGCTACAACTGTCCGCAGCCATGTCCCCAAACGAGACCAGATATTTCTTAATATCTCTTCCCAGCTCAAGAACTTCAGGAATGCAGACGGCCTTGTCGCATTGTTCAGCGTAAACACAGTCTTCGAGGTCTTGCACAGTAGGGACATAGTTTTCGTCCGCTCTGAGTCCGTACTTTTCAAGGAGCGCATTGCACTCATCAATTTCATCAGGTTTTTCATTTTCGTGGAATTTGTTGTTAAACGTTCTGAGACGATCGGCGCACTCACGCAGGAAGATGCGCTCCTTCATCGCCCAATGGGGTTCTTTGTAGACGCCTTCCTTCTCCTCGTCCTTGCGCTTGGGCAGGATGGTGAGGTTGCAGCGCGAGAGCGTGCCGTCGGCGTTGTTGTAGCGAAACACTTTGAAGACGGGGTCTATCGTGCCGCTGAAGTTGGCGTTGAGCTTCATCGAGGGCACATAGAGCGACCCCTGCTGGGTCTTGTGGATGTACTCCTCTCCGGTGCCGTCGTAGCTTCTCTTCATCATGTCCGGGATGGCGTTGTAGCTGGTCTGGGCAATTTTCTTGCCGAACTCGCCGCACTCCGTGCAACTGATGTAGATAGCCCCGCCGTCGTTGACCTGCATCTGCTGCACCAGAGCCAGACTGGTGGGCAAACCCTTGAAGATGCGCACCTTCTCTTCCGGCACCGGCGTCTCCTTCTTCTCCTTTTCCGAGAGCAGGGAATATTTGGAGGCTTCTTTGGCGTTCATGCTGTTTTCCCTTAAGTCTTTGGACAGGAAGAGATTTTCCAGCTCCCGCTGCACCTCGCTCTTGCCGCTGCCGCTGACGCCCATCTGCCACGACATGCCGCACATCCAGCGCAGACGGTTCGGCGAGTAGAGCACACGTGTCTGTTCTCCGAGCTGGCAAAGGATGGGAATGACGACTGTCATGGCCTGATGCACCGCGATGGGATCCACGCCGCCAAGCAACGTCCGCGAGAAGGGGTCGATGTCTTCGGGCAGGGGTTTGCTCTCCAGCAGGTCTTTCATGCTCCAGTCTTTCGGGTCGGCAGGCAGGCCCGATTTCTCGGGCTCTGCTGCCTGCGGTGCGACTGGCGCGACCTCTTTCGCGGCATCCTTCTTGGCCTGCTTCGCCTGCTGCTCCGCCATCATCTGGTTGATGACCGGTCCGACGGAGGTCAAGCGCAGCCGGGCTCTTTCTTGTGGCGAAGCAGCATTTATGCTATTGTTACTCATTACTCTGTCCTCCTTCCAGGATGTCCATATACACGGTGGGAGTGCAAACCTCCATCTTCGTTTCTCTCAGCTCGCCCGACGTCGGGTCTTCGGCCATCATGTTGCGCGTGAAGCGGCGATGGGCGGGCTTGAAGCGCACGGGGATGACGTCGCCCAGTTTGCGTCCGGCATAGACGAAGTTGTCTATCTTCTCGTCGCGCAGCTCCAGCAGACTGGTCCACTGGGTATTTTCACGGTTGTCCTTGGGACGAATCCACACATGTTGCAGGCGGTGTATCGAGCCGTCGTTGTACTTCTGAGTCAGCTCGGCATCAATCTGAATTATTTCACAGTTTACTATCATTTTTTTCTAATTGATAATTGATAATTGACAATTAATTCTTCACTTTGAGCGCGGCGCGAATAGCGCAGCGGTTAGACTCCTCGCACTCAAGCAGCTCAGCGACTCTCTTCTCCTCGCTGCGGTCATAGGCTTTCTTGTCACGGTTGTAGCTCTTGGCCATGTCGTCGGCTTCGTCACGGAAGTCACGGCCTGTCAGCCGGTCGTCATCGGCTATTTTGCCCGTAGCCTCGTAGATGGCAGCCAACAGCTCCTCCGCGTTGCCGCACTCCGCATGGATGTGTACGGCGACGATGCGACCCTTGTCGAGCACCACGCTGACGTTGCCGTTAGCGATGTCCGACTTGTGGAGCGACTTGGAACGAAGGCCATGATAGGAATTCTTCTTAATCTCCTTGGAGACGCGGATCTCGCCGCCGCCCATCTCCAGAGTCGCATTCTCCACTTTGACGTGAGGCAGTTCCACGCCCTCTGCTGTGTGAACGGCCACGGTGCCGTTCTGGGTTACACTCATGTCCTTGAGGTCTTTCTGACCGCAGGTAATAGTATCTTTGATGATAGTTTCCATAATGGTTTTTTGAGGCCCCCTCCATCTCCCCCTTGGGGGAGTGTTCTTATTAGAGGGGGATTGTTAATAATTAGGGGTTAAATTTAATAGAACGCGATGAGATCATTAATCCTCATTGTCTTCCTGGTACTCCCCTAAAGGGGGAGCGGAGAGGGGGCTCTCAGGCACTTCATCGTGCTGATGGTCTTCGATGAGCAGGCGCTCAAAGGGCGTGGGCTCGATGGGGGCGCTGGCGCCGCAGATGCGCTTCTCGGCCAGCAGCTGCCAAAACTCTTCGTCGTTCAGCATGGCGCGCAACTGCTCCTGTGTGTGCTTGAAGCGTCGGAAGCTGACGGTGATGACGCCTCGCTTGAGGTTGCCTGACGTTCCGGCCATCATCTCGATACCGCTTTCATTCTCTGTTCCCATGACCGCCACCAGGCCTCTTGCCTGTTCGTCGGTCAACGTGTTTTTGATAAACATACCTTTGTTTAAGTTTTAATTATTAATTTTTCATTTTTAATTATATCGTCTCCGGCCGGAAGACGGGTGCAAAGGTATGGCGAAAAAAAGAGCGCCCCAAATAGTTCGAGGCGCTCTCGAAGTTTTCCTCGAAGTCTCGGAGAAAAACTCGGACTCTCGGAGAAAAACTCGGACTTTTGGGGCAAAAACTCGGACTTTGGCGAAAAAAACTCGGACTTTTGCCCAAATCGCCTAGAGCTTCTTAATTAAGTTTTGGATGGCTTCAATGAAAGCGTCGACCAAAACCTGTACACGATTCATCACATTTTGTGTTGACCACTTGCTGATGTGCATTCTCATGTAGTTATTGCTATAGAAGGTGTCTGAAATGGTATTATAAGGACACTTGAAGTCAAAATGATATTTGGTAGACAATTCATTGATAATCACTTCAA
>JAEEGH010013796.1_pt1 | contig 17859 bp, 16 predicted proteins | sample 9134181 | NCBI WGS metagenome assembly JAEEGH01 (sample SAMN16246544, study PRJNA631951) | gut metagenome | biome: gut microbiome; feature: rumen; material: DP-attached | host: Bos | place: Iran: Karaj | collected 2018-10
ATAAGTCCGCTATTTTTATGGGAGATTCAACGGGGAATGAATGATTTCAGACGTGGTGTTCTGGATGGAGAGCAATTCTCCGCGAACGATGTTGACGGTTTGCATAGACGTTGTCTGGAGTGGCTTGATTCGGCCATAAAAGCATCATCGGCAGCTCATAAGGTGGTTATAACCCACCATTGCCCTACGCTTAGGGACGAATTCAATGGCTACCCTGGCGGGTCTTTGAACACGGCGTTCCAAGTGGACCTGGACGCTTTCGTCGAACAGTCCGGTGCTGAATACTGGATCTATGGCCACACCCATTACGCTGGCGGCTCCGGCAGTGCAATCGGGAAAACCAAACTGCTCTGCAACCAGCTCGGCTATGTGTTTTATGATGAGCACAGTGCGTTTAAGGGCGATGCTATAATAGAGCTATCCTAGCGTTGCCCTGGTCCTGTACACCCCGTTCTTGTCGCGTTTAATTATGTATGCCGATGCCTTCCTGGCGCCGAGGGCGGCGACAAATTTCTTCTTGATGCGGGAGATGTTGGAGTAGAAGACGATTTTAGATTCGGAGCAGAGGGATTCCATGGTGTCGTCGCGGAGCGGCAAATCGTCAAAGCAGGATTCGGAGGCATAGATGCGGCAGAGCTCGTGCCAGTAGCCGGGCAGGCTGTCGGCCGGGATGCCTTCCGGGTGGGCCAAAAACAGCCGGTAAAGTGTGCGTTCCACCGGGTTGAGGCGCAGCATCGAGCCGGTTTCCGGCAGGAGGAGGGTCCCCTGCCGGCCGGCGAAAATGATATGATGCCGCATCGTCATCGGCCACAAATTTCCGCCTGGAAATCGGTAAATTCAAGAAATTACAAGCTTGTAATTGTTTGGAATTGTCGATTGTTTTGATAAGGGGACGGCGCCGGGGATTTGCCGATTCGGAGGTTTGTGCGTACCTTTATGCCATGACAACGAATGCAGGCATAGAGGCCCGATTGATGTGGCAGCTGCTCTTCTCCGGCAACGCGGGAATGTTGGAGGAGCCGCATCAGGTCGATTATGACGGAATGCTTGAGCAGATGGAAGCGTCGGAGCTCTTGGCTCTGGTAAAAGAGGCCAGGCGGCGTCTCATGAAAATGGGAGTGCAGAATGAAACAGACACGCAGGATCAGGTAGAACTGTATATCGACAAGAAATACAGCATCCGCGTTGGTGGTCCTTCCGGGACGCAAATCCCTTTTCGGCCTCTGGTGCGAGCGATGTTCATCCTTTTTCTAAAGCATCCGGAAGGGATTCTTCTCAAGGACAGAGCACGGTTTCAGAAGGATCTGGAGGATATTTATAAAATAATAGCCCCTAATGTCGATGCCGATGACCGGCGTCGTCGGGTACAAAAACTAACCAATCTGGAAGATAACGCATTCAGTGAGAATCTGTCGATACTCAATACAACGTTGGACCGTATAATACCGCTCTCTCAAGTGCATAATCTCAAGGTCCAGGGTAACAACGGCTATCCAAGACGGATTTTGCTCTCGCCACTGCTGGTGCACTGGGAAAACGCCCTATAGCCGTTATTCCAGTATTCTATGGTCGATGGTGCTCAGGTTGCCCTTCCTCACTATGACAAATTCGTTCTCATAGGGCTTTTCCGGGCCGATGTGCTTGGTGCGGAAGGTCTGGTATTTGATTTTCAATAAGTACTTTACTCTGGAGTCTTCGAACATGGCTGCCGCCGACCCAAAGTAAAAATGTTCATGGGTGTCCTTGACCTCCACATGAATGATTGTCCTGTCTTGTTTAAGCATGATTGTGTGCAGCAAAGATAATAATAATCTACATCTTTTCAAATTATGTTGAGCGGCTAGGTATTCCTGTCGCGCGTTTGCGGGGCTGGAGGTCGGGCAGGAGAAGGTGGAGCGGATACTGGAGGCCGGGAGGATTGCGCCGACGGCGGTGAATCGGCAGCCGGTGCATATCTGGGCCGTGTCCAGTCTGGAGACGTTGGAGGAGTTGGTGATGAGGGCGCTATAGGAACAGCTGCCGGTAGGCTTCGGCCTTGCGGTCGAGGGGGAGCGGGTATGCGCGGGAGGTGGAGGGCATTCGCCAGAAGCGGATGGGGCGGGGGCCGATGTGGGTGTCGATGAAGCCGCCGACGGGAGGGGTGGGGCTGGAGAGCCAATCGGCAAGGATCTCGGTGGCCTTTTGGCCGGTGGTGACGATGGTGCGGCAGTCCGGGATGCGCTGGAGGAGGGAGGGAATGTCGGTGGGGGTTACCACCTCGAGGAAGGCGTCGGAGGCGTTGTCACGGAGACGGCGGATCTCGCAGGCGGTGTCGTAGAAGGCGAGGCCCTTATCGGCACAGAAGGCGCGGATGGCGGACTCGTCGAAGCGTTTCTCGGACGGGATGCAGAAGTGGTCCTTGTCGGCATAATGGATGATGCCCATGATGCGCCAGAAGTCGTTTATCCAGTTGGGGTAATAGAAGGGCATGCACCAGCGGTGGGGCTGGGGCGGGAAGCTGCCCAGGAAGAGGATGCGGGCGCCCGGGGGCAAGAAGGGCTCGAAAGGATGGCGTTCGGTTTTCACGGTGTAAATATACGGCTTTTGGGGGAAAATCGTTGACTCGTCCAGGAAATCGGGCAAAATCCTGGATGAACTGGGCAAAAACGGCAATTCATCCAGAAAAACGGCCTAAATCCTGGATGAACCGGGAGAAATGTCGGAGGAAACCGCTATCTTTGAAGAAAAAGTATCAAAACGAGGGATAATGGAAGTTACCAACCTGCTTGACATACACTCTCGCGAGGAGCTGTACGCGTGGTATCTGGAAAACCACGCCACGGCGGCGGACTTCTGGCTTCGAGTGAACCGGGCTGCGGCGGATTGCCCCGGTGTGATTCGGTATGTCGATGCCGTTGAGGTGGCCCTATGCTTCGGCTGGATTGACAGCACTCAGAAGCGGATCGACGACGGCAAGCCCGTGCAGCATTTCACGCCACGGCGCCGCGGTTCCAACTGGTGCGAGCAGAACCTGGCGCGCTGCCGCCGTCTGGTGCGCCTTGGAGAAATGACGCCCGCGGGCCTGGCTGTGGCGCCTTCGCTGGATCCCGACTGCTTTGTCTTTGAGGACTGGGTTCTGGATGCTCTCAAGGCCGATCGGCAGGCCTGGCAGCACTTCTTGGCTTTCCCGGAGAACTATCGCCGCATCAAAGTGGACCGCATCCAGCACTACCAGCACACTGGCCGTCCGGATTACGCGCAGTACACGCTGACCAAGTTCATCCGCGACTGCCACGCCGGCAAGCTCCAACCCGGCTGGAGCGACTTCGGCCGCCTGGAGGAGTAGTTAGGCACTCCCGGAGTTCTTCTACGGAGTGGACGATGCGGTGGCCCGCAAGATCTTCTTCCGAGCGGTAGCCCCAGCTGACGGCAAGGGAGTCGATGCCGCCGTTGGCGGCGGTGCGCATGTCGGTTGGGGAATCGCCCACCAGAATGGCGTCGGAGGGGGATATGCCCGCTGAGGCAAGCACTTCTTGTACGATTTCAGGTGAGGGCTTCAGGGGGTATCCGGGCCGGTTGCCGAGGATGGCGACAAAGTGCACCGAGGGGAAGAATTCCCGGATGAGGTGTTCCGTGCCTTCCTGGAATTTGTTGGAGGCAACGGCCATTTTCACGCCCGCGGCGGCCAAAGAGTTCAGCAACTCTTGCATCCCCGGATAGGGACGGGTGTGGACGTCGATGTGGGCGGAGTAGTAGGCCTTGAAATCGGCCAGGGCGGAGTCGATATAGGCGTCATCGGCCTGGAATGCCTGCGGGAGGGCCTGCGTAACAAGGTTCCGGATTCCGTGCCCCACCATGCGGCGGTATTCCGCGAGGGTGTGGAGGGGCAGGCCGCGCAGGGAGAGGGCGTGGTTCACGGCATCGGCCAAATCTTCCAAGGTGTCGATGAGCGTACCATCCAAGTCCCAGAGAATGAGCTTCTTGGAAGGGGCGGCATCGGCCAGGGGCGCTATCGGCATAAAGGGATTTTCTGTTTTCACGCCGCAAAGTTAGCGTAAAAAATGTATCTTTACACGAAAATCGAAGACAATGGCCTCTGATAACCTCCTCTTAGAGCAAATGCTTGCACATGCCGATCCTTCCCAGGTGGAAGGGCTGTCGCGCTTTTTCAAGACGGGTCCCGGACAGTACGGCGAGGGCGATAAGTTCCTGGGAATCAAGGTTCCGGTGACGCGCGCCGTGGTGAAGGAGTGCTGGAGGGGCATCGGCATGGAGGAGCTGGAGGAGTGCCTGAACAGCGAATATCACGAAGTTCGTCTGGCGGCGCTGCTGGCCCTGGTGGAGATGTTCAAGCATAATAAGCCCCGCCGGCAGGAGTACATCGACTTCTACTTATCGCACACGAAAGGCATCAACAACTGGGACCTTGTGGACCTCAGCTGCTACCCGCTCCTCGGTGAGTGGCTTCTGGACAAGGACCGCACGCTCCTCTACGACCTGGCGGCTCAAGGGAAGACCATCTGGGAGCAGCGCATCGGCATAGTGAGCACCATGACCTTCATCCGTCACGGGCAGCTCCGCGACACCTTTGCCATTGCCGATATCCTCCTCCACCATCCCCACGACCTCATCCACAAAGCCGTGGGCTGGCTCCTCCGCGAAGCCGGCAAGCGCGACCAAAAAGCCCTGGAGGCCTACCTTGCGCCCCGCTTCCAGACCATGCCCCGCACGATGCTCCGCTACGCCATCGAGAAGTTTCCACCGTCGCGGAGGCAGCAATATCTGAAAAAGTCTTAACTTTGCTGGCAAACGCCCTTATATATGAAACGTTACATCCTCATACTTCTCGCGGCCATGGCCATGCTCACCGGCTGCCACAAGAAAATCTGGGACAAGCTGAACGACCACGAGGCGCGGATTGCGCGTCTGGAGGCGTTCTGCAACCAGATGAACACCACCATCGGCTCGCTTCAGCAAATTGTAAATGTGCTTAACTCAAGGGATTACGTGAAGGATGTGGTGCCCGTGATGGAGAACGGAAAAACCATCGGTTACACCATAACCTTCGGCACCAGCAGCCCCGTGACCATCTACAACGGCAAGAACGGAGAGGATGCGCACACGCCGCTCATTGGCATAAAAGAGTTCGAAGGCGCATGGTATTGGACTCTTGACGGGGAATGGATTCTTGCCGATGGAGCCAAAGTCCGCTCCGATGCCGCCACTCCGCAGCTCAAGGTGGAAGACGACTCCTGGTGGGTATCGTACGACAACGGCTCCGGCTGGACTAAGCTTGGCCCCGCGGTTGGCAAGCCCGGTGCCGATGGCGACTCGATGTTCCGCGAAGTTCGCCAGGACAACGGCCACGTGTATCTCGTCCTTGCAGACGGTTCCGAAATCGTCCTCAACAAAGGCGGCTTGAGCTGGGTGTATGTGTAGTCGGCCCCGGCTCTGGTTTTGACCCCCACCCCTTTCCTGTCGTAGCGTGAAATGTATGTCGCTGACACTCAGGGGTTTACGGATTTCTTCTGTGGAAAAACGCCACAGAAGGTTTGCATAAAATGTTATAAATCAATAAGTTGTATTTCACGGGCAATGTGTAAAAGATTCTTAATCGCGGCGATGTTGGTTGCTCTCGCCATTCCGGCGGGGGCGCAGGACGCCAGGCTGTTCAGGCGCGTTGTGAAGGAGCTCGCATCGGCAAAGTATCAGGGGCGCGGGTATGCGCGCGGCGGGGCGAACAAGGCGGGCCGGTATCTGGAGCGCGAGTTCCGGAAGGTGGGGGCCGATGAGGTAACGCGGCAGCACTTCACCATCGACATAAATACCTTTCCCGGCACGGTGAAAATGTGGGCCGATGGGCACAGGCTGCGCCCTGGCGTGGATTTTTCGATGCGCGAGTACTCGCCTGGAGTTCATGGGGAGTTCCCGGTGTACGTCATTGACACGGCGGCTTTCGACCCGGACCGCATCTTCGCGGACCTCGATAGGCCCGAATATGCCAACGCCATGGTTTGCTGCGATTTCTGGTTCTCGTACAAGCATCGCGACGTCTTTTCCCGTTTGCAGAAGGCCGATGGCGCCCCGAACGCCGGTCTCCTCTTCACCTGGGCCGCGCCGATCAAGTTCTTCAAGGCGTACGGTCACCGCGTGGTGGACAAGCCCATCGTGTGGGTGACTCCGGAGGCTATCGAGGGGGTTTCGCGCGTGAAGCTTGATGTGGACAACGAGTTCCTCTCCGGGTATGAGTTGTTTAATGTTGTGGCCCGCGTTGATGGCGCCCGTCACGACAGCTGCTACGTTTTCACCGCCCATTACGACCACCTTGGCAATCTGGGCCGGCATGTCTACTACCCCGGCGCCAACGACAACGCCTCCGGCACGGCGACCATCGTCACACTGGCGGCGTACTACGCCGCTCATCGGCCCGAATTCGACATGTACTTCATCGCCTTCTCCGGCGAGGATGCCAACCTCCGCGGCTCCACCTATTTCGCCGAGCACCCGCTTGTGCCCCTGGAGCAGATACGTTTCCTGTTCAATATCGACATGATTGGCGACGACAATCCTGCGCTCTACTGCGAGTTAAGCGATGCGGGCATGCCGTGGTTCCCCCGCTTTGAAGCCGTGAACGCTTCCCAGGGCCTTTTCACCTCCCTCGAACGCGGCGAGCTTGCCGCCAACAGCGACCACTACCCCTTCGCCGTCCGTGGCGTCCCCTGCATCTTCCTTGAAAACCAGGAGGGCAGCGCCTTCCCCCACTACCACACCCCTGCCGACAACATCCGCACGGTCCGCTTCGACTCCTACCCCGGCGTCTTCAAGCTCGTCACCGGCGTTGTGGGCCCGTAAAGTGTAACTCGCTTTGTGTCAGCGATATACGCAAAGTGCCTGGAGCAAAAACGCCCCAGGCAAAATCTGTAAGTCCCTGAAAGTCACCGTTTTGCATTTTACGCCTCGCCAAGGAGGGAGACCAGGGGGCGGACGCGGCATGATAGTTAACTCGTGAAAAAACATTATATTTGTGAAAACAGAGAGATATGAGTAACCATATAGTCATAATGGCGGGGGGAGTGGGGAGCAGGTTTTGGCCGCTCAGCACGCCGGAGTATCCCAAGCAGTTTATCGACATACTGGGATGCGGGCGCACGCTCATCCAGCTCACGGCGGACAGGTTTCAGGGGATTGCGCCCATGCAGAATTTCTGGGTGGTGACGAACGCCAAGTACGTGGATATCGTGCGTGAACAGCTGCCGGAGGTGCCTGCAGGGCACATTCTGGCGGAGCCGGCGGCGCGAAACACGGCGCCCTGCATCGCCTGGGCCTGCTGGAACATCCTGCGGGAAGACCCCGCGGCGAACGTGGTCGTGACTCCTGCCGATGCGGTTGTGATGGACGCCCCCGAATTCCGTCGCGTCATCGGCAATGCTCTGGAGTTTACAAAGGAGCGAGAGGCGATCGTTACCATCGGCATAAACCCCACCCGGGCCGAAACCGGCTACGGGTATATAGAACAGATCTCTCCGCGCGGCCCCAAGGGCCTTGGTCGAGATGACAATAACGTTCCTGGCCTTGGTCGAGATGACAATTCTGTCATTTCGAGCGAAGTCGATAAATCTGAAGTAGTCCCCGTGAAAGCATTTCTGGAAAAGCCGGACCGGGCAACCGCGGAGGCGTATTTGGCGGCGGGGAATTTCCTGTGGAACGCCGGAATATTCGTTTGGAATGCCGATACGATAGTGCGCTGCCTGCGTCGGTATAAGCCGGGGATTGCGGCAGATATGGACCGAATCATGGAAAATGGCGACGTGGAGGGCATCTTCCCGGGCTGCGAAAAGATTTCCATCGACTTCGCTGTAATGGAGCCCGCCAGTGCCGATGGCCTCGTGTACACCCACCCCGCGTCGTTTGGCTGGAGCGATCTGGGCAACTGGGCGTCCCTGCATGACAAACTGGCTCTGGATGCCGATGGCAACGGCGCCGTTGGCCCCGTGCACCTGCACGAGTGCCGGGACTGCGTCGTGCATGCGGAAGATGCGGCCAAAGTGGTGCTGCAGGGCCTGGAGGGCTATATCGTGAGCCTCAAGGGCGGCCGCCTTCTGGTGTGCCGGCGCTCGGAGGAGCAGCGAATCCGCGAATTTTCAGAAGAATAAACAAGATATGACACTCGAACAAACTATTCAGGAAGCCATCAAGGAGGCCATGAAGGCCAAGGATACGGTGGCAATGAACGCAACCCGCGCCATCAAGGGCGAGATTCTGCTTTTCAAAACCGCCGAAGGCGGCGCCAAGGAAGTAACCGACGGCGACATCCTCAAAATGATCCAGAAACTGGTGAAGCAGCGCAAAGAGGCGGCGGAGCAGTTTGTGGCCGCGGGCCGTCAGGAACTTGCAGACAATGAACTCGCGGAAGCGGCCGTTATGGAGAAGTACCTGCCCAAGCAGCTTTCCGTTGAGGAAGTGCGCGCCAAGGTGCAGGAAATCATCGGCCAGGTGGGCGCCACCTCCATCAAGGACATGGGCAAAGTGATGGGCGCGGCGAACAAAGCACTCGCCGGCCTCTCCGACGGCCGCACCATCTCCGGCATCGTCAAGGAGCTCCTGTCGTGAGGATTTGCATCCATTAATAAAAATTTTTAAATTTGCTCCCCGGTATTAGTTAGTAGACCTATGGAAAAGTTCGTGAAGAATTACATCGAGGCCTTCATGGCGGAGCTTGTGGCCCGGAATCCCGGGGAGCTGGAGTTTCATCAGGCTGTGGGAGAGGTTGTGGGAAGCGTGGCGCCTTACCTGGAGGCAAATCCGTATCTTATCAATGAGAAGATTCTGGAGCGCATGAGCGAGCCGGAACGCACGGTGATATTCCGTGTGCCGTGGATGGACGATCATGGAACCATCCGCATCAACCGCGGTTTCCGTGTGCAGATGAACAGCGCCCTGGGCCCGTACAAGGGCGGCTTAAGATTCCACCCTAGCGTAAACCTCAGCATCCTGAAGTTCCTGGCTTTCGAGCAAACGTTCAAGAACAGCCTCACAACCCTGCCGATGGGCGGCGCCAAGGGCGGCTCGGATTTCTACCCGCGCGGCAAGTCCGACGGCGAGGTTATGCGCTTCTGCCAGAGCTTCATGACGGAACTCAGCCGTCATATCGGGGCCGATACCGACGTCCCCGCCGGGGACATCGGCGTTGGCGGACGCGAAATCGGCTACCTCTTCGGCCAGTACAAGCGCCTCCGCGACGAGTTCTCCGGAACTCTCACCGGCAAAGGCCTCGCATGGGGCGGCAGCCTCCTGCGCCCGGAGGCCACCGGCTACGGCGTGTGCTATTTCGCCCAGGAAATGCTCGCCGGCAAAAACAAGAGCTTCGAGGGGCAGAGAGTGGTAATCTCCGGCGCCGGCAACGTGGCGCAGTACGCCGCGCAGAAAGCCTTGCGCCTGGGCGCGAAAGTGCTCACGCTCTCCGATTCCGACGGCTACATGTACGACCCGGATGGCCTTGACGAGGAGAAGATGGCATATGTGTTCCAGCTGAAGAACATCCGCCGCGGCCGCATCAGCGAGTATGTGCAGAAATTTCCGAAAGCCCAATATTTCGCCGGTCAGCGCCCCTGGAACGTCCCTTGCGATATCGCCCTTCCCTGCGCAACTCAGAACGAAATTGAGAAGGCCGATGCCGAAGCGCTGGTGAAGAACGGCTGCTACGCCGTAATCGAAGGCGCGAACATGCCGTCGACACCCGACGCCATCGGCATATTCCAGAACGCCAAGCTGCTCTATTCCCCCGGTAAGGCTTCGAACGCCGGCGGAGTGGCAACGTCGGGCCTGGAAATGACTCAGAACTCCATCCGTCAGCACTGGACCGCGGAGGAAGTGGACACCCACCTTCGCCGCATCATGTCCGACATCCACGCCTCCTGCCTCAAATACGGCACGGACCCGGACGGCTACATCAACTACGTTCGCGGTGCCAACATCGCCGGCTTTATCAAGGTTGCCGGCGCCATGCTGGACCAGGGTCTGGTGTAGGGCGGTTTCTCTACGAGAAGGTAGACTACGAATTTGAAATGTAAAAATCATTGTTTATATTTGTAGTCCACATATAGTAACACTCACAGGATGAGTAACGTAATTAAGAAGTTTACAACCTGGTACTTCAGCAAGAAAGTGCTTCCGTACTGGGTGATTTTACTGGCGGATACAGTCATTGTTTTCCTGTCGGCGATATTCGTTTATTGGGTTTCTGAAGACACCCTTTTCACATTTGAACACAGGCAGTCGCTGTTTTTCTCCGCCTTGCTCTACTCTATGCTCAGCTGGGTGGGTGCCAGGATTTTCCGCACCTATTCGGGGGTACTGCGCTTCTCCAGTTTCGTGGACCTTCTGAAAATCGCCTATGCCAATCTTGTGTCGGTAGCCCTGGCGCTGGCCGTGTCCATCGGCTCGGATTTATTGAATGTCGATATAATATCGGCCTTGAATCCATATCAGACCGGCTTCACCTTCCTGCTTGCGATGATGCTCATGTGGGCGATGCGCGTGCTGGTGAAGCTGATGTACGATGCCGCCAATACGGATTCCGATACCATGAGGGTGCTCATTTACGGGGCTCTCACCGGCGGAATCGGCCTTGCAAAGAACATCCGTTCGGAGAGTCCGGCCCGGTTTGAGCTGGTTGGCTTCATCACCCACGAGCACAGGATCAAGAACATGAAACTCCTGGGCGTGCGGGTTTATTCGCTGGACGACGACATCGACCAGGTGATTCGGAAAGGGCGTATCCAGGCTGTTCTGGTGAGCCCCGGCCGCGTTAAGGAATTCCGTGAGAATCAGAAGATCCAGGATATCATCATCAATGCGGGCTGCAAGATTTTCATGTCGCACGAGGCCGAGGAGGCGCGTGTTCACAATGGGGAACTGGCCGAGGAAGCCAAGGACGACGTCCAGCTCAAAGAGGTGAGCGTGGAAGACCTCCTTCCCCGTTCGGAGATCCGCGTGGACATGAAATCGGTGGGAGAGATCCTCACCGGCAAGCGCATACTGGTAACCGGTTCGGCCGGCTCCATCGGCCTTGAAATCGTGCGTCAGATCGCGCAGTTCAAGCCCGCCTCGATGATGCTCATCGACCAGGCGGAAACTCCCCAGCACGATGTAAGGCTGATGATGGCCAAGGACTTCCCGGATGTGCCTTGCGAGGTGGTTGTGACCAGCATTTCCCGCCGCACTCGCATGGAGTACATCTTCAGCTCATTCAAGCCGGAATATGTGTTCCACGCCGCCGCATACAAGCACGTTCCCATGATGGAAGACAACCCCAGCGAGGCCATACTGAACAACGTGTACGGCACCAAGGTGATTGCCGATATGAGCGTGAAATACGGCGTGAAGAAGTTCGTGATGATTTCCACGGACAAGGCGGTGAACCCCACCAACGTGATGGGCTGCTCCAAACGTATATGCGAAATTTACGTACAGAGCCTGGACCGCAAACTCAAGCTGGAGGCGATGGAAAATGCACGCGGCAAGGCTGGTAAGGTGGAGTACACGCAGTTCGTCACCACACGTTTCGGCAATGTTCTGGGCAGCAACGGCTCGGTGATTCCCCTGTTCCGCGAGCAGATCAAGAACGGCGGCCCCGTGACGGTTACCGATGAACGCATCGTCCGCTATTTCATGCTCATCCCGGAGGCCTGCAAACTGGTTCTCGAGGCGGGCACCAAGGGCAACGGCGGCGAGATTTTCGTCTTCGACATGGGCCAGCCCGTGAAGATTGCGGATCTTGCCAAGCGCATGATAGCGCTCTCCAATGCAAAGGGCGTGGAAATCAAGTACACGGGCCTTCGTGAAGGTGAAAAACTGTACGAAGAGGTGCTTAATGAACTGGAAGGCACCAAGCCCACCTTCCACGAAAAGATCCGTATCGCCCAGGTGCGCGAGTACGACTATGCAGAGGTGTCCCGCGACATCGACGCCCTGGTGGACATCTCCAAACAGTTCGACGACATGGCCACCGTGCGCAAGATGAAGGAGATCGTTCCGGAGTACAAGAGCAACAATTCCATTTACGAGAAACTGGACGCGTAATTGCGCCACGGGCTACCAGCGGAGCTCTGCGGTGAAAAACGCGTTGGTCCCCGGCATGGGATAGCCCTGGACCAGCGCGTAGTGTTTGTTGAAGGCGTTGTTCACGGTGAGGGAGAGGGTGAGGCCGGGCTGGGGGGTGTAGGAGAGGGAAAGGTCGGTGACGCTCCAGGGTTCAAGGTAGTAGTCGGGGGTGTTGGCGGTGCGGGACCAGCGAGCGCCGTTAAGGAGCGTATTGGCCGCGAAGGTCCACTGGCGCCATTCCAGTTGCAGGTCGATGGAGCCGCTGTGCCGGGGGATGTATGGTAGCTGATTGCCGTAGGTCTGGCTCCCGGGGGTGCTGTGGTCCAGGGCCCGTTGCAGGCAGTAGCGGAGGGTGAGGCTCGCGACGAAATCTTCGTTCCGGTAGCCTCCGATGGCTTTAACATCCAGGCCGATGATATCGGCAATGCCGATGTTGAGCATCGTCCACCGGAACTGCGACGCGGTGGGGATGGCGACTATCTTGTTGTGTACTGTATTATAATAAGCCGATGTTCTGACATCCCATTGCCACTTGCCGTGGCAATTGTGATGTCGAACATCTAATCCGTATTGAGTGGCGCGCTCGGGGTTCAGGGAGGAGTTGCCCATGAGGGAGTAGTAGAGGTCGTTGAAGGAGGGGAGGCGGTAGCTTTGTTTGGCGTAGGCCGATAGCTCCAGGGCGGGAGAGGGCGTCCACATGAGGCTGGCGCCCGGCATCCAGGCGCTGCGGAAGGAGTTTTCGCGACTCCAGCCGCCGGCCTCCGGCGTGTCGAACGTGTCCCAGGCGCCCACGTAGACTATGTGGGCGGCGGCGCGGAAATGTTCCAGGGCGTAACGTGTGGCAAGGGCGCCGTTGAAGGTGGTGCGCCCGGGAGAGACGAACTGCCCCACGTCGCTTTCCAGCGTGTTCCGCTGCAGGTCGGTGGCAAGGTCCACCGCCCAGGGGGCTGCGAGTGTGAACGACTGCGCCACCGATACGTACGCCGCTTTCTGATCATAATGTATATCGTACGGCAGCGCCATGGGGTTCTTTTCCGGGTGCGTTGCGTAATGCGTGTAGTTGCTGCTCAGCTTGAAGCGGAGCGCCGTGCTGTACCACTTCGTCCAGTCCTGTGTCCACGAGCCCTGGGCGAATGCGTCCTGATCGGCCTGACGTTCCGCGCTGAAGGGAAATCCCGCGGCGCGGCGTATCACCGGTCCCGGGAAGCCGCGCTCGGAGCCGTACGAGTACAGCCGCAGCCGCCACTCGCCGCCCCGCACAGAGCCGTAGAGCTGCCCGTCCAACCGCAGGGCGCGGATGTCGCCATTCTCGCGAACCAGCGTTGTGTCGTAGTACGGAAACATGTATCGGCCATTACTGCTCAAAAGTTCCGCGCCAGCCCTTAAAGCCACACCTCCGAACACCTTCTCCCACTGGAGCGAAGGGTTCGACGTGGCGAACGAGCCGCGGCGAAGGCGCAGCGCCCAGCCATCGGCCCCGGGCCTGTACGAATCCAGATACACCGCCGCCCCGGCAGCGTACTCCTTCGCCGTTTGCAGCCGGCGCGCCTTCAGGGCCGCGAACATCGCCACCGAGCCCAGCCCTTCCGTGGAGAACCGCCCCAAATCCACCTGCATGTTCTGCGCGTTGTCTATCTGTATCCCGTCCATGAACACCCCCACATGCTCGCTCCCCAGGCTCCTGATGTTCACTGTCTTCAGGCCCCCCGCGCCCCCGTAATCCTTCACCTGCACGCCCGTGAACCGGCGCAGCACATCCGCCACCTGCACCGGCGCCGCCTTCACCGCAGGCAGGAACACCTCCTCCGCGGGCTTCACCACCGGCCACACCTTATCCGCCACCACATGCACCGCCGAGAGCGTATCCGCCCTCTCGCGGGCACCCGCAAGGACGGGCGCAAGAAGAAGTGCGGCCAGAATACTGGCGGATATGTGGCTGGCTCTCAGCATGTTACGAGTTTAGGGGTGCAAATAATTTTGCACCCGTTAACAATCAAGTCGTTGACTATCAGGCATTTGGCCGCCAGAGACAACCACCCCCAATCACCAAATGGCGAAGTGGGCGGGGCAAACGCCGGCGGGCACGGTCCAGGGCTTGAAGGGGGAGTCGTAGGTGTCGTACATGCTCAGGGTGCCGGGGTTGAAGTAGTCGCCGGCATCGGCAAGGAAGAGATAGCCGTCGAAGCAGGCAATGCCGTAGGGCTTGCCATCGAAGGCAAGATTGAAAAACGTGGGCTTGAAAGCGCCACCGTCGATGCTGTAGCGGCTGAGCTCGTATCTGTGAGTTGCGTTTTCGCTGTTATCCAGCTCGTTTTCGTCCCCGAGCACATATACCGAATTGCCCAGGATGCAGGACTTGTAGACATGCTCGCACACTTTTTTCACATGGTCGCCCTGAATTACCCACAGGCTGGACGGGGTGGTGTAGAAATTGCCCATCGACGTCACATAAATCTGCCCTGCGCCGTCGGAATAAACCTTCTCCAGATTAATCTCAACCACGATGTCCTTGACCACCTTGAAAGTGCTCAGGTCGATGACGCTCACCTTGTTGTCGTAGGAGTAATCCGGAGGCAGCTGGCTTGCCAGACCGCCGGAATTCGCCACATAAAGCTTGCCGTCATAGCATGCCAGGCCCTCCGGCTGATAACCAACCTCCACGGGTTCGCCGGCCAGTTTGTGGGTGGCCAGGTCGATGCGGTAGACATGCCCCTTGGGGTTGCTGGAGCCAACAATCTTCCAGTCGGCGCCATAAGTGATATATGCTCCGGAATATGAGCTCACATAGGCATATTTGTCGTCGAAGGCGATGCTTCGCGGCGACGGAACCGTGATTGCGGCGATATGGGTTTCATCCTGGGCCGATATCACCTCGACATACCCGGAATTGTTTACGGTAATCCAAACCTCATTGCCGATGACGACGATGTCGTTGGCCACATCGCCAAGGCCGGCGGGTTCGCCGGGGTTCATCTTCTTCCACACGCCGGTGATGTACTGGCCGTCGCTCACGCGAAGAACGTCCAGCGAGGCGTTGTTGGCGCCCATCTGGCCCTCGTTCAGCACAAACACCTTCTTTGCGTTGAAGCTTTCAGGAACGTTCACCTTGGTGCCGGTGAGGGCTTTGTCTTTGTAATCGTAGAGATCTTCTTTGGGGTCGCAGGACCAGAAGCACATTGCGGCCGCCATCAAAAGCAGGAATGCTTTTTTCATAGGTATAAGTGTTTACGTTTCAGCCTGGACTTGTCCCCGAGCCCTGATGCTCAACTTGACTATGGCAGGTATTCTGACTCCCCCCGCCCGGAGGGTTACAGTTGCGGGCACAGCCCCGGATTCGCACCGGGTTTCCCCCATCGGCATAAATGCGCCATAATCCGTTGCAAAGTTAAGAAAATATTGATAAATTTGTAAGATGATCAAAGGCAAAACCTATAAACACATAATAACACTATGAACAACGCAATCATCAATTTCCCCGTACCGGCCAACGAGCCTGTGAAAGCATATCTGGAAGGCTCTCCGGAGCGCATCGCCCTGGATGCGGAACTGGAGCGTCAGTGGAACACGGTACTGGACATTCCAATCATCATCGGCGGCAAGGAAATCCGCACCGGAAACACCGGCAAGGTGGTTTGCCCGCACGACCATAAACACGTGCTGGCCACCTTCCACAAGGTGAGCGAGAAGGAGGTGCAGATGGCAATCGACGCGGCCATGGAGGCCCACAAGATCTGGAGCGAAACTCCCTGGACAACGCGCGCGGCCATCGTCCTCAAGTGCGCGGAGCTGCTGGCAACCAAATATCGGCCGATAATGAATGCGGCTTGCATGCTGGGCCAGAGCAAGAACATCTACCAGGCGGAAATCGACAGCGCTTGCGAAACCATCGACTTCTTCCGCTATAACGTGCACTACGCATCGAAGATCTACAATATGCAGCCGAAGAACGGCGCCGGCAATATCAACCACACGGAATACAGGCCCCTGGAGGGCTTCGTGCTGGCGGTTACGCCGTTCAATTTCACCTCCATCGCATCGAACCTGTGCATGACGCCGGTTCTGATGGGCAATGTGGCGCTGTGGAAGCCGTCAACGACATCGACACTTTCGAATTACTACCTGATGAAGCTGTACAAGGAGGCTGGTCTTCCGGACGGCGTAATCAATTTCCTCCCGGGAAGCGGTGCGCTCATCGGCAAGGTTGCAACGTCCAGCAAGTGGTTCTCCGGCATTCATTTCACCGGCAGCACGGGCACGTTCAACAGTCTCTGGAGGCAGGCGGGCGAGAATCTCGGCAAGTATGTGAGCTACCCGCGCCTCGTGGGCGAAACCGGCGGCAAGGACTTCATTTTCGTGCATCCTTCGGCCGATGTGAAGGCGGTGGCAACCGCGGCATTCTGCGGCGCGTACGAGTTCCAGGGCCAGAAGTGCTCGGCCGCTTCGCGCATGTATGTGCCTAAGAGTTTGTGGCCTGCAGTGCTTGAGATCATGAAGAAATACGCCGGCGAGGTGAAGATGGGCGATGTTCGCGATCACTCGTGCTTCATCAACGCTGTTATCGACGAGGCGTCGTGGAATAATATCGACGGGTATCTCTCTTATGCAGAGCAGTCGCCGGACGCCAAGATCGTAATGGGCGGCAAGCGCGACAAGAGCGTTGGCTACTTCGTGGAGCCCACTGTGATCGAAACCACGGATCCTCATTTCAAGAGCATGGAGGAGGAGATTTTCGGCCCTGTGCTCACGGTGTTCCCGTACGATGACGATAAGGTGGATGAGGCTGTGAAACTTTGCGACGAAACTTCGCCGTATGGACTTACTGGCGCCGTGTTCGGCCAGGACCGTCTTGCCGTGGAGAAGATCTCCAACGGGCTGCGTTATGCTGCCGGCAACTTCTACATTAACGACAAACCCACCGGCGCGGTTGTGGGCAATCAGCCCTTCGGCGGCGCCCGTGCCTCCGGCACCAACGACAAAGCCGGCGGCGAGTTCAACCTCATCCGCTGGATCATCCCTCGCGTAATCAAGGAAACCCTGATTAGCCCTACGGACTACAGGTATACTTATATGAAATAAGATTCTCACGAGGCCATGGGCGGCCACGGTTTTGGGGATATACCATCTTATTTCCTAAAATATAAGTATACCTCCTGGATTCATCCAGGAAAACGGCTCAAATCCTGGATGAGTCCGGCAAAATGGTTGGTTCATCCAGAAAATCGGCCTAAATCCTGGACGAGTTGGGGAAAATGAAGAGTTCATCCCGGAAAACGGGTAAAATCATGGACGAATAGATGTATAAGATATCGAGTCATCCGATTCTGGAGGTTCCGGAGGAGGATTTGTGGTATTTCGAGTATGAAGGCACGCGTGTGGCGGGGCAGAAGGGACAGTCGATTGCCGCGGCTCTGCATCAGGCGGGCCTTCGCGTTCATCACCACAGCTTGAAAGACCGTCCGCGCTCGATGGAGTGCGGAATCGGCAAGTGCGGCGCCTGCGAAATGCTGGTAGACGGCCACGTGAGGCGCATTTGCATCACGAAGGTGGATGGCGTGCGTGAAGTGCGCCGGATAGATGAAGCGACGTTGCCGCCAGAAGAGCCGGCCAATAGTCCCTCCACAAAGGTTTATCGCACGGCGGTGGCCATCGTGGGCGCAGGGCCGGCGGGGCTTGCCGTGAGGGAGGAGCTGCGGAAGGCGGGAGTGGACAATCTCGTGATCGACAACAACAGCGCGGTGGGCGGGCAGTTCCGCATGCAAACTCATCAGTTCTTCTTTT
>JAEEGH010013802.1_pt1 | contig 17856 bp, 15 predicted proteins | sample 9134181 | NCBI WGS metagenome assembly JAEEGH01 (sample SAMN16246544, study PRJNA631951) | gut metagenome | biome: gut microbiome; feature: rumen; material: DP-attached | host: Bos | place: Iran: Karaj | collected 2018-10
AGTGGAGTTGTGAAGTTCACCACTGCGCATGACCAGGGGCTTGCCATTAACGACAAGGCAGGTGCTGTTGCCTACTTTTTTGAGTGTAGGAATGTTTTGGGCTGCTGTGCTGAGTGTTACTGCAGACAGCAGCATGATTGCTGTTAATAGTTTCTTTTTCATATTCTTATGGTTTTTGTTTTAAAATTACCTGTTCTTTTTTCTTTTGCACGAGCAAAAGAAAAAGAACCAAAAAGAAAACTCGCCGACTGCACTTGCGCAGCTAAAATTTTATTCTTTTTTCTAAAGCGCGAAAACTCGCAAGCTCCGCTTGCTCAAACAGCCCGCGCTTCTTAACGAAAAAAGCACAAAATTTCTTCACGCTGCTCCAGTGAGGTCGGAACTGTATGCTCAATTTTCAATTCTCAATTCTCAATTTAAAAAGTGCTTCCCTGCTTTTTTCAAGGTCTGCACTTTGCCATTCATCACTACCTTTACTGTGCATCCTGCTGGGATGGTCACTGAGGAGGTGCCGTTCTTCTGGAAATTGACTTCGATGAAGCCTTCTTTCACAGGGATGCGACCTTCAGCATGTGTCATCTGCCAGAGGGTGGGCTGCAAGGTGTATTCATTGGGCTTCTGGTCGTTCTGACTAAAACCAAAGATGCCATTCAGGACGGCCACTACACCTGGGACACCATTGGCTCCGTGGCAGAGGCTCAGTCCGAACGGACGACCATAGAATTCTAGTTGCTTCTTCAGTGGCTGCTGTGGCATGAAGTTCTCAGGGAAGCGGGTGCCACCTTGACGGAGCCAGTCACCCCAAACCTCATCCAGCAGACTGAACATCTCATCGAAGCGTCCTGCCTTGATATAGGCCAGCATCTCATAGCCTTTTTCGTAGCTCACGTTCTCTTTATAATAAGGTATGGATGGAATGACGGTCTCGTAGAGGTAATCCAGCAGGCGCTCTGGATAAAGGCCTGTGATCACGCTCCAGTACTGGGCATGGTGCGAGATGCGCTCATCACGACTGCCATCGGAGCGATAGCCATTGATGAAGGCTTTCTGCGTATTGTCCCAGAAATGGTCAAAAATATTCTTCTGCAAGAATTCTGCCTTCTGGTCGTAGTAGGCAGCTCGCTTAGGCTCTTTCCACAGGCGATAGAAATAGGCTGCGATGCGGAAATTCTCATAGAGCATGATTTGCGGATAGCAAGGTGTGCCATAGGAATCTGGTCCCATGTCGCGGCTCCATCCAGGGATGAATCCACTCTGTGGGCGCTCGGAGGAGATGAAACCACGCTCATCCTGCACACTCTCGTAGAGGGCCAGTTGCTGCTCTATGCGATCGCGAAACATCAGTGAGGTGTTGATGTCGCCATAGCGCAGATAGTCGTGCTTCAAGCCGATGAGCGCATGCAGTGGATAGTCCACGATGCCCCAATCTGCCTTTGAAGGGTGGGGTGGCATCAAGGCGATGGAGAGACCGTTGCGAGCCACTTGACGGTCGCCAAACAGGTAATCGCCTCCCAATGAACTCACGATGGCATCCATAGACCATGGCAGAAAGTCGCGCTTCACACCATCGAGGTAGAAATTGTGCATGGAGGTGTGCAGTGTGGCAACGCTGGCCTTCCACAGCTGGTTGACATTCTCATTGTCGCTGTTGAACTGCATGAGGAAATCCACAGGCCACACTTGGGCATCGAAGCGGATGTCTGAGATGGTGGCACCCCATTCGCTCTCCAGCTCCATGAAGCGTACAGCCATCAGTGGCATGCGGTATTCCTTTTCTGTGCTGGTCAGCTCTATCGGGTCTATCTTCTTCTGTTCATAGAGGTAGGACTTTGCTTCACCTAGTCCGTCGTCACTCTGTAAACCTCTTGGCAGTTCACGCACGGTCTGCTCGTCGATGACCTCTTCTGGTGATTCACCTACAGAGACATAGAGTTTACCTTGTCCCTTGGCCTTGAAGACCACATAGCCTATCTCCAGATGTTGGAAATCCACGATGAGTTTGCCCTCACGTCCTAAGGCCAGAGTGCCATCTGATTTTTTTTCGCAGTTACGGAAAAAGTTGTACGTAGTTGGAAAATACTGAACGGTGATTTCCTGCGGACTGTCTGGGAGTGTGGCAGGATGGCAAAAGCGTGGGTCTGTTTCAGGCATGTTCCACGTCTGTCCGTCGAGACTCACCTGCCAACCAGCCGTGCCTTCTACGCCTTCACCTTTTAATATAATGGCTGGCAGCGGACCGTCTGTGGCAATGTGGAAGAGTAGGGTATGTGTGCCTCGTTTTAGGGTATATTTGTTTTGGGAAGTATTTATTGCTTGGCCATCGACCGTTAGAGTAAGATTTGCAGGAGCAGCCCAACTGATTTCTGTGTCTTTGGATAGGCGAACGTTCTTACGGAAATAGCTTTCGTTGCTGTCTTTCAGAAAGTTGCCTGGATAGTTCACGTTTACACAACGCTCATAGCTGGCTGCTTTCTGTGCACGTTGCATGTGGGCACTCAACAGACCTGGATACCACATGTAGGTGCTGTTCCAAGATTCTTGTTCTGCTGGAGTCACAACCTTTGCATTAGGATCCAGCATCGGATCAAAGGCTGTCTGCGCATGTAGGGTAGCTGCACAAATAGCCAAAACTCCAGTAAGTAACAATGTGTTTTTCATATATTAAAGTTAAGCGTTTATTTCTCAATTCTCAATTTTCAATTCTCAATTTTAAAGCGTTATTTCATTCCACGAGCTTTGTAAACAATTTCCTTCGCTTCATTGATTTGCTTGAACTTCTGTTCTGCTGCCTTCTTGATATCCTCACCCAGTGTCTCCACCTTATCGGGATGGTGCTCCAAAGCCAGTTTGCGATAAGCCTTGCGAACTTCCTCATCAGTAGCATCAGGAGAAATCTCCAGCACCTTGTAAGCCTCTTCGAGTGTAGTGCCACCCAAACTGAGGGCAGAATCCACATCGCTGACGCTGAGCCCCATAGATACAGCTACTTCCTTCAGTGCATTGACCTCCTCCGTCACCACACTGCCATCAGCCTTGGCAATCTGCACCAAGAAATTGAGCAGTTGCAAACGCTCGCTGTAGTTCATATACATGGCTATCTGCTGACCACATTGAGCGATGGTATTCTTGAAAGCATTGGGATTCTGGGCATCCATCTGCTTGCGCTGATTGAAGAGGTTGAGCAATATCTGCTCTCCTTCTGTCACGGCATTTTCTCCGAAGTTCACACGCAGGAATTGGCGTACATACTCCATCTCGCTGTGCATGATCTTATTGTCTGCGCGAATGATGTACGACGCCATCACCAGCATGGAGAAGAGGAAGCTGTTGCGCTGTCCCCTGCTGTCTTGACGATAGGTCTCCTGACTATAAGTATCACTGCCATAGGTGCCCCCGCCATATGGCTGCCCATCACTTATGGTCGTACTGCCAAACATATTGTCGAAAAGAGAGCCCAGCGCAAATCCTGCCAGTGCTCCCAATGGCCCAAACTGGATGAATCCCAGTGCGCCTCCAATCCATTTTCCTATGCCCATTCTTTAATTAGTTTTATCAGTCCTTCAATCCCGTCTTCCAGCAAGTCGAGCACCAACTCAAAGCCTGCATCACCACCATAGTAAGGATCAGGCACGGTGCGTCTGCCTTTGTAGCGGTTCAGATACTCCGTCATTAGGTGCACTTTCGCCCTGTCGTCCTCGTTTCTTGCCAGACTACAGACATCATCGTAGTTGTCCTCATCCATCACGATAATCAGATCAAAGCGGTCGAAATCTGCACGTTTTATCTGGCGAGCACGACTGCAGAAATCATAGCCTCGTCTGTTGCCATGCACTCGCATACGTGCATCGGGAAGATCGCCCACATGCCAGTTGCCAATGCCTGCAGAATCCACAAACACCTTGTCTGCTAGTCCGTTGAGTTCCAACTGCTGTTTCATGATTCCCTCGGCTGCAGGAGAGCGGCAAATGTTCCCCAGACAAACAAAGAGAATGCTGAAGAGTGGAGATTTCTTTTCAAACTTGTTTTCCATACGACAAAGGTATGATTATTTTTGAAATTATCGTAACTTCGTACACTGAAAAACAATCTGAATAAATACAGATGGCAATCAATAAGAGTCTTTGTCTGCTGATAGATTATTCCGTCATAAAGTTGCAAATCAATGTAATTTATCGTAATTTTAACGCCAAATTATTCACTACTGACAATGAAAGGAAAGAAATTCATAGCGCCAGGGGCGTGGTTCGACATGGTGTACCCTGCAGACTGGAGCGAGTTTGAGGATGGTGAAGGTTCCTTCCTCTTTTATAATCCTGATAAATGGACGGGAAATTTCCGCATCTCAGCATTCCGAGGGAATGAAAACTATGGCAAAGAGTGTGTGGACCTGGAGCTGAAGGAGAACAGGCAATCGCGCATCGTGCGTATAGGATCGATGGATTGTGCGTACAGCATGGAACAGTTTACCGAGGAAGATGGGGTGTATGAAAACCATCAATGGGTGACGGGTGCTGCAGATGTGGCGTTTGAAATATCGTTTGCTGTAAAAGCGGGCGATCCTGTAGATGCGGCTCGTGGCATCATAGAATCACTGCACGTAAGGCGCTTAGGAGTAAAGTATCCTGCTGAAGTGATACCCGTGAGACTTTCTGAAATCTTGCAAATAGACGAAGCTTTCGATTGGGTGCAAGAGGAGGTGAAGCAACTATTGAAAAAGGACTTCCGTGCTGAAGAAGAGGATGTGGAAAACATGCAGCGTCTGGTTGAAAGTGGTAAGTTGAACCCTAAGAAGCGGGATGCTTGGATAGCGTTAGGCATCACGTTGTGTGTTATATTAGCCAACGAAGTGGAAGGTATGGAATGGCGCACTTTGGTGGATGGCAATCGGGAAGCTCCAGTGATGGTAAGTGTGGACGACGAACTGACGTTGATAGACCCGATGAAGTTGGTTTGGAGCCGTGTGAAAGCTGGCGAGAAGGTGAACTTAGTGGAGATTTATAAAGATATACTCTAAAAGAAGATGGCAATCCCTATACTGCAAGTCGAGAATCTGAGCAAGTCGTTTGGCGACCTGCTGCTATTTGAGCATGTGAACTTTGGAATGACTGAGGGACAGCATGTTGGGCTCATTGGCAGGAATGGCTGCGGAAAAAGTACTTTGCTGGGATTATTGGCGGGTTTGGATAGTGCAGATGAAGGGAAAATCACTTTTAGAAAAGATGTAAAGGTGGGGTATTTGCCACAGACTCCAGTGTTTCATGAGGGAGAAACTGTATGGCAGGCATGCAGTAGGATGATCTGTGGTGAGGAAGAGGAACTGCGTGCAAAACAACTACTTACACAATTAGGTATAACTGACTTTCATCAGATAGTCGCAGAACTTTCGGGTGGCAAGCAGAAGTGTGTAGCATTAGCGAGTGCCTTGCTCTCTGATCCTGATTTCCTAATGATGGACGAGCCTACGAACCATTTGGATCTTTCAGTCATAGAGTGGTTGGAGGATTATCTGAAAAGGAACAAGGTGAGTCTGCTAATGGTAACGCATGATCGCTATTTTCTTGATCGTCTTTGTACAGATATTTTGGAAATAGATGCACAAAGGGTGTATGCCTATCAGGGCAACTATAGCTACTATTTGGAAAAGCGACAGGAACGACTGGATGCCAAGCAAGTGGAGGTGGCAAGAGCGAACAACTTGTATCGTACAGAGTTGGAGTGGATGCGACGGATGCCTCAGGCGCGAGGACACAAGGCTCGCTATCGCGAAGAAGCGTTTTATGAGCTAGAGAAAGTGGCCAAACAACGGTTTGATGAACGGAATGTGAGGCTGGAAGTAAAATCTGCTTACATTGGCAAAAAGATTTTTGAAGCTGATCATCTCTATAAGTCGTTCGGAGATAAGAAAATTCTGGATGATTTCTCCTATATCTTTGCCCGTTATGAGAAGATGGGTATTGTAGGTAATAATGGAACTGGAAAATCGACTTTCCTAAAGATTTTATTAGGTCAGATACAACCCGACAAGGGGAATCTGGATATTGGTGAAACGGTGCGTTTCGGCTATTATTCTCAGGATGGCTTGCATTTCAATGAGCAGATGAAGGTGATTGATGTGGTGCGAGACATTGCTGAAGTTGTTGATATTGGTGGTGGAGAAAAGTTGGGTGTTTCTCAGTTCTTGCAGTATTTCCTTTTCACTCCTGAGCAACAATATAATTATGTGTATAAACTCAGCGGTGGGGAGAAAAGGAGATTGTATCTCTGTACGGTATTGATGCGTAATCCTAACTTCCTGATTTTGGATGAGCCTACCAACGATTTGGACATCATCACACTGAATGTACTGGAAGAGTATCTGAAGAACTTCGGAGGATGCTTGATTGTGGTGAGTCACGATCGCTATTTTATGGATAAAGTGGTGGACCATTTACTGGTTTTCAATGGGGAGGGTGATATTCGTGACTTCCCTGGTAACTATACACAGTACAGGGCTTGGAAAGAAGAGAAACTGAGGCATGATAGAGAACAAGAAAAACTACGGGATGAGAAACCTCAGGCTTCTTCTTGGCGTCAACGTGAGAATAGTCAGCGACGACTAACTTTCAAGGAGCGTCGTGAGATGGAGCAACTAGAGATGGAAATCGCTGCATTAGAGGAGGAAAAGAAAGGCTTGGAGGTTGCTTTGTGCAGTGGAAAGCTTAGCGTGGAGGAGTTGACAGAGAAATCGAAACGCCTGCCAACGCTGAATGAAGAGTTGGATGAAAAGTCTATGCGATGGTTGGAATTGAGTGAAATTGAAAATTAATGAATAAGAATTGAAATATGAAACTAAGTAAGCTGTTTTTAGGAATGGGAGTACTTGCAGCGATGACAGCATGTGAAAGCACTCCGAAAGGATATGTAATCAATGGTGAGATCAGTAGTGCCTCAGAAGGTACTGTTTACCTGAAAAGGGTGGAGGATAAGACGTTCAGCATTACTGATTCTGCACAGATAGTGAATGGAAAATTCACATTGGAAGGTATTCTTCCTCATGGAGCAGAGGCTTACGGACTCACTACTTCACCCACGGATAACAGTCCGTTGTTGTTCTTCTTGGAGAATGGAAAGCTAAAAGTGAGTATTGATGAAGAACGTAAACAAATCGGCGTAGAAGGTTCAGAATCAGATGGATTCTTCCGTAAGGTTCAAGAATATACGAAGCAGGATGGCTTCCTGATAGATACACTGGTGACAAATCATCCTGACTCTCCGGTAGCTGCTTATCTATTAATGAAAAGCTACTCGTGGGGCTTCGATACTCAGGGGCTGAAAGCACTTCGTGATCAGATGACTCCAGCATTAGAGAATTCTTTCTATATAGAGCAGTTGAACGATCTTATCAGTAGAAAAGAGCGGGTAGATGTGGGGCGGGTAGCTCCAGAAATCAGTCTTCCAGATCCTGATGGAAATCTTCAAAGTTTGTCTTCTTTACGTGGTAAGTATGTATTGTTGGATTTCTGGGCAAGTTGGTGTCCCGATTGTCGTCGTGAGATTCCAGAAGTGGTCAAAGCCTATGAGAAGCTAAAAGATAAGAACTTCACGATATTTAGTGTATCCCTTGATCGTGCAAAAGATCCTTGGGTGAAGGCAATAGATCAGTATGGACTAAACTGGACACATGTGTCAGAGTTGAAGTATTGGAAGAGTGAGGTAGTGAATCAATATGCTATTCGATGGATTCCTGCTTACTTCTTGCTGGATCCAGAAGGTCGGATTCTAAGTGTCTCTTTGGATTCTGATGGCTTAGTGAGAAGCTTAGAGAATACGTTTGGAGCGTATTAATATCCATTGCTTACTCGAATTCCGAAGCTGAATTTGCCATCGGCAGATTTTAGTTGGAAAGCACCTTGGAAATTATTGCGCTGCCACGGATTGATAGGGCGATTCACACGACTACCATTAGCATCATAATCCCCCATGGTGCTAATGGTCATTCCATTTTTCAGTCGATAATTAGCTACTTGTATATTGCCAATAGAAGGTACTGTATTGAAATAGGAGTTTCCATAAGAACCTACAGAATAACTGTGAAGAAGTGTACTGCCCGAAAGTGTTCCGAAAATAACTGGTGACTGAGGAATCAGTTGGCTATAGTCAGGCATTAATGCTTTTAGGCTCTGAACGAGAGGTTTGGTTGACTCCGTAGAATGAGGTAAATCAATATCGAGTAAGAAACCATCATACGTCTGAGGGCGGTCCATTCGTGGATTGCCTGATAGATTAATAAAGTCAGCAGGATTGACTCGGAGGGTATCAGCATTAACATCGCTCTGCGCGAATGAAATACTGGCAACACAGAGAAGAATCCCTATGAGAAACAGGTGTTTCATTGACGCTTAAGTACCCAAGACTGCTCGTACACATTGTCAGCCTTTAGTTGGCGAACCATGCTGTAGGCTTCTTGTTCAGTCTCGAAACTGCCAATGCAAACGCGGTTATAGCCTCCTCCTACAATAGCTTTGGCATCCTTATACCCTTTCTGAGTAAGCTCTTGGGCCATACGCTCAGCATCGGATGAAGCACCTACACTTGCCACGATAACATGGTAAATCTTTGGAACTTGTACCTCAATAACAGGTGTTGGAGCAGTTTCTGCTTCAAGTGTAGTCTGTACAGGTGCCATAGCTTCTGAAGATTCACCCACAGGTTGCGTAATAAGCGAATGGTTCATCAGGTTATTGAGTAATTCCTTTGGATTGAGTTCAGCATGGCTCTCTGTACTTATTGTGGTATTCTCTAATGGAGTCGCAAAAGTGAAGCATAAGAATAGGATGGCTATCATAGCGGCCATAGTACCTATCGTATTCAACGTTCTGCGTAATGCACGACGACGAGAGAGTGTACGTTCTGCAGCTCTTTCGACTTTAGCGCGTGCTCGTTCTCCTGCTTCTTGGCGACGAAGTTCTTCTTCAACAAGTCGTTTTTCTTCAGCAATACGAAGTCTTTCTTCCTGTTGACGTTTGAATTCAGCTTCACGCCTCTTGCGCTCTTCTTCCTCACGTTGCTTAGCCTCAAGTTGTTTGGCGGCAATACGTTGCTGTTGTACTTCCTGAAGTGTACTTAGCTCAAAACTACCCAATCCGTAGAGAGAAGGGGTAATGATTTTATCATCTTCTGGATGGAACTCATAAGTATGGTGAATATTAAAACGCAATTCACCAATTTCAGGTAGGTAAACTGTGCCATCTTCAAAAAGGCTACGTACCAACTGTTTCACGGCACGATCTATTCTACGCGTTGCCTCAGAAAAGCTAGTTTGGTAGGAAGTCATATATGACTGAGCCAACAGCCCATCATTGATTTTCAGCAAAGGGTTGAAGGCAATCTCTCTAGAAGGAGGGAGGAAGGTATTGTCTTTCTCTATCCATGTTGCAGGGTTATGATGGGCAATGAATCCACCAAACCCCGGAACGATGACACAATCGTTCTCTTGTAATAAATGGTGAATGTGTTTAGCTAATTCTTTCATACTGCCGTCAAAGATACAAATAATTCTTTTATTTGTTTCTTTTAAAGATGTTTTTTTACAGCTATTTTTTCAAGGAAACTATTTTTTAACTACCTTTGCATAATCTATGAATAAAACAATGGGAAAAGGTTATTTGTCACTTCTGTGCTGTTTGCTCATTTTACCCTTACTTTTGGCTTCTTGTAAGGAAGTCAGGCAAGAGGCTGAGGAACCAGAGGATCTCGTTGCCAAGCAGATGTTGCAAGGAATCTGGGTGGACGATGAGACAGATATGCCTTTTATGAAGATAGTTGGTGATTCTATCTATTATTCTGACTCAGAGAATCTTACATCTTCTTTCTTCATCAAACGTGATTCTTTCTTTGTGGTAGGAGCAGATACAGTTCCTTATGCCATAGACCTACAGACAGAAGCGCGTTTCAAGTTTCATCAATTTGAGGATAATATCATTGCCTTATATCACTCTGAAACTGAGGAGGATTCTCTTTATTTCGTAGACAAACAAGATCCACTACCTATAGTGACGGAGCGTATTGAGAAAGACAGTGTGGTGATGTATAACGGAAAGCGATACAGGGGGTATGTATTCGTGAATCCCAGTAAGATGAGGGTGATTAAGACGTCCATTGGTCCGTCAGGTATGCTAGTGGATAATGTGTATTACGATAATATAATTCATATCTGTGTTTATACAGGTGCAACAGAGCTTTATGGCAGAGATATTACGAAACAGCTCTTTGCTGATTATATTCCAGCCGATTTTCTGGATAGTAGCATTCTTGCTGATATGGATTTTATGGGTGTGGATGACGAAGGTTACCACTATGATGCCTTAGTTGGCGATCCGGAAAGTTCGATGGCAGCAGCTTATCAGTTGAATTTAACCATAACTCCAGAAAAGGAACTGCGCATAAAATTAGCTCAGTAATTATTGCTCTTTTGGTTTATCTTGCTTTTTTGTTTTTCCCCTTTCTGTCTTTGCTCCAGCAGGTTTTGTCTTACTTGACCTTTTGAAACGACGAGGGCCTGCCTTGTGTTTGCGCCCCTCTTTTCCTTTGCTTATTTGAGGCTTCTGCTGATCATCTTTTATTTCAGCATTTCCACCTAGTTCTTTTGGTACGTTTAAAGGTTCTACTTTGTAACGTAGGAAATTTTCTATCTGTCTGAAATAACGTAGGTCATCAGGACTTACGAACGTAAGCGCTTCGCCTTCTGCACCAGCTCTAGCCGTACGTCCAATGCGGTGTACGTAATCCTCGTAATCGTGTGGAACATCAAAGTTGATTACAATCTGAATGTCATCGATATCGATGCCTCTCGACACGATATCAGTGGCTACTAGAATACTGATATGTCCATTCTTGAAAGCCAACATCACTTCTTCGCGTTTAGCCTGCTCTAAATCGGAATGCATCTCACCAACATTCATCCCCATCTGCCTTAATGAACGTGCCACTTCCTTGACCTTGACTTTCTTACTGGCGAAGATTAGAACGCGTTTGGCTTCCTTGTGCTGGAAGAGTGAGCGGACAAGAGCAAGTTTCTGTTTCTCATAGCAGTAATAAACTCTTTGCTTTATTTTTTCTGCAGGACGAGAAACTGCTATTTTTACTTCTACAGGATTGGTGAGAATCTGATGAGCCAGCTGCTGAATCTTTTCAGGCATAGTCGCAGAAAACATGATGGTTTGTCGCTCTTTGGGAAGCAATTTCACTATCTGCATAATGTCATCATAAAAACCCATATCGAGCATACGATCAGCTTCGTCTAAAACGAAAAATGATACGCGCGAAAGATCCACATAACCCATCTGAATGTGAGAAATTAGTCGCCCAGGAGTTGCAATCACCACATCAGCTCCCTTGGTGAGTCCGCGTTTCTGTTGAGTAAAAAGAATACCGTCGTTACCACCGTAAACAGCCACACTGCTGACAGGCATGAAGTAAGAGAAGCCCTGCATGGCTTGATCTATTTGCTGAGCTAACTCACGGGTTGGTGCCATAATGATGCAGTTCACTGCATCTTCGGGATAGCCACCATCAGATAGTTTATTAAGGATTGGGAGAAGATATGCAGCAGTCTTACCTGTGCCAGTCTGTGCCACTCCGATAAGGTCGCATCCTTTGAGTAAAGGAGGAATGGATTTTTCTTGTATAGGTGTGCATTGCTCAAAACGCATGGCATCTAAGGCGTCAAGTATGCTGTCGTTGAGGTCTAATTCCGTAAAAAACATGCTAATATATATTATGATGCGAAGATACGAAAAAAACTTAACATTTTCTTCTTTTTAGCATCAATAGTGTTAAAATAGTGGAGGAAATTTGGTTATTAGAAAAGAAATACCCAACTTTGCAGTCCGATTCCTGAAAAAAATGGCTGTGAGAATGAGTAATTCTTCTGTGATAGAAGAGGGCCATACAGTTAATGCCAGAGTGGAATCGACGCCGTGAGGCGGGCTTTGGTTGTGTATAACTAAAACCAGAAAACATGAGAAATGTTAAGTGGTTATTTGTTGTATTACTAATTTGTTCCTTGACATCTTTTGTAGAAAAAGATCAGCCTGCTGGAGGGTTGCGAGTGGGTGACAAAGCCCCAGACATACATCTTCAGCCTGTAGCTGAGCAATCTGTGCAAACGCTGTCAGAGAAGCGGGGGCACATGGTATTGCTTAGTTTTTGGGCCAGCTACGATGCTTCATCAAGGCTGCGAAATGCCAACCTGAGCTATGAATTAAGTCAGTTGGCTCCCGAAAGTGTAGAGATGGTTTCTGTATCTTTGGATAAGTATGAATCCATTTGCCTTGAAACCATCAGAACGGACCAAATAGCAAAAAGTCAAAGTTACAGAGGACTTGACAATGAGAACTCAGAGCTACTTAATTATTATAATCTTGATGAAGGGTTCTCAAACTATTTAATCGATGAGAAGGGCGTGATTATTGCCTGTGATATCGATGCTAATGATATTCTTACATACCTGAATTGAGCCATTGCGCGCTCAGTTACATCTATGTAGGAATGTATTTTGAATGTAATAAGAAGGACAATACAACAAAATGAAAGCCTCGGCTCTTTATAGGGCCGAGGCTTTCTTCGTTTATGTAAATATGTAAAGTGTTGATATTAAAGAATGCTCATCAGATACCATGAGCATTAGCTTCTTTGTCGATGCGTTTGATAAGTCCCTGTAATACGGCACCAGGACCGCACTCTGTAAATTCAGTGGCACCATCGGCCAGCATGTGCTGAGCTATTTGAGTCCAGCGAACAGGAGCGGTAAGCTGTGCCACCAAATTGGCCTTAATCTCTGCAGGATCAGTATGAGGCAGAGCGTCAACATTCTGATAAACTGGGCATTTAGGAGTGTGGAAATTGGTAGCATTGATGGCCTGTTCCAATTCCTCCTTAGCTGGTTGCATCAGAGGGGAATGGAAAGCGCCTCCAACCTTCAGTGGAAGGGCACGCTTTGCTCCAGCAGCTTTCAGTGCATCACAGGCTTTGCTTATACCCTCCATAGAGCCAGAAATAACAAGCTGACCAGGACAGTTGAAATTAGCAGCAACCACCACATCACCATTGTTATTGATTTCCTCACAGATTTCTACGACCTTCTCATCAGGTAGGCCGATGATAGCTGCCATGGTTGATGGTTGAGCTTCACAAGCTTTCTGCATAGCCATAGCACGAGCATAAACCAATTTTAAACCATCTTCGAAATCAAGTGTGCCTGCAGCCACAAGCGCAGAAAACTCACCTAATGAATGTCCGGCAGTCATTTCTGGCTGAAAATCATCACCTAAGCAAAGGGCTGAAATCACAGAGTGGAGGAATACAGCTGGTTGAGTAACTTTTGTCTGACGGAGATCCTCATCAGTGCCTTCAAACATAATGTCAGTGATGCGATAACCAAGTATTTCATTTGCTTTCTCGAAGAGTTCTTTTGCCAAAGGATAGTTGTCGTAGAGGTCTTTACCCATTCCTACGAATTGGGCACCTTGCCCAGGAAATACATAAGCTTTCATAATACCTATTGTTTGTTTTTACAAATTAGGCTGCAAAGATAGTGCAAATCGAGGGCATAACAAAATATGTGACTTATTTTTTAAGTCAGGATGCAGTTTATCTACCTCTTATTCAATCTCCAGATCTTGTTTTAAGTTTTTCTCGCTTGGCACACAGAACAACGAAGCGGTAAGGGCAATGGCTGTACATAGAATGCCAGTGGTACTCATGCACATGTAGTAGGTCGCTAGTCCTAAATAAACGGGAACAAGCAATAGCAGCAAGCGGACAAGACTCCATTTCTTGTAGAGTTTCAAGGCATCTCCTAATTCAACGTGATTAATTTTCTTCTTCAAAAATAAGGTAAATAGCTTTAGTGCCAAAGGCACGTTGATGCAGGTAAGCAGAATGGTTGCTGTTTCCATGGCATACACAACTGATGCATTGTCGGCTAAGCGTCCATTCCCATCTTCTGAAAGCTCACGCACTAAAACGATAATAATAGGAATGGCCCAAAAGATGCCAAACCATTGTTTTACTGTACTTAACGTTTTCTTAATATCTTCCATAGTCTATTTAATATCAATTTCCATTATAGGGTGTTCGATTAATAATACTGCGCCCTAATGTCACTTCATCAGTATATTGCAACTCATCACCTACAGACACTCCACGTGCTAATACAGAAATCTTAACTGGTTCATCTTTCAGTTTCCGATATATGAAGAAGTTGGTGGTATCACCTTCCATAGTGGTGCTGAGTGCCAAGATAACCTCTTTCACGCCGCCAGCCTTCACTCGATCTATCAAGCTCTGAATCTCCAAATCGCTAGGACCGATACTCTCCATAGGAGAAATAACACCTCCAAGTACATGGTATAGTCCGTGATACTGCTGCGTTGCCTCTATGGCCATCACATCACGAATACTTTCTACAACACAGACTGATGTGTTGTCTCTAAGAGGATTTGCACATATATTGCAAGTCTCGGTATCAGATATGTTGTGGCACACATGGCAGTACTTTACCTTATGCTTCAAAGTCATGATACTTGTTCCAAAAGCATCGACCGTTGCATCATCTTGACGCAACAGATGCAGCACGAGACGCATCGCTGTCTTTCGCCCGATGCCTGGCAACTTGGAAAATTCATTGACTGCTTTCTCCAACAATTGGGAGGAATATTGCTCATTCATATTATAATTACTCTAAATTCTAAACAAATATTCAAATTACCTTCTACACAACTGCCTGAAATCGCAATACTTGCAGTGGTCTTCTATCTCCGTCTGCATAAAAGGAACTTCAGGGTTGAAGATCTCTTCAAGTAATGATTGCAAACGCTCTCTGAACTCTTTTTCATATTGTTCGGCGAAGTCGTTTACTTCATTTCCTTTTCCACCAACAGTGATGGTTGGCTCATATGATTCATCAGCCGACTTTTGTATGTAGTAAAGTGCTGGCTGTATTTTCATGTTTTGTCCTTTCTCTTGGAGTTTCCTACTCATGATGCATGCATAAAGAAATGCTTGAAAAGCATGATAAGGTCGTTCTCTTGCAGAAATAAAGAGGGCTTCCAAGTTAGTGGCATTGCCTTTTTCCTTTCCTGTCTTATAGTCGATGATACGCATGGTATCGTCTTTACTATCCATACGGTCAATGACTCCACCAATACGCACATTCAAGATACCTTGTGGTGTCTTTACAGGGAAGATCTCTGTGCGCTTTAATTCCATTCCTTCAGAGGAGAAAGGCGCATGATGACAATCATTTCGTAGCAGTTGTGTGATGTATTTTAAAATCACATCGAAGTTCACTATCTGAGCGCCATTATATTGACTCTTCTCATCATTTCCAATTTTAAAGAACTTTTCTTTAAACGCCCGATCTACATAGTCACGCAGCTTAACCTTATCTTTCATGAGTGTCTCCAGATCTGATGCCAGCACCTGCTTTCCATGTTTTGTCAGATCCTCATAGATAAACTGAGCTGTCAAGTGGAAGATGGTGCCGAAGAGGGCATTGTCAATGTCCGCACTTACTTCATCTGGCACTCTCAATCCTGCCACATAGCGGAAATAGAACTTCATCGAACAGTCTATATAATAATTGATGGCAGAAGGTGAAAGCATCGTTTGTTTCTCTTCTGGTTTGTCTGCATCTTTCTCTGCATCGAAGCGATGATAGAGGCGATGGATGATTTCCGTATCTTTCTCCACTACAAACGACCGTTCATTTGCGGGAATTTGCGAGGCTTTCAAATATTCTTGTGTCACTTCATGTGGCCAATCAACCAGGAATTGCAACATGAAGCGTGACATTTCTCCACGATTCATGCCGTCTGTGGATGTATTATATAGCAAGGTGACTTTTTCTGCACGTTGTATGAGTCGATAGAAATAGTAGGCATAGACAGAAATCTTATGCTCTATGGTAGTCATTCCAAAAGCCTTACGCAGATTGTAAGGTATAAAGGATGCTTCACTTTCGCCATGAGGCAATTTCCCTTCATTGACAGAAAGAAGCAAAAGGTCCTTAAAGTCAAGGTTTCTAGTTTCAAGTACCCCCATTATTTGCATACCTATGGCAGGTTCTCCATGGAAAGGTATGCTGGCACCCAGCAATAATCTTGACAATAATCGCCTGAAAGTTGACGGTTGTACGGTGAGTGTGCCTTCTTCTATCAAGTTCATCAAGCGATTGATGATTGTGTAGCTCTTGAAGAGTGACTCCCGATATAATTGATTGAAAACCTCAGTTTCTGTTTCCTCCCTATAAAGCTTTGTGACTTGCTGTAACATATTAATCAGGTATTCGCACAAAGCCTTAATGCCTTGCTGAGGGGTGAACAGCAGCGTGAGGAATTCATCTAGTTGTAGTTCTGAAAGTGTTGGGAAAAAACGATTGTTTTTTACCAAGAGATCCAGCACATTTTTTGCCTGAGTGCTCAGTCGCAGCGTATAAGGATGCTTCAAAACGGCTGTGGCAGTTTCAAAACTGAAGCGCCCATCTTGCACTTGATAGCCTTTAGTTTGAAGGTCCATCAAGGCGTTTATGAAGCTACACACAGGTGTTTGGGACAAAGGGAATCCCATAGTGACATTGAGGTTTTTCACACATGAAGGAATGCTGTGCAGTACTGGGAGTAATAAGCCTTCGTTGCAAAGCACCACCGCATGTTCTTTCTCTTTGTTAGCATCCCATGTCTGAGGATCTATCCATTGATGAAGAAACCTTGCTTGGGCATTTTCAGTTGGAGCAGCGATGTATCTAACTTCCTTTGGACCTTTCATCACATCAAAGAGAGAAGTATCTGTCAGTTCGTTAGGGAACTGCCGTAGATTACGACAAATAAAGTCTCCAGCCTCATGTTTTGGCCGACTTGTATAGAACACATCATAATCCCAATAGAACATGGCCTTTCCGGCTTCTTGCAATTTACCGAATAGTTCGCGCTCCACGGCATTGAGAACATTGAAACCCACCAGTACATAGTGCTTATAGGGCAGGGTAGAGGCATCCAATTGCTCGATGGCTTCTCTATACATCATTCCTTCATAGGCGATTCCTTGCTCTTTAAGTCGTTTCCTGAACTGTTGATAGAGAGCGCCCAGATGGTCCCAGATATTAATAAACTTCTCCTTTAGTTGGGTAGGTTTGTCAATGGAGAAATCATCGAAGAACTCGCGTATAGCGGCCACTTGCTCATCAGTCAGAAAGTCAGACCCTCTGCCGAGTTCTTGCAGATGACTTAAATTGCTGAAGAGCCTAGTTGCATCAACCTTGTTTTTATCCACATCGTCAAAGTCACTGATTAGCAATTCTCCCCAGAAGTAGAAATCATCCAGAGATTCCTTGCTGCCAGTTTCCTCTTGATAAACCTTATAGAGTTCGCAGACCAAACGAATACTGTCAGCTGCTTGTAAAGACGTCAATCCTCTGAAAAGCTCACTGATGCTGATAAAGGCAGGCGCCCAGACCGGTCGCCCTGCTTTCTTGGCTAAGTATTCGCTGAAGAACAAGCTGGCACGCTTGTTGGGAAAAACCACTGCCGTTTCTGAAAGCTCATTGCCTATCTTTGCAAAGAGGTCTTCTGCTACTAATTCCAAAAAGGTCTTCATACGCGCTCTATTATATCATTGTCCACATACCACAGATAACCTCTAATAGTCTTATTCTCATTGCCCACCATACCTCGCAGAAGATTCATATAACCTTGTACTTGGCGATGGTATTTCTCTTGGGGCTGACCAAATTTGAAGTCCACCACAACCAAATCATTGTCGTGCTGCATCACACGGTCGGGACGACGTTTCTTTAACTCGTCATGCTCCATCCAGATG